>Ga0315907_10008634_pt1 | contig 10438 bp, 7 predicted proteins | sample LakEriMetagenome_3_FD_203525 | JGI IMG/M metagenome (GOLD analysis project Ga0315907, IMG submission 203525) | Freshwater fungal communities from buoy surface, Lake Erie, Ohio, United States - Buoy 12 MA123 | ecosystem: Environmental > Aquatic > Freshwater > Lake > Lake biofilm | place: USA...
ACATCAGGAATCAATTGATTATTTTGAACCAATGCCATTTCTTCGTCCCATTTTAAGATTGCCCACATGATAATTGCAGTAAACAAAGACGCCATTGCATAAACCTCACCTTCAACAGCTGAGAACCAGAAAGAATCAGAAAATGTATAAGCTAAGGATCCAACTAAACCACTTCCTAAAACAGCGATCATGTCTCCTTTTGACATTTCTGCTTTGTTTTTTAAGACCATTTTCTTAGCCAATAGCGTAATCGACCAGAACATGAACAAAATAGAGAATGAACTAGATAATGCAGAAAGTCTATTTACCCAAACCGCCACATTTTCAGGAGCAGCAAAAAACGAAAACATACGTCCAATCATCATAAATAAAGGTGCACCTGGAGGGTGACCAACTTCTAATTTATAAGCTGTTGTTATATACTCCCCACAATCCCATAAACTAACGGTATCTTCAAGTGTAATGAAATAAACAGCTGTAGCGATAAAAAAGACTAGCCATCCTAAGTATTGGTTCAGTTTTTTATAATTCATGTGTATTCTATTTGTTTTTTATTGTCAATTTATATCTCAAAAAGTAAGCTCATTTACTCGATAAACTTCAGAAAATTAATTCATTTATCAATTAGTAAAGTCTTAAATCACTTTTTAAACACGCGAATTTAATAATATATCCCTTGAAGCATTGCTTTTAAGTCTTAAATTTTGCTAAATGATGTGATTTTGATAGAGAACCTTTATAAATAATTGAATAAACTTTATTTTTCCTCTGTCTTCTTCAATCTTTACTAATTGAAATTCAACTAATTTCAAAAAAACAATAAATTATTTTATATTTTTTTGAAAAATTCCTTGCTGAATTAAAAAATCTCTCTAACTTTGCACCCACATCAATTGGCCCATGGTGTAACTGGCAACACGTCGGTTTTTGGTACCGAAGAGTCTAGGTTCGAGCCCTAGTGGGCCAACAAAAAAGGAGTTAAGAAATTAGCTCCTTTTTTTTATGCTAATTTTTCTAAACAAAAAAAATCCCCTAACAAATGTTAGAGGATTTTAAATTAATATAATAAGTTACTCTTTAATCAATTTTACTACTGCAGTCTTTCCCTCAGTTGTTATTGAATGTAAAAAATATACACCTTGAGTATAATGGCTCATATCAATTTGATTTAAGCCTTCATTCATAAAGATTTCGTTTAATATAGTTCCATTAACATCTATCAATTGGATATTAGCAGATTCTTTCAATGCAACATTCACTAGATCACTCGAAGGATTAGGATAAACACCTAACGCCAGAGAAGAATTTTCCTCTAAAGAACTTAATGATTCAGATTTATTATACTCAATATCTAATAATTTATCTACATTCCACAATAAAGTTTGAAATGGCGATAGATTAAATGCATATTGTGTACTTGTTGTAAACGTAAAATTTAATACAGGGAATTTTTTAGTTGCTGAATAAAATTTGTACGAAACAACTGTCGTTCCAAGACCTGCTAGTACTCCAGATGACGGAGCATACGAAATATCATATGCAATAGTGTCCACAACAAGTAAAACATTGTTATAAATAGTTCCATCGGGCACTTTCAAGGTTCCATAACCTGATACTCTTCCTTTAGCATTTGGTGAAAGAGAACCATTAGAAGGTAAATTCTGTACACTTGTAGTATAGAATCCATCACCCGTATCAATGTAATTATCTCCAAAATTCATTGGCCAATTTCTATATGTTATAGCTTCAGATTCAGGCACATGAAAAGAATTACTAGCATCTGAATAACCGATAACCTCCATTTTAGAACTAGAAGTTTTTAAAAAGTATTTTTGAGTATTTCTTGATTCTATTAAATTCGAACCTGCTGGAGACGAAACATATGAAGATGCAGCTTGGTAAGAAACAGGATATGAATTATTTGCTGAAACGGTGTTGGTACTAAAATCCCAAGCTTGATTAGCTCCCAAACTAAGATTTATTGCTGAAGTCGTATCATACGTATCAACTAAATATGCTTCTCCTGCAATTGGAGAATTTACAGAATAGCTTAGTGAAATTTGAGCATTAAAATTAGCTAATGATAAAAAGCTTAAAGCTGTAAGTAAAATTTTTTTCATATTATTTTATTTGTTTAATTACGATGTAATTTTACTCAATGTATATTCAAATCTCCAATCGAGTTTATGAACCGTCATTTTCGATTTATAAATTGTAAACCAATACTATTATTCTTACTTGTTGTTAATTGAAAGTTCCTATCTTTGTAAATCAAAATCAAGAAACATGAGCGAAAAAGTAGATATCAATCAATTAGGTGAATTTGGTTTAATAAATCATTTAACAAGTAATTTCGAAGCGAAAAATCAATCCACATTAAAAGCAATTGGAGATGATGCTGCCGTTATTTACTTAAATGACGAAGAATCTACTTTAATCTCAACAGATTTATTAATTGAAGGTGTTCATTTTAATTTAATGTACATGCCTTTAAAGCATTTAGGCTATAAAGCTGTTGCCGTGAATGTTTCTGATATTTGTGCAATGAATGGTGTTTGCGAACAAATTACCGTTTCAATCGCTGTTTCTAATCGTTTTCAAACGGAAGCCCTTGAGGAATTATACAAAGGAATTCAATTAGCTTGTGAAAATTACAATGTTGATTTAATAGGTGGAGATACTACCTCATCTCAATTGGGATTAATGATTTCAATTACAGCTATTGGAAAAGCGAAAAATTCTGAAATTACCTATAGAGACGGTGCTAAAGAACATGATTTATTAGTAGTTACTGGTGATTTAGGTGGAGCCTACATCGGACTTCAAGTATTAGAAAGAGAGAAAGAAGTCTATAAAGCGAATCCAAATATACAACCGGATTTAGATGGTCATGATTACATCATTCAACGTCAATTAAAACCAGAAGCAAGAAAAGATATTATTGGCTATTTGAAAGAATTGGAAGTAATTCCTACTTCTATGATCGATATTTCTGATGGTTTAGCTTCTGAAATCATGCATTTATGTAAAGCAAGTAATGTTGGTTGTCATATTTACGATGAAAAAATTCCAATTGATGCGCAAACTTCTATAGCAGCTATTGATTTTAATCTTGATCCTGCAACGTGTGTATTAAATGGTGGAGAAGATTATGAATTGTTATTTACGATCAAACAATCTGACTTTGATAAAGTAAAAGGAAATCCAAACATGTCAATCATTGGCCATATGACGCATCCAAACGATGGTATCTACTTCATTGATAAAAATGGCTCAGCTATCGAATTGCAAGCGATGGGATGGGATCATTTTAAAAATGAATAATTAAACGTTTATAGCTAATTTTTTATTGAATTTTGACTTTATAATATCTTTGAAGGATTGGCGTTTAAATTTAGCTTCAGACCATGAAAGAATATCAAAATAATCCAATGAAACGGCATTATTAGAGTCTTTGTACAATTCTGAAAGAACATTGAACGTATTTTCCCAAAACTGTTCTTTTTCAAAGACATCTGACGTTTTAATTAATTTAGATACAAAATTTAAAAATGCTTTTTCTGGTTCATATAATCTGTTCCTTGACTTGAGCGATCTTAATGTACTTTTCACTAAATAGGCTAACAAATCGTAATGCCCCATTTCAATATGAACCAACACATTCAACAACTGAGTATAGGCTAAAACATCTTCTTTTTGGTCTAATTGTTTATCATTTAGTATTTTATTTATCCATTTCAAGGAATTCGCATAATCCCCTATTGCTAGATAAACAACTGCTATTTTGTATGAAAGATAAATTTTTCTTGGGGTAGCTATTTTATCATCATAATAAACTAACCCTTCATTTATTTTTTCAATCAACAAAACAGCATTATTAAAATCGCCATGTTGAATTAAGGTGTCAATTTCAATACTATTAATACTAGAAAAAAGTTTTATTTTCAGATCTTCATTTGTATTCTCTTTCAATAGTTGTGGCAACGATTTTAACTTTTGAAATATCGCTTGAGCTTGTTTAATTTTCCCTAATTTTTCACAAACAAATATCGTATTTGTCAATATAGAAAAATATTTATTTGGCTGACTGTTAATATATTCTTCATTTTCTTCAAAATATAAAATATTCTTTTCTAAATATTCTAAACATCTTTCAAAATCGTTTATTGCAAAATAATAAGCGCTATAAATATGATGAAACAGATAATACGTTTCAAAATACCATTCACTTTGTTTCACATTTTTTGCTAATTCATCAATAATTAATTTAAAATCAGAAAATTCATCCAACGACCTTGAATTTCCTTTTTGAGCTAACAAGTGAAACAATTGACTTTTAATATTCCATAATTTATCATAAAGTAAACTTTGGTTATGTAAGTACAAATCCGAAGTATAGATTTGATCTATTTCTTCTTTCGTAATTTCTGAATATGAGGTATTTTCAAATAACCTTTTTTGCTTACTTTTTATAATTAGTAACAAATTAAAATATTGTTTTTTCTCTGCCAGCTTTTCGGCACTTCTCAAAATTGATTTTGATTGTTCATAAAGGGATTTTTCATATAAAATATCCGCACTGTGAAGCATCTTATAAATTTGTGCCTCAATAGATGAATTGTTATGAAATAAATCAAGTGCGTTTAGAATATGGTCGTATAGTCTTTTTTTGGTAATGGCAAATTTATTTAAAAATGCTTCTCCTTTAAATTGTAGAAACAATGCCTGCTCATCATAATCAATTTGTTTTTCAATTGCATCAAATAAAATGACATAATTATTCTCTTCACCAATAGTGTGTCTGCTTGACATTAATTTAAAATACCGTTTTTCGGATTTAGTTAACGATTTTATTAACTCATGAACGGATTCTTTAACTCTTTTAGACATGTATAAATTCGATTATAAAAATTACGTATAAACGAATATATAAAAAGAATTACAGCTTTAAATTCTAAAAATTTGATCTGTATAAATTATTGACTAAAGTGTATAGTAATAGCAAAAAAAATCCTGTTGTAAACAACAGGATTTAAAAATAATTTATTTAGAACCACCTGAACCTGGCCTGCTTGGCTTTGGTCTTCCGGTTGGATCAACAATTGTGTTCCCTTCAGTATCAAAAGTAGTTTCATCATTAACTAATATCTCCGTACCATCGCTACTAATCGACATAGATCTTGATGAAGAAGTCTCATTCACAACATTGTACTCAGAAGAATTGTTGTTAGGAAGAATTACTTCTTTCTTACAAGCTACGAAGAACGTTGCAATCGATAAGAATAATATGTATTGAATTTTTTTCATTTCATTTATTATTAAAACAAATATATAAATACAAATTTAATATTCAAAATTTTCAAATGGTATTTTGAGTAAAACGCGTGTTCCATTGATTAAACGGTTTTCATCAGTAACTTGAAATGGCCCGATTAACTCAAAACGCTGATTTGAAAGCTTTTTTATTAAATCAATTCGTTTGGATGTAATCTCCATTCCTTGTGATTTATGGTCGCCTTGTTCTCCTTTCTTGGAACTAACACTGTTATCAATTCCTACTCCATTGTCATCTAATTGAATAATTAAAATATTACCTTCTGCTCTTATGTCAATTGTGATTTTACCTTTAATTGTCTCATTTGGCAAAATTCCATGAATTATACTATTCTCTATAAACGGTTGTAACAACATGGATGGAACTTTGATTGATTCAGTATCAACATCTTCAACAATTATTTCATACTCAAATCGATCTTTAAAACGCATTGCTTCAAGTGAAAGATATAATTCTAAACCTTCCAACTCCTGACTTAAAGGAATCATACTTCCAGCTTCAACTGTTGAATCTAAATTTTTACGTATCAACTTTGCAAAATTCGTTAAATAGCGATTTGCTGAAATACGATCTTGAGAATTAATAAAATATTGAATTGAATTTAAAGAATTGAAAATAAAATGACGATTCATACTAGCATTTAATGATTTTTGCTCCAACGCCATTAATCGTGACTTATATTCTAACGTTTCATTATAATTTCTTTGACGTTCTCTTCTTAATCTTAACTGGATAATTAAATAAACTATTCCAGAAGTAAAAATTAAAACCAATAGGTAAAACCACCAAGTTTTATAAAAAGGCGGTCTGATAATTAAAGGAATAGTAATTTCATTTGAAAAATTGTCTTTACCAATAACTGCTCTAAAGTGTAATGTAAAATCTCCATGAGGTAAACTTGTCAAAGAAATGGTCGAATTTTTAATTTCTGGAGACCACTTTTCATCCAATCCTTCGATCCAATATTGATAATAAATATCTTTATGATTTTCAAAATGAATCGCGTCTAAGTTAATCGTTAAGTTATTCTTTGTAAAAGGAAGATTCAAATTAGAAGGTAGACCATTTTTATCAATCGATTTACTATACTTTGAATAATTAAAATTTTCTTGATTTAATAGCAAAGATGAAACCAACAACTTGGGTTGATTATTAGTTAAGTTTAATTTAGCAATGTCAAAAAAAACAGTTCCTGAGGCTGTTCCAAACCAAAAGTTCCCTTTTGAGTCTACAAAACTTGATTTTACATTAGATTCTAAATCTGGGATACCTTCATTTTTCCCAAAATGTTTCAGCTCATTGGTAAGCGAATTAAGAATAAATAATCCATTATTTGTTCCAATAAAAACAAGGTTATTATATGTTTGAATGAACAAAATAAAATTTGAAGATGGCTCAATTCCTAAATTGATTTTTTTCAATTCATTTTTTTGAACAAGTAATAACCCATCTTCTGTTCCAACCCATAAATTATTTTTATTGTCTTTCGCTAAGCAATATATGATTTCATAAAGATGATTGAAATTAACAAATTTCCCATTTTCATAACTATATAAACCTCGATCGGTTGCACATATTATTTTATTATTAAAAAGCTGAATATCCTTTACAAGGCCAAGTTTTAGTCCATCACTTGAAATAACTTTTCTGAATTTACCATTTTCATAAATAGATAAACCACCATCACCTGCCAAAATAAATTTATGATCGTTTATTTTTAGAAGAGAAGTGATTTTTACTCCAGGCAATTCTTTATCGCTTACAAATTCTGTTTTATTCTTATAAATTCGAACTAAACCATCTTCTGTTCCAAACCAATGCGCTCCATCTACGTCAAGAGCAGAAGACCAGCTAATTTTTGATAAATCTGTTACAAATTCAACTTTACCATTTAAACTCCTCTTAAATATACCTTTATCAAAAGATGAGAACCAAATATTTTTTGATTTATCTTGATTGACATTTGTAATTAAATCTGAAGGAAAGCCATTAGATTGGTTATAAAAAAATAATTTCTGAGACGGGAAACTAATCAACCCTTTCCCTTCAGTTCCAACCCAAATATTTCCATTTTTATCTTCGAAACAGGTTGTTATTTTTGATGAAGGAAAGCCATTCACTTCGCTATAAACTGTCAATTCATTTTTATGATTCTTCTTAAATAAACCTAAATTAGTGCTGTACCAAATAGATTTTTTAGAATCAATAAATAATGTTTTTACATCCTCAACACTTGAAGGTAAAGTAGATTTTAATACTTTTTTACTTTTAAAATCATATATCAAACTACCGTTGAAATAAGTAGCGAAAATTAACTCAGCTTTTGTTATCTGTATATCTGTTAAAAAATAATTATTTATTGCTTTGATTACTGTAAATTCTTTGAAATTTTTTGTCCTAACAACACCTACATCATAACCAATATATAAGTCATTTTTATAAACTTTAATATTTACAATGTTTTCGAATTTCTTTTTAAGGGATTGTATTTTTACTAATTGATTATTTTCAAACTTCAACAAACCATAACCATTTGTAGCTATAATTAATTCTCCTTTAAATTTAATAATTTGTGAAACTTTTGACGTTTTTCCCCTATTAGGAAAAGCCCATTTTTGAATCTTATTTTTATAAATCCTAGAGACACCTCCTTCATGTCCAACCCAAATAGCGTGATCAATAACTGTTAAAAACGAAATCCGATTATTTAAGAGACCATTCTTTGTAGAATAGGTTACAAAATCCTTTCCATTGAAACGCCCCAATCCACCAAATGTACCAACCCATAAATACCCTTCTTTATCTTGTGTAATAGAAGTAACTTGGGATTGAGGTAAACCTTCATTGGTGCCATAAGCAACAAAAGAAACCTTCTGAGCTTTAAGAAAACCTGTAATAAATAAAAAAAGTATTAAAAGATATTTCATTGTTTAAGCATCTTTCAATAAACGAACAAAATCTGCTACTCTGTTTCGTGCGATAGGAATATTTAAACCACCTTTTAATACAGCAAAATGCCCGTCTTCATGTAAATATTCTGTTAATCGATTCAAATTGATAATGTGTGATTTATGAACCCTAAAGAATTTAGCTGGGTCAAGTAAATTTTCATAAATTTTCAATGTACGTGTATCCAAATAACGAGTACCATCCTCAAAGTAAATTGTTGTACAATTCCCACTTGCTTCTAGATGGGTGATTGTATCGTCTTCAACAATTTTTAAACCTTTCGTATGGCTAATCGCAATTCGATTGTTTGGTTTATTTCGAACAATCGTATCAGATAAATTTCTCATTGCACCAAAATAAGCTGGAAAACTTGATGGATTTTCAGAAAAAATACGTTTTGTTTCCACTAATTTATCTACTGAGATTCTCAATTCATCAATATCAATTGGTTTCATCAAGTAATAGGCAGCATTTGCATTAAATGCCTTAATTGCAAAATCTTTAAATGCCGTAACAAAAACTACTAAAAAATCTTTCTCTTCGATTTCTTCCAATAACTCAAATCCTTCTGTTCCTGATGGCATTCGAATGTCTAAGAAAACAACGTCTGGTTTTGAAGTTTCAATAATTGCTTTTGCTTGTTCTTTTCTTGAAGCTTCACCAATAACTTCTATTTCTGGGCAAAATTCCTCTAATAATAAAATTAGGTTCTTTCTTGCAAATTCTTCATCGTCTACTACTAGGGCTCTAAGTTTCATGGTATAATAGTTTTAGTTTTTTAAATTCTCTGTTTGGTTTTTTTTATTAATCTAATATAGTATAATTTTTTTATCATTCTTGAAATTCTATCCCCATTAAATCAAACATTGATTCTGTTAATTTCACTTTTAGAACGTTTAAATCAATTAATACAACACTTAAAATGATTTTCAAAAATAACACGATTATCCGTATTAAATTAGCTTCAGAAACTTAAATACTTTATATATGAAAACAATTTTACTAGATAATTCAAAAACAGAATGGATTTTCAATGATAATGGAAATTAATTTGTCTTAATCAACTAAGTTAACTCCCTAATTTCTTTCCAAACTTCCTAATTCCTTGATTAACAATTGATGTATTTCACTCGGATTTTCAAAATGACTCATGTGCCCTGTGTTTTTAATTAAATAATAGGGCACTTTTTTTAGAGCTTCCTTTGATTCCATTATTAATCTAGGAACAATAGCATCAATTTCACCTTGTACAATTACAAAATCTGATGGTTTATGAGTAATCAATTCTGAAAAATCAAGTCTTTTACTCATAGCTAATGATGCATAAGCAATAGAAAAAGCCTCCATCTTTAAAGCTTCAGAAAGTAAAGCAGTGATTTCTTCCTTATACTTTTCTTGATCGTTATACAAATTAGGAATGGCTTCTTTCAAAAATAAATTTTTATTCTTAAATACTATATCTGCAACTCTAATTCTATCCTTTTGTTTTTCAGCCGAATCTTCCCAAAAATTAGAATTCAGCAAGATAACTTTTTCACATCGAACATCAATCTTTTTTAAAACCAAAGCTACATAACCACCCATTGAATGACCAACTACATGGTATTTTTTAATTCCAAGTTGATTTAAAGTCTCGATTACTCGATTAGCCATGTAATCAATTGACGGAACTTGGGAATTGTCTTCATTTTTAGACTCTCCGTGTCCAGGTAAATCTATCAATATTGACTGAAAATGAATCGATTCCAATGAAAGTTTTTCCCACATTGAAATCGATTCTAAAAAACCATGAAGAAAAACAACTGTTTCACCTTCACCAAATTGTTTGTAGTTTAATATTGAAAGCATCGAATTTATGCCAAAACATTACTATTCATCAATTCTTCAATTTCTTCTGCTTCTAAAGGAATATCTTTCATTAAATTAAAAGGACTTCCTGAATTTTGAATTACCAAATCATCTTCTAATCGAATACCTAAATTCTCTTCAGGAATATAGATGCCTGGCTCACATGTAAAAACCATCCCCGCTTCAATTGGCTCATTCCAAATTCCTACATCATGTGTATCTAAGCCAATAAAATGAGAAGTTCCGTGCATAAAATATTTTTTATAAGCAGGCCATTCTGGATTTTGATTTTTAATATCTGTCTGA
>Ga0315907_10008635_pt1 | contig 10435 bp, 7 predicted proteins | sample LakEriMetagenome_3_FD_203525 | JGI IMG/M metagenome (GOLD analysis project Ga0315907, IMG submission 203525) | Freshwater fungal communities from buoy surface, Lake Erie, Ohio, United States - Buoy 12 MA123 | ecosystem: Environmental > Aquatic > Freshwater > Lake > Lake biofilm | place: USA...
TAACCAGACAGGGTTAATTTTCGGTAATAAACCGACAAGTTCCCCAGATTTTCGAGCAATTCGTTTCATCGTTAATTCGTTTACTTTGTTGAGTTAGTAGGTCGATTCATTACTTTTGAAAATAATTACCGAGCAATTATGTCCGTTCAACCGCTAAATCCTAGGAACAGAGGTCAATCATTTCAGAAGACCAAACAGCTAGGGATTTATCTTGATGTGTGAGTAGTCAACGTTTTTCGATCTTTGTTTTTTTTTATTTGAGATTTCTGTATCCTCTGATACGTTTCACTTTAAAATAATAATAGTAGAGAAGTGATCAGCTTTTTAGCTATCGGTCGTCAGTATTCAGTATTCAGGCTTCGACGGTGAGACTTCGGCGTGAGCTTTTGTCGAATGCTCAGTGGTTCGACAAGCTTACTAACACGAACACTCAGGCTTCGGCCGTGAGATCAGCCGAACGGAGTCAGTAAGAATTGCGGCAATTCACATTTCTTAAGATAGACAACAGAATTTATGTCCGACTACTTAGCGGAAAAAATCGATCTTGATGGGGTAGCAGCAAAATTACTAACTAGGGCTGGCTGAATAAATCTAAAACCCCTGTTGGGTAAGACTTTTAGACTTTTTGGAAATCAAAAAGTACCGGATATGGGAGTGATCGGGGGTAAAATTCAGGTACTTTTTCTCTGAAAATTAGGTAGTTGACCCTGGCGGTTCGACGGATTCGACAAGCTCACACCGAAGTCTCACCGTCGAAGCCCATACCCTGTCCCCACGAAAAACTTTTTCAGCAAACCCTAAATATAGCGGTTCTCGTACCTGTACGGCACACTTAAACCTTTGCTAATTAAGCTTTTCAAGATCGAGAATGTACCTTTTGTGAATGGGAAACGCTATAATCAGTTTTCAATAAGCGGATTTAGTATTAAAACAGGCAGTCCACAATCAAATCCATGAATGGTAGGGGTGGTGCGTTCCCAAATATTGGTTAACCTTGAAATTGTCATGTTTTCAGGGAACGCACCCTACAAAGCTATGGATTGAAATGGGAAGGACAGCCCTATAATATTTCTCTGTACTTTGTTAAATAAAACCTCCAGCTTTTAAAGTTACGTTGTGCTTATCTCAATCAGGCAATTGCCACAGCATTTGTACTTATTGCCTAAATGGGATGCTCCCTCTATTATAGTTATCCAAATTTATAATTTAGGCTAATCGCTATGGAGCCATTTACCCTTGCAGGAATAGTTGCTCTTGTCTTAGTTGGTATTTTCAATAAAACAGGGGAAGTTATTGTCGAGGAAAGTGTTGAGCAAATCAAAAAACAATTGGCTCAAAAGTCACCTGACACGCTTAAACAATTAGAAGCGTCTTCGGAAGATAATACAGACGCTCTGGCACAGCCGATACAAATGATGGCGACATTAATTGAAAAAGATGGAGTATTTAAGCAATTAGCAGAAACCGTAGCCAAGCAAAACCTCGACAAGCAAGCTCAAGCAATTAAAATCATTAAGAATCTTGGATTTATTGCAGAAGCAGGTTCTAATGTAACGGTTACTCAGAATTTTTATTGACTGAAGCCGCCTGTTACGGAGCAGGTCAAACAAAACCGTGATGAAATTAATAAAATACCTCCTCAATTTCAGACTTTGATTGCCGATAAAACTGAGGATTTTGTTGGTCGTGAATATGTATTTAATGAAATTAATTCATTTATTACGAGTAATTCTAAGGGTTATTTTACGGTTATTGGTGATCCTGGACAGGGTAAAAGTGCAATCTTGGCTAAGTATGTTCAGAATACTAGCTGTATTGCTTATTTTAATAGTGTCCTAGAAGGTCTGAATCGTACTGAACAGTTTCTTGAAAGTATTTGTAATCAGTTAATTGAGCGTTATCAGTTGGACTATCACTCATTACCAACTAATGCGACACAGGATGGAAAATTTCTAGAACGATTGTTAAATGAGTCTGTTCAAAAAGAAAGTGAAAATACGATTATTATTGTTGTTGATGCTTTAGATGAGGTAGATCAATCTAGTTATCGAGGTGTTTCAAATATCCTTTTTTTGCCGTCTCATTTACCGAATGGAGTTTATTTTATTCTAACTTTACGGAGAGGTGTTGATGTTCCGATGACAGTTTATACTCCTTCTCAGTCGTTAAATTTACTTGATGATAAATATCAAGCTGATAGTGAACGAGATGTTAGAACTTATATTCAAAATCGAGTTAAAAAAAGCGAAAAATTACGTCTTCAAATACTAGAAAGAAAGGAAACAGTTGCAGATTTTACTAATAAAATTAGTAATAAAAGTGAAAATAATTTTATGTATCTCCGCTACGTTCTCTCAGATATAGAAAAAGGGGAATATAAGGATTTAACACTAGAACAATTTCCAAAAGGCCTACAAAGTTATTATATGTTTCACTGGCGACGAATGGGAATGACAGATGATCCTTTACCTGTTGAAAAGATTAAAATTGTAATTGTTTTAGCCGCAGTTAAACAAGCTGTTTCTCAGCGTAAAGTTTGTGATTATTCTGGGGCAGAGCCTTTAACAGTTCAGGACATTTTATTAAAATGGAGACAATTTTTACATGAAATTATGAAAGATAATGAAAAGCGTTACGGCATCTATCACTCAAGTTACCAAGATTTTTTACATGGACTTACAGAGAATGATTATCCAGTAACATTTCAGGAAGTTCATAGAAATATTTCTCAAGTTGATTCTAACCTTTGGAAAAAGAGAAAGGAGATGAAAAAACGTCGCCATGAATGAGTTTGAAGATTTCTTGCCAGAAGATCTAGATACGATGTTGGATTTGCCTTTTCATTTGACAAAAGGGGAGGCGGTAGAGGATTTGTATGAAATTTTGACGGATTTCATGTTTCTTGATTACAAGTTATCCCGAAAAAAAGATGTTCAATCGTTAATTGAAGATTATCGTTTGGCGTTGGAGTCTCAGCTTGTTTTCTCCAATGAAGACAGACGAGTTTTAGAGTTAATTTTTAGAGCAGTTGAGCAGTCGGCAAATGTTTTACAACAGGATAAATATCAATTGCCAGGGCAGTTGTTAGGTAAATTGATGAAGATTGATGAACCGAAGCTAAAGCCTTTTTTAGAGCAGGTTAAAGATTGGCGGGAATATGCTTGGTTAAAACCAATAAAAGTTGAAATGGTTTCACCTCAAGATTCTTTAGTGAGGACTATCGCAGGGGGTAATATTTTTCATGCAATGGCAATTAGTGATGATGGTAAATTTGCTGTAACGGTACGCAATGGTTTAGTCGAACAGTGGAATCTAAAAACAGGAGTCTTAATCAAAGATTTTACTATTAGAGAAACTTATCGAGTTATTGTCTCTAATCTTTATAACTTTGACTCATTTGAAGATGAGGAAGATGGAGAAAATAAAAAGCAACAAATTATAAATAATATTATTGTTGAAAAAGAGATAATAGAAAGAACTCAGTTTAACTTAATAACAATTAGTCCTGATGGAAATTGGGTCGGAACTGTTTCTGTTTCATCTAGAAAGTCACAACCTATTGGGGCAGGTATAGCGATTTCCGTATTTGAGCTATGGAATTTAGGTGAAAATAGTTCGGTGCTTTGCTTTCCGTTAGCTAGATGTACGCGTGCTTATAATGGCTACAGAGATAATGATGAATGTGATTGTCTTGCGCTAAGTTTAAACGCAAAATACCTTACTTTTAGCCGTAATGAAGATTTTGGAGGTTGGTTTAGTTTATATGTAGTTGATTTAGAAAAATATTTTTTACAAACATTAGACTTTAGAAATATTAATACAAATAGCAAATCATGTGTTCCTGGTTATCATGAGAAAATTGATCCACATAATCGAACTTCAAGTTATCTTAATCACTTAAGTTGGATTCGGATTAATATTGACAATGAAAAAGAAATTGATACGCTGGCTATTGAAGATAATAATCGTTGGTTAATTGTTAGACAGGGTGAATACATCAAGATATGGGATTTAGTGAAAGGTCGTCTTCAATTAATTATTCGTGTAAATAATATTTCTTCAATTAAGCGTTTTAAATTACACTCATCAAAATCCTTACTTTTTTTAATAACCAGTATGGGCGTTTATAAAGTCAACCTAAAAAATTATTTAATGAAAGACTATGATATTTTAGATAAAAAATGGGTAAGAGTGATTAATTTTCTTAAAAAAACTATTACATATTTTAGCTTTCCAAAAATAGAAGATGAGGATGAAAAAATAGATAAAATAAATAAATTTTTTTCTGACATATTTGATGAGTTTCCTTCACTACATTTTAAATACTCTTATCTTGAAAAAAACTCTGAAGATGATCTTATCAAACTAAATTGTAGCTTTAAATATTATAATTATAATAATTTATTCCAGCGATTAGTTTACTTATTAGTCAATAAAAAAATAACCAATTTGCGAAAACTTAGAACTCTTCCTATCACAAAGATTAACATTAATATACCCAGTTATATTGTTCCAGATGATATAACTCCAGACTTTCAATGGTTTATTCTAAAAGGTAATAATGGAGGTATTGAACTATGGCATCTGTAGGATTTGATTTTAATTATAAAATTGCCATTACTCTTGATGGGGCATGGGTTCTTTTTCGTCAAGACCCTAATCTTTTAATTGTTGCAGATTCGGTAACAGGTCAACAATTTAATACCTTAAAATTAAGTCCTTTTAAATATCGAAGAAAAAAAATTGCTATTAGTGCTGTTGCCAAAAGTGTTAATCAACTCTGGTTAATTTTTGTTTATGAAGACAATACTTTTGATGAATGGTTTTTAGCGCAAATTTTCGCAGAAAATACAGAAAAACAACCCAATCCTCCTTTTATTTATAGAGCCGTCAGCCAAAATGGTCAATGGGCTTTAAGGGAAACAAAAAGAAGATGTTTTCAATTACACGATTTAAAAGCTAACGAAATCACTTCACTTGGTTATAGTTTATTGCCAAAAATTAAAAAAAATGATGAATATTTTTGGGAAAAAATAGTTTTATCAAATGATGCAAAATTTGTTATTACGCCTAAATTAGAAAATGATTTTCTTGATGAAGGATATAACTATGAAAGAGGACTGCGTTACTTTGATTTAATTAATAAAAATCCTATTCCTATTCTTGAGAATAATTCTTATAGTAGCTTTTCTCTTTCAGATGACAATAAAATTTTAGTGCTTGGTTTTGAAAACGGTAAAATTGAGTATTATAGATTGGGAAATGGGGAGAAATTTTCATCACTTCTTTTACATCAGTCTCCTGTCACTTTTATAAAGACAAAATTTATAGACGGAGTTTTAACAACTCTTTCCGCCTCACAAAATGGACAAATTATTCTTTTTACGAATAGAACTACTGCTTTTAAATTAGAAAATCACGTCAGCCTTATCCTTTTTTCACCAAATAATAAAAATATAATTATTGGAGATGTAATTGGGAGAAACTTAGATAGAGAACAATACCATTTATTTGAAGTTATCACTCCATCAGTTTTTCCTGAAAAAATAAATTTATTTTTATCATCACAAGAGGCTATTGAAAAAAATAGTTCAAATAACTACTATATTCTATTGGGGTACGATAAAGATAAAAACGAAGTTGTTTATCACTACTTACAAAAAAATAACGAAAGAATAATTATATTGTTTGAATCCTCAATTAACGCTCATTTTTTTAATCAAGAAATATTAAAAGAAGATAATTTTATTGCTTTTACTGTTGAAAAAGTATCCGAAAAACTCATTAAAACTTTTTGTGAAGAATCAGGATATTCATGGGAATTTATTTCTGATAAGCAGGATACTTTAATCGAAAAAAGTTTGCATTTTTGGGAAATTCCTCAAATTAATCCGTATATTAATTTTTGGATGATTGGGCCTGGGTTCCTAAATTTTAAGCTCTATCTTAATCAACGCTTATATTATAAACGAGAAATATTTATTGATGAATCGAGACAATCTGCCTTGCCTTTTTTTCCCATACCAAGCCTTAATATATGGACTGATGATTTAGATGGCTCCTTATTATTCTTTTTTCCTAGTTCTCATGTTTATTACAAAATTAATTTTAAAATCAGTTGTCTTATTGCTAATAATCAAGATGGAAAAACTTATATGGATCTCTATTATGCTTGTGTAAGGGCAGATTATCAAGTTGAGTCTATTTTGCTAAATTTTTTAGAGCAACAAGAAAAACTCTTAGGGAGAACTCACGAAAAACTGATTGAAACACTCAATAATCTTTATAATATTTACTCAAAGCAAGGTAAAACAACTGAAGCGGTAGCAATAATGCAAAGAAAGGAGGAACTTGAAGAATTATACAAGCCTGAAGAAATTATTTTAGCTGCTAGTGATGCCTGTTGGATGCGGGCATTTATCGGTGAGCAAGAGACCTATCCAATTCTTGATAGTTCTTATATTCGTTTTAATGTTAGTCCAGATAAAATTTTCACGCCACCATTAACATTAAATATAGAAAATGAGATTATGAACTCAGGAGAAGTTATAGACATAAAAAAATCAGATAATAACATTGAATTGAATACAACTAAACAAATTCATGTTATATACCTAGTTCAAGAAATTCGTGTTTTATTAAGTCAGATTTTTGAAAATTTTCAATTGATCGTTGAGCCTGATACAAACAAAATAGAATTGTTGAAAAAAACATGGAATGATATTAAACTTTTATTTCATAAATTTGATTTTCAAGAAGATGGGCAATACTTAATCCATAAAATTAAAACAAGTCAACTTTCTAGACAACTTAAAAAATTTATCAAAAATCCCAATAATATTTCTCATCCAGCAATTCTCGTTACATTTATAATTCCTGTCATCTTATTGTTTATTATCGGTCAAGATAACAACTTTTCTTTCACGTTTACAGAAATAATACTCACCCAAAATCCTCTTTTATTATTGAGAGAATTAATTTCATTTTTTTGCTTTAGCTTTTTAAATATCGTAGTTTTAGGCAGTTTAGCTATCACCCCAATTTTGATAATGTCTAAACTTTTTAATATTGACATAATCACTTCTTACTTTACAAACAAATTATCAGAACGTGAGCAAAAATGGTTGATTTTCCCAACAATAACCTTTATCCCTCTTTATTTTCTGACATTTTTAATAATTACAATTAGTGCGATTTTTGTAGGAATATCACTAACAAAGGAGATCGCAATTTATTGGACAATGAAATTAGCAACTCAACCCTATTGGTTAATTATTATCTCGATTGGTTTCTTAACTTGGCTTGGCGATTTAGGAGAATGGATACTTAGAAAACAAAGATACAGACTCAGCAATAATGTTGCTGCGATTGTCGGTGCGATTTTTATAAACTTATTAGGAAATTACTTAAATCAAGTTTTTGGGAAACACTTTGATCCTAATTCCTTATTATTTAATTCTAGCCTTGCCGCCGTTGGAGGATACGGGGGAACAACTCAGGATAGAAAAAATAAAAATTTTATTGGTGCATTAGGAGCCGCATTAGCCAGTGTCTATTTTATTAATAAATATCCTCTTCAAGTATTTTCGATTACTCCCAGTATAGAAGCCCTATCCGAAAAAATTCTTTATCTTATCGGGCTATTAATTGGTATTTTGTCAGGAGGATTTATAGGCGGATTTGTCGGCTTATTGATCGGATTTTTTCTCGCAACTTTATTCGCTTTTGCTACGTTCTACTTCTCTTTCGGGGTGTATCACTTAGCCCAGCAAGTAATGAACGATTTTCAAGAAAGAGGCTATAGTAAAACCTTTACTAGCATTATTTTGATGATCATTACCTTATTCGGTAGTGCATTTGGCTTAATACTTAGTCTTATTTTTTAAAGAATCCGCTAAGACGGATTTTAACCGCCTATACTTTAGCCTCCGGCATTCCAAAACACCCAAAAAATAGGGTTTTAAAAAAACCAGAATTCAAAATAGGAAATAGCGTTGGTCTATGGGTAAAACCGTAGCGGGTTCACAGATTAATAATTCCCCGTAAGCACGCACTTCGTAGGTTTCGGGATTAACTTCCATGTGCGATAAAGCGTCATTAAGCTTCATACTAGCCTTACTGATATTGCGCGTATTCGACACGGCCACGGCGGTTTTTTTTCAGCTTTAACTTCTCAGGAATGCCCGCTTTTACAGCATATTTAGAAACAAATGTCAACGAAGTTTTGGTGATCGCAATTCCAAAAGAGGCAAACATGGCACGCATATTTTTAGCTATCAGCCATCAGCCGTCAGCTTTTTTCTCCCCGCTCCCCCACCTGCCAATTCATAATTCATAATTTATAGTTTATAATTCCCACTGATCACTGAAAACTCTCCCCTCCTTTGGAGAAATCAACCATGGCCCAAGCAACGGAATTCGATCGCACAATGATGCAAAGATGTCTAACCCTTGCTAGGCAAGCCTTGGGGCGGACTTCTCCTAATCCTTTGGTGGGTTCTGTGATCGTTCAAGAGGGTACAATTATCGGCGAAGGTTTTCACCCAGGGGCCGGACAACCCCATGCAGAAGTTTTCGCCCTGAGACAGGCAGCAGAAAAAGCCCGTGGTGCCACTTTATACGTCAATCTTGAACCCTGTAACCACTATGGACGTACTCCCCCCTGTAGCGAGGCAATTGTGCAAGCAGGCATTAAAAAAGTGGTGGTGGGGATGATCGATCCTAATCCCCTGGTGGCGGGGAAAGGCATTCAAAGACTAGAATCGGCAGGCATCGAGACGCTGGTGGGAGTGGAGGAGTCCGAATGTCGTCAACTCAATCAGGGTTTTATCCATCGCATCACCGCTAAAAAACCCTTCGGTATTCTCAAATATGCCATGACTCTCGATGGCAAAATTGCCGCCACTAGCGGTCATAGCACTTGGATTACTAGCCCCGCTTCTCGCCAAATAGTCCACCAACTGCGATCGGCCTGTGATGCGATTATCGTCGGCGGTAGCACTGTCCGTCAAGATAATCCCCACCTCACCACTCACGGCCTCTCTGATCATAATCCCCTGCGCGTGGTCATGACTCGATCGCTCGATTTACCTCCCTCGGCCCATCTTTGGGATACCAGTCAATTTCCCACGCTTGTCTATACACAAATTGATTCTAATGTCAAGCTTCAGCAACAATTATTAACAAAAGGCGTGGAAGTGATCGAACTCACCGAGGTGACACCCACTTTAGTGATGGAAAATCTCTATCAGAGAGGATTTTGTCAGGTTTTGTGGGAGTGCGGCGGCGGTTTAAGTGCATCAGCGATCGCTGAGGGCATGGTACAAAAAATTATCGCTTTTATCGCGCCCAAAATCATCGGGGGAATTAATGCACCCACTGCCGTGGGTGATTTAGGTTTCCAGCTAATGAGCCAAGCTTTACAGTTAGAAAATGTCACGGTTAATTATCTCAATCCCGATATTTTGATTGAGGGATATCTGCAAAGTAAACAGTAGAGCCACTGCAATTCCGGCTCAATCGGCAAATCTCAACCAACCGCTTGCAAAAGTCAAAAAGTCATCGATAACCCCGATAATCTGGCACTTACCCCTAATTTTTGCGATCAAGTTCTAGAAATCGCCCCGCTGCCGTTAAATGCCTTTATCGGTACGGTTATCCCCCTAGAAGAAGTTGGGCAATCGCTCTGTGATCAATGGTGCCATTATCGAGCAGAATAAAAAAGTTAGAATAGTCAAACCCTTAGTGATTAAACGTATGACGGTACTCGAAAAAGGTAATATCACGATTCATACCGAGAATATCTTCCCTATTATCAAAAAATCTCTCTACACTGACCATGAAATTTTTCTGCGGGAATTGATATCCAATAGTGTTGATGCCATCTCGAAATTAAAAATGGCTTCCTTAGCAGGAGAAGCGAGAGGAGAAGTCCCCGAACCAGAAATTAATCTCGCCATCGATAAAGAAAATCGTACCCTATCAATTACCGATAATGGTATCGGGATGACGGGGGAAGAAATCAAGAAATATATTAACCAAGTTGCCTTTTCCAGTGCGGAAGAATTTATCAATAAATACCAAAAATCAGCCAACGATTTAATCGGTCATTTTGGACTAGGTTTTTATTCAGCGTTTATGGTGGCTAAAAAGGTAGAAATTGATACTCTTTCCTATCAAGAAGGTGCTACCCCAGTCCATTGGTGCTGTGATGGTTCTCCGGAGTTTGAACTAACCGATTCTTCCCGCAGCCAAATCGGCACGACTATCACCCTAACTTTAATGGATGAGGAAGGGGAATATTTAGAACCTGCCCGCATTCGCCAGTTAGTCAAAACCTACTCGGATTTTATGCCCGTTCCCATTAAAATTGATGGGGAAGTGATTAATCAACAACGGGCTTTATGGAAAGAATCTCCTCAAAATCTGACGAAAG
>Ga0315907_10008636_pt1 | contig 10434 bp, 10 predicted proteins | sample LakEriMetagenome_3_FD_203525 | JGI IMG/M metagenome (GOLD analysis project Ga0315907, IMG submission 203525) | Freshwater fungal communities from buoy surface, Lake Erie, Ohio, United States - Buoy 12 MA123 | ecosystem: Environmental > Aquatic > Freshwater > Lake > Lake biofilm | place: USA...
CTTTCCTGTGCTATTGGACAATCATATGTTTTGGCTTCCACCATTCAATTAGCAACTGCCTATGCAGCTATCGCAAATGGCGGAAAAATTTATCGCCCTTTTGTCGTCAAAGATGTTTATGACACAAAAGGTGAGCTTATTCGAACTTATACTCCTGAAGTCCTCTCAAAGATTAAAATGAAAAATCCTAAAACTCTTAAGTTTATTAGAGAAGGCCTTTTTCAAGTTGTTAATAATCCAAAAGGTACTGCATGGTATAGGAGAGGTCAGGGGATCCTAATGGCCGGTAAAACTGGAACTTCACAAGTTAAAGGTGCTAGTGCTGATAAGGTTCACCAGAAGTGTGAGTTGATGGATTATGAATCACGACACCATGGTTTATTTGTCGGTTTTGCACCTTACGATAATCCAAAAATTGCTGCAGCTGTGATTGTGGAGCATGGATGTCATGGATCTAGTGCTGCAGCTCCAGTAGCTGAAGCTGTAATCACTCAGTACATGAAAAAATATCACCCTGACCTTTATTTACAAAATCTTGAAAAAGATAAAACGATAAAAGATAACTGGATTAAATCTCTTCGTGCTGTGGCCCCAAGTTCTGGAGCCTCTTCACAAGGTGAGGAATAATGAATCAACGTTTGATGGAATTTCTAAAGCGCTATGATTTCAGTTTTATTGGAAGCATGTCTGCCATATTCCTCGTTGGAATTCTCAATCTCTATAGCGCTACACATTCTCAATCTCATGAAGGACTAGATTCGCTCTATAAATCACAATTGATGTGGTTTGGTATTGCCGTTAGTGTTGCTATCGGAATTAGCTTTTTAAATTCAAAAACCTTTGAACGTTTTTCATACGTTGGATATTTACTCACATTGTTTTTAGTTTTTCTTGTTATGTTGATGGGAAAAGTAGGAATGGGGGCCCAGCGCTGGTTAGTTCTTGGGCCGATTAGAATGCAACCATCAGAATTTATGAAAATGGGACTTGTCCTGGCGATGGCGAGGTTTTTCACTAAGGTGAGCCCTGAGAAAGAACTCGGATTTAAAGATCTGATATTTCCAGGCATTATTGTGATGGTTCCAGCAGTCATGGTGATAGCTCAGCCAGATCTTGGAACTGGAATGCTTTTACTTTTTATTTTTAGCATGATGATTTTTTATAAACGTCTTCGCTGGAATACTATTGCCACCCTTGGTGTTGTGGCCATTGTCTCAGGTGTTCTGATGTACAATTTTGGCTTGAAAGAATATCAGAGGAAGCGAATTCATACATTTATTGATCCTTATCAAGATGCAAAAGGCTCTGGTTATAATGCTATTCAATCTGAGATTGCCATTGGGTCAGGTCGACTATTTGGTAAAGGGTTCAAAAACTCATCTCAAGCGTCTTTAAACTATTTGCCTGAGAATCATACCGATTTTGTTTTTGCTATTTTTAATGAAGAACATGGTTTTTTTGGTTCTGTCTTTCTCATCATCCTTTATCTTGTTTTTTTCATGAGGATGATTTGGCTTGCAACTTCTGTTCAGCGCTTTTATGACTCCTTGCTAGTGATTGGGATCATGTCCATTTTCTTTTGGCATGCTTTTATTAACATGGCGATGGTCTCTGGTCTTTTACCCATCGTAGGTATTCCTCTTCCTCTTATGAGCTATGGAGGATCAAGTATGCTGACTTTTGGAGTTGGTGTTGGAATGGCGACTTCAATCTCAAATTCCCGAAACTTCTTTAATTAGTCGTAGCCTCTGCCAGAAGAAATAGAGCGCTCACTGCGAAAATTGTGATTACTTTCTTGGTTTCCCTATAGTATGATTGTCATACTATATGAAAAAAATTGCCAACATCGGAAGCTTACTTAAAAAAATTTATCGAGTTTACAGTATCGAGCTTATTAAAGTTCTTCAGTCCCGCGGTTTCAATGATCTTAGACCCAGTTTTTTAGAGATTTTAATGTACCTCACTGAACATGATGGGCCGTCCATAAAAATGATTGGGAAGGCCTGTGGGCTTAAAAAACAAACAATGACTTCCCACCTGAATGAGTTAGAAAAAAGAGGCTATATCACAAGATCCCATTCTGATCACGATAAGAGAGAACAATTGGTGTACCTCACTGATTATGGTGAAAAGTTTAAATTAAATCTTTTACAAGTCACGAATGATTTAGAACGCCAATACACTTCTAAACTAGGCGAAGTAGAACTCGATCGTGTTGAGTTAATGTTAGATAATTTATATCGTGAGTTACTAGAGAATCAAAAGAAGGGCAGCTTAATTTAAGCTGACTGATTTTTCACTTGCTCAAGTCTGAAACCAATCCAATGCTTATATCCACCAGATATATTATTACAGTTGTAATAGCCTCTTTTTACTAAGAATTCACAAGCAAGAATAGAATTTGTTCCATCTTCTGAGATGATAAGGAGTGGAGTTGTCTTAGATTGAATCTCTAAGAACTTATCCGAAAATTCCTCCCATGGAATATGAATGGCTTCGGGGAGGCGATTGAAGGCTTCTTGATCACGTGAAGAAACATCAATTAAAATAAAATCAAAATCTGGGTTTCGATAAAGTTTCCAGGCCTTCTCGGGTGAGAGGTCATGGTAGGCCCTGCCGTTTTGAATAAAATCGTCAGAAATCTCTTCTTTATTTTTCACTCTTAGAAGGTGGTTTCTCTCAACCTCTATAAGCTTTTGAATACGCGATTCGAGTTCAAAAATTCGCTCTTCTAGGCGTGAAATTTCTTTCTCAAAAACCTCTAGCTGACCGAAGATATTATGTGGGTTGATACTCATCTTTCACCTCTGGTCTTATATTTTACCAGAGGTGAGTGGAACTAAAAAAATGGGTAAATAGTGCCAAACTGAATGCGATTCACGATCATTGTTGTCAGGATTGCAGCAGAAATAAAGACTGAACCTTCGTAAAAACCATAACCTAGTGTATGCATTTGAGACTCAATTTCAGTGACATGTGATCTGTTGGAGCCGAGTCTGACCGGGAAAATACGAACAATACCTTTTTTAAAGATCGGAAAAATAATCAGCGAGAGCACAGTTTTAAGCAAGACCTGGATACAAAATATGGTGATGTCGTAGTGTTCTTGATCAAAGCAGCTGGCAATAATAAACCCAGATCCGAGTGTAAAACCTCCGTAAGAAAAACAAAGAGAGAGGTTTTTTTGAATAAGGAGACGATTAAATGAAAGTTTACTGATAAAGGTGAAGTATTTTACTGAAAATCCTACGATGACTAACATATAGAGCCAGAGGACTAATAGAATGATTAAAGAATTCTCTGCCTCCATCATGACAGTTCTGGTGAGGTAAGCAATCACAATAGCATGACAGAAACTAATGAAGGCATAACTCATATTTTTATGTTTTAAAATTTCATCAGTATAATCAAAGTTATAAAAGACAATTGATTCAATAATAAAAAGCGAAAGGAGGTAGAGGATAATAGCGATTGAGCCCCACACTCCAAAATGAAAAAGACTCAACCAGACTCCCGAAGCTTCATTAAAAGAAATAGATGAAAAAATGATAGAAATACCTATAAGTCGCGCAAACAAGTGGAGAGTGTCAGCGGGATTTTCTGATGGACTAATCCTTTTGAGGACTTGTCTCTTTACTGTTGGGTAAAAAATAACATGAGCATAACGATAAAGATAAATCATTAAGCACACAAATCCTGCTAAAAGAATTCGAATGAGTAGTCGATCAAATATTTCTGCCATAAAAATCCTTAAAAATTTTCTTTGAGATATTGAAGAAGAAGATTTTTCAAATCACTTTTCTTCTTTCTGTCTTCACCAAAAAAATGAGGAAAGTTCTTTTTAGTTATTTTTCCATTCGGTCCGAATTCCTCATTGGGTCCAAAAAATGGCCTATTAAGACTAATTGAGTTTTTCATTTGCTGGAAAAAGTCTTTTGTTACTTTAAATTTTCCCCAGCCCAAGTATCGCGGGAAGTTTTTGTAGGATTTATGAAAGGCCCAGTAAATGACACCTTTTTTACTTGTTTTCCATTCGCCATACTCAGGATTATCAATATAGAGACTTCCTGGCGGTAAAGGGAGAAATTCTTCTGTATCTGATGACTTTCTGTAGATAGAGAGACCTATAAAATCTTTATTCTTTTTAGCAAATTCTTTATTGGTTCTTACGATCATTTCATCTATATGTTCATAATCTGTAATAACCCTAAGTTTTTGGTAAAAGGTTTGAATGAGAAAACCTGTGGCATGAGTATCAATTAGGATAACTGTTATATTCTTCGATTTTAAAATTTTAGAGAATTGAGATTCATTTTTTAAAAATTGAATACCGTGTTCTGACGGACTGAGTGCTTTGGCCAGTCCCAAGTAAGCAATAACGAGAATTGTATAAAGAAAAAACTTTTGCATCCTCAATTGCCCTGTAAAATTCCTAAAATTTGTTTTTGTTGATTTGGCGAAAGTTCATCATAGTCACAGTGGATACGATTTACAGCATGTGACTCACTAAACTTTTGAAATAAATCTGTGGCATCCTGAATATTCTTCATCGAGGAGTGATTTTTAGTCAGGGAGGATTCTCTTATCACTTTCATTGGAAAGTGTTTTTGAGGTGAGTTCGCTGAATAGTATTTAGAGAGTCTTCCGGATGAGGAGCACTTAATATAATCAATGTTTTCAGATTTGAGATAGGTTTCGAGGTCAAACATTTGATTAAGGTGGGCCGTTCCAAAAGTTTCAAGAATTTTTTTAGGTATATTGTTTTTGACGATTCTTTTCGCCCAAATATTGGATGAATTTTTTAAAACTTTGTATAGATACGGGTCATCATGTTCAAGGTAGGCTTCGATATCAGCTGGTATTGAGTATTCTGACTTGGCCGAGTCAAAATATCTCATTAGTATTTGCTCGAGACAAACGGCCCTATAATGAAAGTAAACCATCATAAACATATGAAAGCGAGAGAGAAGAAAGTCATCAAAAGTGGAAATCGCTCTTTCAGAGATTCCTAAGAAAGCTTTTTGATCTTCATGACATATTTTGAGATTATCAATGATCCAGTCCAGATCAAATTTTCCATAGCTTACTCCGCAAAAATAGCTATCTCTTAAGAGATAATCCATTCGATCACAATCCATTTCAGATGAGACCAATTGATGAAGTAAGGGGAAGTAATTAATTCCATTGAGAGTGAAGTATGAGGGATCTTTGGTCTCTCCCATGACGAGTTCTGCTACTGAAGTTGGGTCAATACCAAACTTAGACTTTACACCTTTAAATGAATCAGTGAATGAACTGTCTGTTATCGATTTAATCGTATAATCCTCATGAGAGGCCTGACGGTCTATTTTCTCTCTAAATTGTTCAGGCAACTTGAGAGCAGAAACATTGGGCATCACCGATTCTGTTGAGTGGCTTAAAGGTGCATGGCCAATATCATGGAGTAGACAGCCAAGTCTTAGAGTTTCCTTAAGTCTAAGCACATCTGCGGATTGTTGATTCTTAAAAAGATTATTAAAAACAAGAGTCGATACGTTCATTACGCCAATAGAGTGTAGATAACGGGTGTGAGTCGCACCAGGGAAGACATACTCTGAAAAACCTAGCTGCTTTATATTCCTTAATCTTTGAAAAAAAGGATGCTCTAAAATTTGAATTTCAGCATCATCTATCGCAATTGAGCCATGAACCGGATCTCTAACTTCCACTTTTAACTCCCTTAACCTTTTTTAAGTTCCTCAGCGTAATTTTGAAGCCAGTGAGCAATGTCACGTGATTCATGCATAGGCTTGCCATCAATATATAAACATGGAACTGTTCCTCGACCAGTGTCAGACACAAGTTTCTCTCTATTCTTTTGATCCTTCCTGGTATCGAAGTATGTCATTTTTTCTTCAAGGCCATTGGATTTTATGGCGGATAATACTATTTGGCAGTAAGGACATTGCTCAAAGTAATAGAGTTCAAGTTTTTTCTCTTTCATATAAAAAATCTCTCAAAAAAAAATGGCTCCCTAAGGAGCCATTTTTATCTTAGTCATCATCATCATCTTCTTCTTCATCTTCACCCGACTTTTTCTTCGGACCTTTGACATACTCTTCATCTTCATCCATGTCGCTTTCTTCTTCTTCATCTTCTGGTGAATCTAGCCCTTCTTCATAGCCCCAGCCATAACCATAGCTACCTTCTTCCTCATCTTCAGCAAATTCCTCTGAGCTTTTTGAGTCAGTTGATTCTTCCTCTTCATCAGAGTCGAATTCATCATCATCAAATCCATCCATTTCTGAGTCAGCCGTATAGTCTTCATCAAAAGCAGCTCCAGCAGCATGAGGGGGAGCTGTTTTAACGACTTCTGCTTCAATAACTTTTTTAACTTTTTCTTTTTTAGGGGGCACAGCTTTAGCAGCAGGTGCTTTTGCTAAGGGCTTTTTTTCGACAACTTTTTTGGCCGTAGCTTTCTTTGCCACAACTTTTTTAGGAGCAGCTTTTTTAGGAGCTACTTTTTTTGTCGCTTTCTTAGGAGCGGCTTTTTTAGGAGCTACTTTTTTTGTCGCTTTCTTAGGAGCGGCTTTCTTAGGTGCTGCCTTCTTTGGAGCTGCTTTCTTAGTTACTTTTTTTGCTGGTGCTTTTTTTGTTACTTTTTTGGTCTTTTTCGTTGCCACAAAAGATCCTTTTGCTAGGTAAGGGTGGATTTAAAACTTCATTATTATAGTTTGCCGGGGTGTTCCATTTCAAGCATGGAAATTAATACTTTATTGAGCTGAGGTTTCCACCTGCTGACTGGACATCGAGTGGATTTGAAAATGTTTTTTGGGCGGTATTAAAATCTGGATTCGTGGTGAGATTTCCCTCTGAGTGAATAACAAAGTTGGAAGAGTTCTCATCATAGCCCTTGCCCGCCTGCACCGAGTCAAGAGTGATTAATTTTGTTGAGTAAAAATTTCTACGCATCAGCTCATTATTTTGTGGAAATCCTGGTGGTGGCACAAGAGATCCATTGGCGCTCACACCATTGTAGGGGCCAGGCATGTAAGCGGAAAAAAGCCGGCTCAAATTGCTCCCCATATTCTCGGACTCACTATTTAAGCTATATTCAATCTGATAATGAGTGGGATTAAAGCGAGTATCGTTCGGAAGAGCATCAAAATATTTACGTAAAAGCTCTGCTAATGGAGTAGGGCAAATCTTTTTAGGATCAGGGATAATATTATAAAGTTGATCATCCCCAAAATAAAAATGCCAAAATTGACCTGCAAGACTCATGCATGATTGAGGCATGGCTCCCCTGAGATAGGCAGGATCTGAATTAGTCACATCGGTAATATCGGAAATTTTTAAAGCAGCATCTTTATAACGTTCAATAGCCCCTTCCGCTGCGATGGTTGCGTTTCCAGTGCTGGCAGTTTTGTATGTCTGATAGGCAGCAAAATTTAATGAAACAATATAATTTTCCATGGCAGTTTTTTGATCTCGCATGAAAGAAATAATATTGGCATAGACATCACCAGAGTTGAGAAAAAGGATGTCTTTTTGATCTGCATGGTAGAGTGGAGCATAAAGAGACCCTTGATATTTTTTTAAACCACTGATGGTACTGGCCGTTTGGGCATTACCCGGAAACTGTCCGAAGGAGTCGACGCCTAGGTTTAAATTAAGCTCCGTAGGAGTAGGGATAAGATAGTTGGCGGCTTCATAAAGCGTAGGAGCTCGCACTCTTAGAATTTGCTCTTCTAGTTGCTCAGGTGTCACTGTTCCACCAATATTTCCACGAAACTTTAGAAATTGTTCATGGTTGAAGAGACCAACAGCTTTATCGCCAGCAAAACCATCTTTGGGAATTATTGAAAAGAGCTCCGCTCCGTTTGAAGTGTATGAGTCAGCGGAAAAATCACCCTCCTTAAAATCATAAACAAGATTAGGGATTCCAAACTGGACTCCAGTTGAAGCCCTTCCTCCTACTGCAGCTGTTTGAACTGGTTCTTTAATCCAGAACGGACTATCAGTATTGATGGGAAGAGGAACGCCAGGACCAAACTCACCAGATTTGAGTGGTCTGCCAAGATACTTGTTGGGAGTTCCTACAACATCTAGGGCCGCGAGATAGGGAACAGATCGGAATTTTCCAACTGTCCTTGGAGTTAAAAAATCTTGATTTTTTCTTTGGGTAAAAAGCATGGGGCCAATTCTTCCACCAAAAGGCTTGGCAGCAGCGTAGGCCGTTAACTTAATGCTTTCAGCAGAAAATGGATTAAACATTCCTTCAAATTCAGCTTCACCTTTGACTGCATAATAAGTCAGGACTTCAGGATTTTTATAAAAACCTAAAGGGTAGCCAGGAACAGGAATAGCCACTTTTGATATATTACAGGCCCCGGAAACATCTTTAGCAGCTCGAGGAATAAGAGCAGCATAGAAGGTTGCAAGATTCACCATCATGAGTTTCAGGTCTACGTATTGCTTTTGATAGAGTTTCGTTGGTGGAATAAGATAGCTAGAGCTTGAAGTTTCTTGCTCCATTCCTGGTAGAGTGGGAGCAATTTCTTTTAAAGTAAAAGAATTTTTCATTTCAAAATCAGTTTCATTGCCTAAATTTCTGTAGCCAGAGTAAAAGGCTTTTACGATTCTTTCATTGCCTAAATACTTTTCGCTCGAAACTTTTTCAATGGCATCACAGTTTCCAGTTGCTCCAATACAAACACCGTTATTGCGGGCCGGACGATTCATCACAAGTTCTAAATTACGAATTCGCATGGCAAGCTCCATGGCTTTCGGCCAGGCACCTTGTCGGTCCGTAAGAATCGCTGGTCCTTGACCAGCGAGAGTCGCGTCCATGTTATTGGAGAGAACATTGTAGGCCCAAGAGGTTGTGACGAGCATATTAAAGCGAGATCGCTCAACACAGTCATTGACCTTACTTCCGATAAGGCCGTCCATAAAATTTCGAGAAGTCTCTTCAGGACCTGGAATATTATATCCCCCAAATTCAGGTAAACCGGGAACAGCAAATCTTTTACATATATTGGTTTGAGACTTCGCAATGTGGATACAAACGGCAGGAAAGTTATAATCATCAAAGTTAAAGCGATTTGGATCTCCATTTTCTAGGAGGGCATTTACATCCGGGGCCAAGCGAAAGTTGGTACATTCTTTTCCGCCCTCACAGCTCGTTTTAGCATTAGGATCTTCTACTCCAGGAACATTTAAGCTTCCCACAACGTAGTACTTATACATCCATTCTTTGTAGATGTTGCGCATTTCCCAGTTGAGGTAGGCAATTTTGCTGAGCTGACGAGATTGAACGGCAGCACCGGCCCAAGCTGATGCATCGGTGGCATTTTGTAAGTTGATCTTGGCCTTAACAAAAAGCCCTACATTGATGACAAATGCAATAATAGAAATAAAAACAACCAAGGATGCAGAAAAGAAAATACTAATCTGGCCCTCTTGAGATTTAGTTAGGGTCATAAAGTGGTTGCGTTTTGCTACTGGCGCCATTTTTAGTCAGTTAAAGTGATGAATATTACGTTCCCCTATTTTGGTACGGCGTTTGCGAGGTGTAAAGCCATCCAAAGGGTACCGATCTTTGGTAGTGGCACGTCAGAAGAATTCGGTAAACCTCTCCTAGCAACCCACCTTGTATTTTTCCTACCTAAAATTTCACCACCCTAGGCATCGCGGGATGCCTAGAGGCGCGCGTAAAAAGGAAAGGGGAAAATCTTGCTTATTCTGAGGTTTATGAAAGGTGTGATCTAATCAAAGAAGGAGAGCTGACATGGCCTATACATCCTATCAAGTTTTAGAAAAGAAGAAGAAAAATAAGCTGGAGTGTTTCTGTGCTCTCTGTCGCTCGCCTCGAGTGATCCGCTATTCAAGAAGATTACAGAAACGTCACTATCTTCAAATTCTTTCACTGGCCCTGGTTGTGACCGCAGCAACTTACTCTTGGTTTGATTTTAAGGGTATTTTCACGTTACCTCTCATTTGGGCGATTTTTGAAACAACTCATAAATCACTCTATAGGAAAGATCTTAAGTGCCCTTATTGTGGCTTCGATCCAACCTGGTATAAAAAAGATGTGAAGTTTGCTCGCCAACAGGTTGAGGAATTTCTTAAACAAAATCCAGAGAGTCCAGTTCTTCTTCGGGCCAAAAGCCTCCATGAAAATTTTCCAGAGACTCGGTCTTAATTATTTCTCTTTGCATTAGTTTTATTCAAATATCCAACGCTTAGGCTTCTTCTTTATTGGTTTTCTTTTTTCATACTGAAAAGGTCAGTAAAGGAAAGAAAAATTTCTTTTCTTAAAAATTAAACCTGAGGTATGAAAGTGGAATAGAGTACATAACTATTTCCTGTATCTCCCATGCGAAGGAGCATTTATGAGCGTAAACAAAGTTATTTTATTGGGCCGTCTTGGACAAGATCCTGAGTTGAAAT
>Ga0315907_10008637_pt1 | contig 10433 bp, 8 predicted proteins | sample LakEriMetagenome_3_FD_203525 | JGI IMG/M metagenome (GOLD analysis project Ga0315907, IMG submission 203525) | Freshwater fungal communities from buoy surface, Lake Erie, Ohio, United States - Buoy 12 MA123 | ecosystem: Environmental > Aquatic > Freshwater > Lake > Lake biofilm | place: USA...
AAACGCGTGCATTAGTAATCTCACATTAAATTCGATTGAATCTGAGATTTACATGGAGTAACCCCACAAGAAAATCTATCCAGCGCTTCATCAAGGCATAAATACTTAGGTGCATATTCATAATTATTGATAAATTCCTATTAATTTAGCGGATGGAATGAAATGTCATTTACAACGAACATTTATGAAATAATCTTTTATATGAAAATTCGAATTATAATTACCCTGTTGAGTTTATTTGTTGTTAGCCATGAAGTTGTTTTTGGACAAGATCTTCAAATCGCTTTCAGCAGCATAACGTGCAATGGCCTATGTGATGGAAACGCAACTGTGAGCCTAATTTCTACCCTAACCTGCGGTAACGGACCTTATCAATATCAAATTATTGGTCCTACTACAGCAACTTCTCCTGTTACTTCGGCAACATCTTATACGTTCGCCAATTTATGTGCTGGTATCTATTCTGTGAATGTTTTAGATGGTGGGAATGTATGTACATCCGGAAGTTTTAATATTATACAACCTCTATCATTATACACAACTATATCAACTACATTACCTTTATGTGCTGGTAACGATGGAAGTGCATTGATTACCGTTAATGGCGGTACCCCCGGTAGTTGCTTAAACAATTGTAGAGGATACAATGTATTATGGACCGGCCCCGGTGGAATAGGTGGTGGTTCTTTGAATGCATGCCCTAAGGAAATTGTTACATGCAGTCAAAGTAGCGCAAGTAATACATATTCTTTAACAAATCTTTCCCCTGGCACGTACAATGTTACTATTGAAGATAATAATAATTGTCCTGTTTCTGCAAGTTTTACTATTACACCTCCCCCACCTCCGATTACCGTTTCAGGTCTTGTTGCTAATAATGCTATCGATATTACTGTTTCCGGCGGAACTCCAGGCTACACATATTCGTGGTCAAATGGGGCAACTACCGAAGATTTAAGCAACCTTTCTCCTGGAACCTACACTGTTACCGTAATCGATGCAAATAATTGTACGGTAACGGCATCTTATACGGTTCAAAATCAAAATCCGGTATTATCAGTCAATTGGGCAATTTCTCATATCCTATGCTTTGGGGATCAAAATGGTATGATAAACCTAACGGTAGCGGGTGGCAATGCGCCCTATAACGTGTCATGGTCGGGTCCTGTTTTTGGAAACCCTGCCGGTAATGAAATTGCAAATTCAGGAGGATCATACCTTATCGCAAACATGCCTGCTGGAACGTATACGATAACAATAACAGATTCCAATGGCAATTCCACCAACATTAGTGCAACGATCACACAGCCCAATTTATTAACGTTATCGGCGAGCAGTCTGGGCATTTTGTGCCAAGGAGGTACGGATTCTGTCACGTTAACGCCAAGTGGAGGTACACCATCGTATGCATATTCTGGGTCAACGACCTCGGGCTTAGTTCCAGGCACGTACAGTTACACGGTAACGGATGCGAACAGTTGCACTGCGAACACCACGATAACGATCACTCAACCATCGGCATTGGTGGTAACGGCTGTGGTAAGCACGGCGATACCGTGTAGCGGAGGCCAAGGAGTTGTCACGGTAAGCGCTGTTGGGGGTACCCCAGCATATAGTGGCACGGGGAGCTTTACGGTATCAGCGGGCACTCATACCTTTACGGTAACGGATGGTAATGGATGTACAGATTCAGTTATGATAATGGTAACTCAACCCAATCCTTTGGTAGCAACAGCGTCTATAATAAGCGCAATCGATTGTAATGGGGGCCAAGCAATAGTGTCAGTAATTCCTAGTGGCGGAACGCCGAGTTATACGGGGATTGGTAATTTTAATGTATCCGCGGGGACATACCCTTATACAATAACGGATACGAATGGATGTACCGCAATGACAGTTGCAACGATTACTCAGCCATCGGCTCTATTGTTAACAGGATCTGTCAACGGAAATAACATCGATATAAGTGTTAGCGGAGGAACAGCTCCCTATGTATATTCATGGTCAAATGTGGCAAGTACCGAAGATTTAACCAATCTTTCGTCCGGCACATATACGGTTACCGTTACCGATGCTAACGGATGCACAAGCACTGAGAGTTTTACAGTTGAGAATGCTGGTTTGGAACAACAAGATTATAATGAATTTCAAGTATTTCCAAATCCAGCACAAGACTTTATTTCCATCCGCAGTTCTTCCGCCGGTGTAGGAAATACGTATCGTATGTTAGATTGTTATGGAAGGAATGTGCTCGAGGGGAAGCTCACCAGCCAAGAAACCATCATTAATATCCAAACACTGGCAAATGGGATATATCATGTCAAGTGCGGCAGCGAAACGCGTGCATTAGTAATCTCACATTAAATTCGATTGAATCTGAGATTTACATGGAGTAACCCCACAAGAAAATCTATCCAGCGCTTCATCAAGGCATAAATACTTAGGTGCATATTCATAATTATCGATAAATTCCTGTTACTTTAGCGGTGGGAATGAAAAGTCATATCCAACGCACATTTATGAAATAATCTTTTGTATGAAAATTCGAATTATAGTTACCCTGTTGAGTTTATTTGTTATTAGCCATGAATTGGTTTTTGGACAAGTTTATTGGAAAATTGATGATTATCAAAATTGGAATCATTCTAATTTCAGACAAAACAAAATATTCAATCAGCCATTCTCAACCACCAATACGGACTATCTCTTATTAGATGCCGCACTCTTCTACATTACAAACGAGGAACGTGTAAAAGTTGGAATTGAACCCATGCGATATCATAAATTATTGGAAGTAGCAGCTTATAACCATTCTATGAAAATGGCTACTACGGGTTTTTTTTCTCATCAAAACTCAATTGATGCTTCTCGTTATTCCACTTCGGATCGAGGAAAGCTTGCAGGAGTGACTAATCCATCATTTGCCGAGAATATTGCTTATAACTACCCAAATAACGGTGATTCATATCTTCAGGTAGCTGAGGTCTTAATGGATCAATGGATGAATTCTCCGGGCCATAAGTCAAATATTTTATCTTCAAAAGGAAGACAAATGGGAGGAGGAACGTATTACTATAATGGGAAAATTTATGGCACCCAGGTTTTTCAATGGTTCTCTGATGTAATAGAAAATCCTTACGGTGCAAGCGACCAACTACCTATTATAAAAACTTCGGGCTCACAACAAAATTTATCCAATACATCAACTTCTACCAATTCGAGCAACGGGTCTAAATGCGGCGGAAGCACGTCCAATTCAACTGTAGCAACGAATACATATAACACGCAAAGTGAGCTCTCAGAATTAAAAAGTAAGGTGAATTCTCTGAACTCTGAGGTTGCAGAACAGGATGGCACCATCGCGAAATTAAACCGAGAAGTCTCCACATTAACCAGTGAAAAGTATCAATTAGAGGCCTCAAAAACCAACTTAACGAATTCTGTCAACTCTTTACAACAGCAATACACACAAAAAGACGCACAGTACAATAAATTAAAACAGGAATTCAACGAGTTGTCGGACCGAAGAACCTCTGTTAGGAAGAGTAAATATAACGCAGATGAATTTCATGCCCTCACGTTTAAAATCGGGTTACATACATTTTATCCCAGCATAAACCCAATTAGCCTGGGTAAGTTCAATGCTTCCTTACTGAGTTATGGCGCTGAAACAATGCTAGGGTTTAATTTTGGAGATTCATACCGAAGGAATTCCATAGGAATCACCTTGCGAGCCAATCAAACCAATCGATTTTTAACACAAGCTTTTGATTCCAGCGCTTCAAACCCTACGCAGTATTATGACGCCGAACTCACTACCCTGATTCGTGAATGGTTATCCATTGGAGTTGGCGCAACCGTAATTTCAGCCTATGGGGCCACAAGCTATCAAATTACCCCCTCAGCAAGCCTTGGATTGTGCCTAGGCCCGAAAAACTGGAAAATTCAAGTTACACAACAAGCTGGATTAAACTCAGATAAAAAAATCATCGGACGAGCATCTATGGGTATTGCGCTTCGATTATAAATAAGTTTTTTTTTCGGGATGCAGCCCTGCTTTAACGAAAAAAGTAATTTTGCATCATGATTAAATACAACCCAAAAAGTTGGTTGACGATTATTTTTTCCTTTCACAAAAGTGACACAGTTCGCATCTTGTGGAAGGAGCTTATATACATCGCAGTATTAACCGCTATAATCACTGCGCTAGAACTGCATTTTTACCCCACCTCATCGGTTTTAAAGAATCTAACTTCCGTTTATTCCTTATTGGGATTTGTGATCTCATTGCTTTTAGTATTTAGAACGAATACGGCCTATGATCGCTGGTGGGAAGGGCGAAAACTTTGGGGTTCGGTGGTGAATGATACCCGTAATCTATCAAGTTTGCTTTCCTCTCTAGATTTAAGCACGGCTGAACGAAGGTATTATGTGGATCTAATCACGGCTTTTACGAAAAGCATGAAAGAACATTTAAGACGCAATAAGTTAACCCTCCCCTTTCCGTTCGATGAATCAGCCTTGGTATCGAATCAACCGTTGTGGATCGCGCATCAACTGCGTAAGGCGCTGCATAACTTGCGGGTGACTGATCGAATTGATTCGATTCAATGGGAGCAACTTAGTCGCCATTTAGATAATCTCATCGACAGTCTTGGGGCTTGTGAACGCATACTGAACACCCCAATCCCTTTTTCTTACAGTTTATTTTTCAAGAAATTCATTTTTATTTACGTGGTGACCATGCCGCTTGCGTTCGTAGAATTGTTCGAATATTGGTCGGTTTTGATATCAACCTTTGTGTTTTATGCGCTTGTATCCATGGAGATCTTAGCCGAAGAAATAGAAGACCCCTTCGGAACAGATGACAATGATCTACCCTTGGATGAAATTTGTGAACGGATTGAAGAAAACACCTCGAGACTCCTATTGAACTCCTAATATGAAATACCTCTTAAGCTGTTTCGTTTGCGTTTTATACATAACCCTGCACGGGCAAATTTTGAATGTAGATCGGCAGAATACAAATGACACTGTATTCAAAAAAAATCGATTCTATTTGAATTTCGGATTTAATCTTGATCGCCAAAGACGAAATTTAATTGAATTTAACAGCCAAGGTGAAAATGATTTTTTCTTCAAGAAGAAAAACCTGGTTTGGATCACCCTAGCACATACGGATGCCTCGTTTAACGGTGTCACGATTTTAGAAAACAATGGTTACTTCCAAATGCGCCTGCGTGACAATGATTCAAGAAGAGTATATCCCGATTATTTTATCCAATATCAATGGAATGGGGTTTGGGGTTTGCAAAACAGGGCATTGGCGGGCTGCAATGCACGCTTCAGGTTTTGGGAAAACAAAAAAGACGATTTATATGCAGGAATTGGATTATTTTACGAATACGAAAAATGGAACCCGTTCATCACCTCGTTCGCTTTTTCTCAAGACTCCGTAGATATAGTGTATCGTGCCATGCCCCGATTAAATATTACAGCCAAGGCTGCGATTCACCTAAAAGAGGGAATAGACCTGAGTGGAAGTACCTTTATTCAATTTCCACTTAACGAACAGTTTACAAATTTCCTGAACCCGCGCTGGTTCATCGATTTGAAATTATATTGCGCCATCACCAAGCATATTGCGGTAGTTATTAATTACGATCATAATTTCGATGCCTATCGGCCTCTGCCCATAGACACCTATTATTACAATGCCAATGTGGGGTTCCAATTGAAATGGTAAGTTCAATACTGCCCTTCGATTATGAACCTCAAGCTGAAATCAACGGATGAATAGTACGTCACCGCACCTTAGCCCTGCGCGTTTAATATCGAGGTATCGAGCGGGTTATTTTCCTATGGCCGATGAAACCGGCAGAATTACATGGCACAATCCACGACATCGAGCCGTATTTGATATTAATACCTATAAACCCAAGAAATCACTACGGACCGTGCTGAATTCGGGAGCTTATACCGTAAAAATAAACGAGAATTTTGAAGCGGTAATCAAGGCATGCAGCAAACCAAGAGATGCCTTTGACGGACAGTGGCTAAACCAATCCATGATATCCGCTTATATCGGATTGCACCATGAAGGCTTTGCTCATTCCGTGGAAATCTATAAAAAAAACACCCTTATTGGCGGCTTATATGGCGTTCATCTCGGCGGTATATTTTTTGGTGAATCCATGTTTTCCACAGAATCTAACGCTTCCAAAATCGCCTTTCATCACCTAATGCTCATTTTACGTGCAAATGACTTTATACTGCTGGATTCACAATATTTAAATGACCATACGGAAATGCTTGGCGCTATAGAAATTTCAAAAGATGCATTTTTAGAAACCCTTAAAAACGGCATTCAGCTTACACGACACTTTAAATTGTCCTAAGGGCTTTTATTGCTCCTTGATCACTAATTCTACCCTTCGATCCGTGGATGATGCCTTTTTATTAGATTCCAAGGGTTGTGTATTGCCTTTTCCTTCATAGGTCAATCGATCTTCTGCAATTCCCTTCTTTATCAAATAATCACATATTGCCTTCGCACGCAGTTCACTTAATTGTTGGTTATGCTGTTTAGAGCCTTCACTGCTTGCATGCCCAACAAAATGAGCATTCAAGGTAGGATTAGTCTTTAAATAATTAAGCAACGCTAACAAGGCAGGGTTCGATTTGGGAAGAATCGTAGTCTTATCAAATTCAAAATAAATGCGATCTAAAGCAGCCTTTAATTCGCATGGATCATCTAAGTTTTCATTGCCATAATAAGGAAACAAGTGATCCTTTTCTGGAAACAAGATCAATTTGGCCGTATCGTTGACAATTCGCCCAACATATTGTTCCGCACCGGTGGTATTTTGTTTAGTGGAGCGGTAATTCAAAAGAAACGTACTATCTTCCATCCACTGCAAGTTGTTCATTTTTATGTCATAGCCCCATTTCGATTTACGCAGAATGTACTCGATTTGCTTGCGCGTGTAACAAGGAGGAATGATCACAAATTGAAGCATTTTCTGGTAGTCCCCTACGAGATAGTAGCCTCTAATGATCCGACCAACATCAGCACCCCAAGGAGACATCACGGGGTTTCTCCAGGAGGCAGTGGTTGGGTTTTTAACGGTAGAATCCTCGGGTATAGTAACCTTGTTGGTTGAAGCATTAGTTGACGGCCTTTTTGGGTCATTACTACAAGAAAACAACACCATCCCTATTAGTATATAAAAAAAGAATTTGATCATTGTTAAAAGTTGTTTGAAATTAGTGATTTCCAATGAATCAAGGCACGTGTAACGTGAAATAAATATAGGAAAATCAGTACATTCGTACAAAAAAAATCATGACAATATCTGCAGAGGACAAGCTGAAGTTGCAGGAGAAATTACTCAACCGGATTTCTGGAATCATCATTTTATTGAACGTAATCCTTATTGGGGTTGAAAGCAGCATCCGTGGAAACCTGACCGCAGATTTGGTCTTTATAATTTTAGACATCGTATTTGTTGGGTACTTTACATTTGAAATTAGTTTTCGCATTTTTAAACTGCGTCCGGCCGTTTCCGAGTTGAAATCATCCGTGTATAAATTAATAGAACACAATCGCGTCAGTAATATTGGGGATGAGGAAGAACGCCTAAAAAACTTTAGCTATATACTTGATCAGACGGAGAGAGATGATAAAATTGAAGTCATCGAAAAGTGGGTTTGGTTACTTTTTGATACGCTGCTAGTTCTTGGCAGTTGGATTGCCTTTGCCAAGCACTTTGTAACCCATCCAGAATTGATCATGTTGCTTCGAATTCTGCGTATCCTTCGGATTTTTCGGATTTTCAGCATCAGCGATTATATCAAAAACATCGAAAAGAAAATTGCGGCCGTCATTCCAACCATCTCCATTTTTTTAATCCTGATCTTTCTTCTCGTTTATACCTATGCTATTCTAGGCATGAACTTGTACAGTTTTCACCGTTTTGAAAACCTGGATTTTTCTAATTTGTACGAAGCCATGCTGAATCTCTTTATGCTCATGACCAATGGGTGGTCAGGCATTTTGAATGAGTTGAGAAGTTACGACGCCATCAACCCTTTGATTACGGACATTTATGTGATTTCATTTTTTATTTTTTCGGTAATGATCACCTTGAACGTTTTTTTAGCGGTAATGACCTCTGGAATTCAAGACCGATTGGTAAAAGAAAAAAATCAAAAACCTCAGGGACAAAAGACGGAAAATTCGGATCTTCAAAAAGAGATCTCTGCCTTAAAGAAGAGCATTGAGTCTTTGCGTGAAGCTTTGGATGAAAAAAACAAGTTAAAAAACGAGTCGTGACGTATTTGAATAGGTGCGATATTTAAAAATGCAACAAACTTTTAGGTAAAAAAAAACAAAAAACTATTTGATCTATCATCAAAATATATAGTTTTAAAAAAAATAAGCCAATGAAACTTGTTTCCTTTATTGTACTTCTATTACCCCTTACTTGGATGAGTACACCGCCTTCGCATTCTGGGCTTTGCGGTGTAGATGTGGTCAAAGCCTATTCACAAAATATTTTAGGACAAAACGTAGGTTACTACATTAACTTAAAAAACAATTCTTCTAAAACCGTCGATGCGGTGAGCTGGACCGCGAACTTCTACAACAACTTCGAAGATTTTAAAGGAAAGAAAACCGGTAAATGGGAATCCGGAAATTTCACAAGTGTTGCTGAACCCGGCGAAACCATGACGGACATAGAAAAGGCTTGGGTTGACGGTGCCACCAAAGTTTTTATTAAAGTAACACGGGTGCATTTTACCGACGGGACTTCCTGCGGAAAATGAGTTAGGGCTTTTTGATCAAGCGATTTTTCTCCTTTCCTAATCCACTAAGGTACTTGCATTCCAGCAATTCCTGCATGGAGCCGAAAGGTATTTCAGGTTTTTCATACCCGTAAGCAGCTTCGAGGGTAATTACCTTATTGTTATCCCCGCAACTCACGTCTACGTCGACCATCTTCATCTGGCTTGGGTGTTCGTAACCACAGGCATGCACCATTTGAAGGGATTCTTTTCGAAGTGAATTAATGTAGTTTCCAAATCGGATTGCTTGTATGGTAGGGTCCAATCCGCGTTGAAGTCGCTTGCTTTGCGTAGCAATTCCTGTTGGACAGTGACCGGTATGGCATTCTTGCGCTTGGATACAACCAATGGAAATCATGGCCTCACGAGCAATGTTGATAACATCAACCCCCATGGCAAATGCCTTTAAAACTTCGGATGGAAAACCGAGTTTTCCTGAGCCAATAAAAACGACATCGTTGGTAAGTCCTCGTTCCATGAAGACATTATATACTTCGCTGAACCCGAAAACCCATGGTAAAGCAACGTGATCAGCAAAGGATGGAGGTGCAGCACCTGTTCCGCCCTCTCCCCCATCAATGGTAATAAAATCAGGGCCTCTATTCTCGTTCTTCATAATGTCTGCCAACTCTTTCCATTGAGCGAGGTCGCCTACCGCAGATTTAACTCCTACAGGCAAGCCGGTATTTTCAGCAAGGTATTCAATAAAATCAACCAACTCACGAACATTGGAAAAAGCGGTGTGGTAGGTGGGCGATAATACGTCCGTATGGGGTTTAACCCCTCTGATTTCCGCAATTTCAAGGGTGTTTTTTGAGGCCGGAAGCACGCCACCTTTACCTGGTTTCGCTCCTTGAGATAACTTAACCTCTAAGGCCTTAACCTTGCCCGGATATTTTTCAATTACAAGATTTTTCAACGTATCCAAATCAAAGTACCGAAGTCCGTCTTCTTTGGTAATTCCACACCCAAAATATCCTGTACCAATATGAAACACAACATCACCTCCCTTCATGTGGTAAGGAGAAAGTCCACCTTCACCCGTATTGTGGTAACAACCTACCATGCTCGCTCCTAAATTGAGGGCCGTTTGCGCGTTGGCTGATAGACTGCCATAGCTCATGGCCGAGATATTGACCACGGAATAAGGACGAAATGGAAATCTTCTGTTTCGGCTTGCACCGATTACCTTGGCGCAGGGCATAAAATAAGGGTCGTTGGCTTCATTGTTAATATGGTTTCCATCGACTTTAAATGGAAACATCTTTGGATTGACAAAAACATGGCCTGGACGGTACAAATCTTTATCGGTACCAAAGCCTTCGTAGTTATTCGTTTTTAATGCCGAGTTTTCAATCCAATTTCGTTGGCTGCGGTTGAAAGGAAGTTCCTCACGATTACTTGCAATAAAATACTGACGAATTGGAGGTCCAAGCTTAATTAGTAAATTCCTCATCCTTCCAATCACCGGGAAATTTCGAGTAATAGCATTCTTTTTTTGAGAAAAATCAAACAAAAAAACCACTGCAAAAACAGTGATAATTACAGCAAGGAAAATGTAGAGGAACAACATAGTATTAGGTTTA
>Ga0315907_10008641_pt1 | contig 10429 bp, 6 predicted proteins | sample LakEriMetagenome_3_FD_203525 | JGI IMG/M metagenome (GOLD analysis project Ga0315907, IMG submission 203525) | Freshwater fungal communities from buoy surface, Lake Erie, Ohio, United States - Buoy 12 MA123 | ecosystem: Environmental > Aquatic > Freshwater > Lake > Lake biofilm | place: USA...
TCACCTTATGAGCTTGCGCTGCCAAGGTTGGCATTTTCGCCATCAAGCGGTGCATGGTCAATTCAATATCCTTGAACGGACGATTTGGATTTTGTGATTCTGGGTAGAAGGTTGACATCGAAGCGATCATCGATGACAATACACCCATTGGGTGAGCGCCTGTTGGATATGCTTCATAAAAGCGCTTCATATCTTCGTGCACCAAGGTGTGGTGTCCGATGCTCTTGGTAAAATAAGCCAACTCTTTTTCAGATGGTAGCTCTCCATAAATAAGCAAATACGCCACTTCTAAGAAGGTAGCATATTCAGCGATTTGTTCGATCGGATAACCGCGATAGGTCAAAACGCCTGTTTCGCCATCAAGGAAGGTGATTGAACTTTTGGTAGCGCCGGTGTTTTTGTAACCGCTATCCAAGGTGATATAACCGGTAAGATCGCGAAGCTTGGTAATATCAATCGCTTTCTCGTTCTCAGAGCCTGTAATTACAGGTAGTTCGTATTCTGTTCCGTCTAGGATCAGTTTTGCCGTTTCGCTCATTGAAAATGAATACTTTAATTGCTTATCTATTGCTGTGCAAGATAGGTGGCAGAAGGCTCAAACCAAAAGATTTAAATGAAGACTTCTACTTTTTTTTCACTTGCAGCCCACATTAAACGGGTGTGGGGGTTAAAATGTTCGCTATTTAGCGTTATTTCTGAAATTAAGCTTTTGCCTTAAATTTTTGAATTGCATTGCGCGTGAATTCAGAAAGCACCAATCGGCCGCTGATACCCGCTCGTTCTACCAATAGGGTATCCCAGTTTTCAGTGCCTTTCCAAAAGATTTTTTTCAACTCACTCATGGCTTCTGGGTTAGAGGAAGCCAAGCGATTGGCCAGGGTATTGACGGCATTGTCCAACTCTTCTTCTGTCTCAAATACATCGGCATACAGTCCTTTTTCTTTGGCCCATTCAGCGCTTTCCCACTCAGTAGCATTGATGGCCAATTGCGACATGGCCGATAAACCTATTTTGCGTTCCACAGCAGGACCTACGACAAACGGACCAATGCCCACTGCGAGTTCGCTGAGCTTTACACTAGCAGCTTTGGTAGCATAGCAGAAATCAACTGCTGATGCCACTCCTACTCCACCACCTACAGCCTTTCCTTGTACACGACCTATCACCAACTTGCCACAGGTACGAATGGCATTGATGACATGTGCAAAACCAGAGAAAAATTTCAATCCTTCTTCCATGGTTTGAATGCTGATCAACTCGTCAAAGCTTGCGCCCGCGCAAAAGGCCTTTGAACCTTCGCTTTTCAAAACAATTACCGTGATGTCCGGATTTTTTCCGGCTTCAATAATGGTTTCTCCCAATTGCATCAGTAATGCACCAGGCAAGGAATTGCTTTGAGGATGAAAAAAAGTGATAGTGCCAATGTGGTTGGCGACCGATAGAGTAACTGATCCGTTTTCCATGCGGCAAATGTAACGGTCGATATTAAATAGAATGACTACCTCAAAAGTATTTTTATTATTTTTTTGAATTCAGGCTTTTTGCACCCTATAAAAGCACATCCTTTCACTGATTAACAATGAATTTTAAGACGAAAGAAACAAAAGGAAATTTTTATCTAAACAAGGTCACATGACCGCGTCTTTCATACATCTCGAGGGAGTATTTATTCATCACCACTAGTTGCCACACATAAACCCCATCTGGCACGTAGTGATCTCCATTTTTATAATTCCCCATCCACACCTCATTAGGATCAGTAATGGTGTAGATTTTTTCTCCCCAGCGATTCCAAATGGTGAGTTCAAAATTGTCTTCCGATATATTCCATCCTTTTACCCCAAACACATCATTGACGCCGTCACCATCAGGGCTAAATGAATTGGGGACATAATAATAAAAGTCTTCATTCATTTCGAGAACGTAGTAGATGGAATCGAGACAACCGAACTCATTGCACACGGTAAGCTGCACCGGATACCAACCAGGCTCATCAAACACATAAACGGGATTTTGTTCGGAACTCGATCCGCCCTGTTCGAAGTCCCACCACCAGCAAGAAGCATTGGTAGAAAGATCTTGGAACGTAACGGGTAATCCCACGAGCAAGCCATATTGAGTGGTGTAGGTATAATCTGCTACAGGATTGGGCAAAAGAGAAACTTGCAAGGTATCTGTATCCGAGCAGCCTTCTGCGGTGGTGCCCGTCACCACAATCTCTTGCGACTCGGTGGTTACCAACCAAACAGGATTACCTTCTGCTGACCAACCGGAGGAACCTTGCCATTCATAAGTGAGGGCACCCGTTGCTTCTAATTCGTATGCCAGCCCAACGCATAATTCTAAATCTTCTCCAGCAAAAACGATGGGTGCATCATACAATGTGACAACAACCGTATCGGGATCATAACACACTGGATCGTCTGTAAATGCAATGTAAGTAGCGTTCACATCCGGACATACTTCATAGATCAAATCGTTAGACAAAAAATTCATTTGATCATCGTACCATGAAATCGTATTCACGTTAGAAGCTTCGATGGTGGTGCATCCATCAACCACACATAAAGCTACACTTTCGCTCACCACGATATTGATCAAAGGAATCACGTTGACATGTACTAAAATCGTATCAGTGCATCCATTGGCGGCAGTGCCCACCAATGTGATATCTTGTGAAGTAGTAGCTGTGAGCTGCACCGCATCGCCCACTTCTGCAATTTCGATCCATTCAAACTGAGGAGCTCCATTGGCTTGCAGATACAAGGTTTCACCAAAGCAGGCCTCTGGTTCATTGGCGGTGATCACAGGATTTGTCAATACAACTACATCGAGTGTTGCGCTGATGGCGCAGCCGTTATCATCAGTACCATTGACTGTAGTTTGAAAATCGGTGCTTAACACCGTGCTTGTAATTGCGCAAGCAGTGCAACTTAGCGTTACAGGAGCAGCCCAAACAGGATTGGTAATGTTACTCGCCTCGAGAGTGAGTGTGCTTCCTTCACAAAAACTGCCATCAGCAGAAACCGCGGGAACACCCGGATCATAAACAGTTATGATGGCGGTATCCGAGTAAGTAAGACCATTATCAGCAGTTACCTGAAAGATATAGGTAGTAGTAACCGAAGGACATAACGAAGGAGTTGCCGTGTAGGCGGGTTGTAAAACATTGTTGATCGTTAAAGACAAAGGCGTTCCACTGATTTCAGGAACGATAGTTACCGGTACACATACGTTAGGACATGTAACCGTGTCATTCACAGTAATGATTTCGGGGTAAGGACAATTGATAAAAACAGTCACGGTATTTTCGGCACAGCCTGAGTTATTGGTCACCGTATATGTAGTGGTAACCGTAGGAGATGCAATCGGGTTTTCGCAATTGGTACAACTCAGGCCCGTGGCAGGTGACCACGTATTGCCCAAGCCCGTATTCAAATCACAACCGATGGCCACCGATTCCCCAGGACAGACGCACTGATCAGCAGCTGCGCACGGCGTATTCCAACTCGCCGGAACGAAGATGGCGTTGAAGAACATTCGATTAAAATTGTAGGATTCAATCACATTGGATTGAAAGGTATTTCCATTTCCGCCATTACCTACTATAGTTTGTTGAGGTGTATAATTGTGACCTTCTACATAAAACACATTACCACCGCGAGCCGCTCCATTCATATCACCAGCGGCAACCAGATAAGCTTCTTCGTTTTCTTCATTGATACCATAGACGCCGCCATATCCGAAATTATTGAACGCACCATTCAACGCGAAGTTGCTCACGGAGCCAACACCGTAGCCCAATACACCTCCGTGAAACTGCATGATGGGCATATCATTATTGATATACGTAATGCCCATGCTCATGAGGCTTTGTCCGAAATAATTGAATCCGTTTGTGGTGAGGTAAAAAGCGTTTTCTTCAAATGCTTCAACGGCGGCGCACTGTGCGTAGAAGTTACCACCATTCGCCAAAAAATTGGTAACGATGGTGATGTAGTTATTGGTAACGTCGTTGATGTTTAAGTGAGGTTGGGCTACAAAGGTGTAGCAGCCTCCATTCGAAGCAAATTCATTATAGGACAACAAATCGTAAGGCATCTCGATGTAATCCAATACATCAGTGGCCGTTTCGGGAGAAGAACCATCATCCAAAGAGGCAATAACGGGAATAGAATTGAGCTCATAGCGCACATCCACCGTTACGGCTTGGTCCAATTGATATACGGCCACATCATGACCAAAAGCACTGATGATACCCAGTACATTCAGGTCTTCTGTTCCGCCGCAGTTGAATACAGTGCCGATTTGAGCTGCGTCGATGATAAAAGCTCCCGCGCGAAAGTTTTGAAGGCCAGACGCCGCTGCGCTCGGATAGATGCGTGAAGCATTTGCACTAAAATCAATTTCGTCTTTTGCTTTGCCTGATTTGATTACCCAGTCGAGGGTGATACCATTATCGAGCAGTTCATACACCAACCGATAAGACCAGAGATTAAAAGGTTCACCATTTAAAGCTTGGTGATCATTATCCATGGGTATGACTAAGGAACCTGCCGCGAAGGATTGTAAATTAGAAACAGCAGGTGGTAAGTCTTGAGTGAACGCTTCATGAGAAATACACACGCTGAAGAAAACCGCTATCCATAGCAACTTCGGGCGCATAACATTGCGCAGAGGACGCAGAGCATAAAATGGTTTACAGGCGGAGTACAACAACTTGGCAGGTTTTACACTGCAAGTGTACAATTAACACTTCCATTACCCTATTAGCCTTCCAAGTTTCCGCTATGCTTCTTCACTAGTAATTTCCGAACAGGAAAAACAACGCACTGAACGGGAAGATTAAGGATTGACCACGGTTGGTTTGTTATAAGCGTCCACAGCTAACCAACGAGCATTGCCCTTGGCATTGATGAGAAAATAGCTCGATCCACCTACAACAATACCCATTGCCATAGCAGGCGTGAACCGAACAGCTTGATCTGTTTGGCGGTGTATCTCAAATCCTATTATCCCCGCACCAATGCCAATCAATAGTCCTTGAACTAAAGAGTAGTTGCGAATCATGTTGACCTCGCGCAAAGCCTTGGCATTATCAGCCATATTAGCTTTCAAATTATTATAGTTAGCCTTTTTGATTTCACCTGTTCCTACGTTGAAGTATTGAAAATCTTCACCTTTAGCCAAGTTTTCATTGCCTTCTTCGGCGATTTCAATGTTATCTCCACCATAGACCTCCATTTCAATTTCTTCGTACAAATTGATGTTACCCGTTTTTATGCGAATGGCATAACGCTCGGATTTGTCGCCATGTATTTTGGCCAAGTTGGCAAAGTATCCGTGGTTGTTTTGAAAATAGGCAATGGAAGGTGTTTCAATTTGTAGTCCGTCCAAATCGAAATAAGGTGTTTTTAAAATGGGCGATTCGTAGATCAATCGATCGCCTTCTACTTTTTCTCCAGTAAAATAAACAATGGAATGTTTGGGTGTAGCGACCTGAGCCCGTGCTGGCGCAGTAAGTGCGATAAAAGCAATAATAACTAGTTTTTTCATTTTCCGAGGGTGGATGATTCGACGGTTTTTACGCAAGTAAAATCAAATCGTTTCATCTCCTCCGACAAAAAAAAACATCTACCCACCAAACAATGTTAAACAGCTTTTTCCAACTTCACGCGCAAGCTAGCTATTCCCGCTAAAATCAAGCATATACCTGCCAAGACCAAAGCATGACGCGGATCACCAGAAAGAAGATTGTTATAGATAAAAGGAATCGTAATCATGTTGATGATCTGCGGAATAACGATGAACATGTTAAAGATACCCATATAAACGCCCATTCTATTTTCGGGCACAGAGGTAGATAACATCACATAGGGAATGGACATAATGGATGCCCAAGCGATACCTACTAAAGCCATACACCACATAGTCATGTAAGGATCATCTGTAAAGAGCATGGAGATAAATCCGATACCACCGATGCCCAAGGCCAAGGCATGCGTTTTTTTGGCTTGTAGTTTTTTGGTGAGCGCAGGTAAAATCAACGAGAACAAAAAGCACAACACATTAAATACGGCAAGACCTAGATTGGCCCACTTCACGCCTTCTTCGAAACCTGGCGAATCGGGAGTAGGCGCATGAAAGCTGTGTCGAGACAAGGACAAGGCTAGGTATTGCCACATGAGAGGTAATCCAAACCAGGTAAAGAATTTTACCCACCACAATTCGCGCATGGCTTTGGGCATATCCTTAAACGCTTCTACTAACTCTTTAAAATCAACTATTTTTCGCTTACCCGTTGAAGCTTCGAGATGTGCAGGCTTTTTCTCTGAAGTGGTTAAAACGGTTACCGCAATGGAAAAAAGAATGGCACCCGCTCCTATGAAAAAAGAATACCGAACGAAATCAGGAATTTCTTGAGCACTGCCAGTAACTGCTACAGTGGATATACCGATAGCCGTTAAAACTAGCGGCATCACGTTAGCCAAGGTTTGTCCTAGTCCCACAAAAAAACTCTGCATGGCATAACCTATCGAACGTTGTTCATCCGGCAGTTTATCAGCGATCAATGCACGAAAAGGTTCCATGGTAATGTTAGCAGCGGCATCGAGTAACCACAAAAGTGAAGCGGCCATCCAAAGTTCAGTGCTTTGAGGCATCAGCACTAAGGCGACGCTGGTGAGCAATGCTCCCACCATAAAGTAAGGTCGGCGACGTCCCCAGCGCTTGTGCCACGTACGATCGCTCATGGAACCAATGATGGGTTGAATAATTAAACCGGTAACTGGACCTGCCAACCAAAGCCAAGGAATCTGCGATTCGTCTGCACCGAGGTATCGATAGATCGGACTCATATTGGCCTGCTGCAATCCAAAGGCATATTGCACACCCAAGAATCCAAAGCTCATGTTCCAGATTTGCCAAAAATGAAGTCGATTCTTTTGACTCATAACTTACCGTTTTTTTACTGAATAATCTTTTTGCACAATGGCATCCGCTTGTTCTATTCCGGGAGAAATCAGTTGGTGTTCGATCTCTAACACTTTTTCTACAAAAGCACTGTAAGGCTCTCTCCCGCGCGAAATGCGATTAGCCAGCGTGTCATGGTAATTGCGCTCCATGAAAATACGAAAATCACAATTTTGGATTTCCATGGTATAGGTCCCTTCTATCAATAGCACATCAATGTTTTCGAAGGAGAGTTCTTCTTCACCGATTTTATCTTCTTCGTAATTGACTAGTGGCTTAATAATCGATGATGATTTGGTTCGAAAAGCTTGAATGTTCTTTTCGATTTCTTGCAAATTCACTTCCTGAATACCTACTGATGCTAAGTTTTCTTCTCGGCGACGGTGATTACTTTTTGGAGGAAGAAAAAAATAATCGTCTTGATGAAGGATAACAGAACGCCAGCCTTTTTTCTCCAACGACTGCTGAAGGCAAATAGCCGTAACAGACTTGCCGCTTCCCGATTCGCCGCCAATAGCAACCACTTCGAGGGTTTTTCCCTTTTCTTGGTGAGCGCTCAGCATCAACTCGACCAAGGCATCAGCCGTGTCAAAATACTCTGGGCGAATATGTATTACGTCACCTATCACTGTAAGTAAATTTTAATGGTCTCCATTTGATCAGGACTCAAGTTGGCTAGCAAACACCCCGTAGCGGAATAAGCCAAGGGAAACTTCCCTCCTGCTTTTTTCTCTTTGATGTGCCAGTATTCAAAAAAAGGCTGATGGGTATTGGACACCAACGTGTGTTCTAATTCTCGCTGCATAGCGGTGGCAGTAAACCGTTCGTTATGCAGATTTAATGCGGCAATCATCCACCCCATGAAGATGGGCCAAGCGCCGCCGTTATGAAAATGTCCTGGAAAATTTTTGAAATCGTAAGCATAGTTTTCTGCCAGCAGACTCCATTCGGCATCACCTTGTTGGATGGTAGGATAAAAAGCCGGAATCATCCAGGATTGTTGATTCACAGCGAGTTCATTTAAAAACGCCGCAGTGGATTTGATTTTTTGATCGAAGCCTAAGAGTAAGGCCAACGCATTGGCAGCTAAATCAAATCGAGTATCATAGCCTTGTGGTCCAAATTGAAACCACCAGTATCGACCTTCTTTCTCTTTTGCTTTTTCAAAAGCCCTTGGATGCATAACAGCTTCCTGCTTTCCATCAGAAGAAAAATGATCACTTATGCGCTTGGTTAGTTGCTCGGCTAGCAATTTCCAATCACTCCGTTGATACACATTAGCGTGTAAACGCAAAGCCCACAAGCGCACAAGTTGATCGTACAGTACATATCCTTGGCAGATGTACTCATCGGCCCAGTTTCCACCTAGCGGGGTATAGATAAACCCACCATGATTCATTTCCCAAGAGTGAAGCACTTGAAAGGCTCTTTCTACGCTGCCTGCCAATTGTGTCTTCAGCTCATCATCTTTTGAGTGTAAAAGATAAACCCCCGCACCTACGAGCCACCAAGTGGTCGCATCTACCCTACCGGCCAGCCCGCCGAAGCTGGTTCTTTTCTCTTCTCCCGTCACATTGGATGGCAGTTGACCATCGAAGGCTTGAGCCTTCATGAGGGTGATAATAGAAGAGCGATGAACGGCGATCATACTTTCATGACCATGAAAAACGGAGGCAACACCTGCCATCATGGCGTCGCGCGACCATATTCTGCGGTAATTATCCGCGTGGTTGGGCGAGGCCATTATACCAGAGGTAGTGCTGCACTGGGTGAGCACGCTCCATGCTTCATGAATCAAATCGGTACTTGCCATTGGTTGGTTTCTTTTTCAAGTGAAAAGCCTTTTCAAAAAGCCAACTCCAAAGAGATTGGAGTTGGCTTTTGATTAGGCTTACAAAACTCGAAAACAATGAAACGATTTCTCTACTAGGAGAAATTTTCTTTTACATCGCTGTTTAGAAATCAAAACGAAGGGTAGCAGAAATAGAGCGACCAGCGATTGAGCGAGCGCGCACAACCGTTGCAGTAGCTGCATTATCCAAAATAGAACCTTCTTCTGACTCTGTCACACCAATTGTATTCATCAAGTTGTTACCGTTGATGTTCAAGTACATTTTCTCTGTAATACCGAAGCTAACAAACGCATTGAGGTAAGCATATCCTGGCATTACCAATTCGTTGTTATCTTGAGCGTACGACTTACCTGTACCAATAAGGCTTACACCGATAGAGTGACGACCCATTTTGTATGATGGCATGAATTGGTAAATCACTGGAGATTGACGACGAGGAGTGTTACCTACCAAGGTTGGGCTAAGCACATCTTCTTTGATTTCAGCTTGGGTATAAGTCAAACCTCCGCGGAAAACGAAGTTTTCCAACATTACTTGACCATCCAATTCTAAACCGATTGCTTGGTAAACACGGTTAACTGAATTTTGAGTCGTCGCTTCATAGTTTTGCTCTTCTACATTCGACATGAAGGCAGTAGCATTCAAAGCGTATTTGTTGTTACGCAATTTGTAACCCAATTCACTTTGAGTAACCATATCAGCGCTCAATCCGCTAGCAGCGCTACCATCCGCTTGGATGTATGGAGTGAACAAAAGACGATCAGCATTAGCACGACCACCAGTGCTGTGACGAGCGAATACCGCCATGTTTTCATTCAAACGATAGTTTACACCCAATGAGTATGAAGTGTAATTGTAATCATAGCTCACTGGTTTGAAATCGTTGTTGTTGATGGTTGCAACATTTTCTTCTACCAAAGAAATTTCACCATCACCATCTACATCCATTGGCTTGGTTTGTCCATTTCCACCAGCATATGAACCATTCACATCGCCCATATCAAAACGTACGCTACCATCTACAGTTAAGGCATCTGTCAACTCTACTTCTACTCCAGCATAAGGAGCGGTGATGTCGTAACGAGTGTCGTAGTTGCGGTGGCAGCAGTTGCCCCAAGCAGGAACACCATAAGCCAACACACCATTATCTGTATAGCTAGTATCTGCATTGGTCAAGTTTACCAATTGAGAACCTTGATCATTTACATCCACTAAGTAAGAGTTCCACACCCAAGACATGGAGATGTTTTGGAATGCTTTGTACATACCCACATTGATTTTTGCTTTACCAATGGTTTTAGAAACGTTGAAATCGTTGGTGAAGTTGTTGAAGTTGTTCAATTGCGTATCGAACATGTGCATACGCATCAACAAGCCATTGCCATTAGCATTGGTAGGCAAGGTATCGCCGCTAGCAGCATAAGTAGCCACATAACCAGCGCCAGCGATAGCAGTGGCCAAAGCATCTTGATTACCAACTTCAGCTGGGAAAGGAGCTGTGAAAGACCCTTTGTTCCAAGCCATGCGAGAGCGGTTGATCACGTTCCAACCTTGACCAAGGTCGAAGGCAAATTCGCTACCAATAGCAGAAGACATGGTATTGA
>Ga0315907_10008643_pt1 | contig 10429 bp, 8 predicted proteins | sample LakEriMetagenome_3_FD_203525 | JGI IMG/M metagenome (GOLD analysis project Ga0315907, IMG submission 203525) | Freshwater fungal communities from buoy surface, Lake Erie, Ohio, United States - Buoy 12 MA123 | ecosystem: Environmental > Aquatic > Freshwater > Lake > Lake biofilm | place: USA...
GTTTTATAAGGTTGTGGTAACTGATAATGGTCCGGGTATCGACCATAAATTCCGTGAAAAGCTATTTCAGCTTTTTGAAACGGCATCGCCAACCGATCGATTTGGAAATCGCGGAAATGGTATTGGTTTGGCCATAGTGAAGAAGCGAATTTCCCGGATTGGGGGTGAAATCACATTCAGCTCACAAGTGGGCAAAGGAACCTCTTTCGAGTTTACGATACCCCGTTAATGAAGCGCTTTTAATTGCTCTTCCATCATTTGAATCTTCGCTAACGAATCACTCTGTTTTTTCCGTTCGCTTTCCAGGACTGCAGCAGGAGCATTATTCACGAATCGTTCATTATTCAATTTGGATTCTACCGATTTTAAGAAGCCTCGCACGTAGCTTAACTCTGCTTCGATTTTTTTCTTTTCCTCTTCGATATCTATTTGCTGAGTGAATGGTACGAAGTATTCCGCAGAAGCAGTTACAAACGAAAAGCAGCCCGTTGGTTTTTCCGCAGCATATTCTATTGATTGCAAATTGCAGAGATGTTTTATGACGGAATCGAATGTTTTATCGGGCTCTTGATTAGCACGCACAATCAGTTCGATTGATTCTTTGTTGGGTATGTTCTTTTCTTTTCGCAGATTACGGATTCCAATCACAACTTCTGTCATTTTATCGAATGAACTGAGAATAGTGGCATCTGCCTCGCTGCTTTTGGGCCATTGCGCTTTGCAGATGGAGCTTCCCTCAGTGCGCGGTTTCAAATAATGCCAGATTTCTTCGGTGAGAAAGGGCATAAAAGGATGAAGTACGTTGAGTAAATTCTCGAGAATATCAACTGATGCTTCATAGGTAGTTGCATCCATTCCTTGACCAAACGGCGGTTTTACCATTTCAAGATACCAGGCGCAGAAGTCATCCCACACCAATTTGTAGGTCGTCATCAATGCTTCGTTGATGCGGAATTTTTCGTAGTCGTCATTCAGCGAGGTCAAGGTTGCATTGAACTTGCTGCGCATCCATGCAATTGAGGTTTTCGCTGGCTCAGATTGAGATAGCGAAGCATCAACTTTTTCTTCCCACCCTTTTACCAACCGGAATGCATTCCAGATTTTGTTTGCAAAGTTGCGTCCTTGCTCGCACAGCGACTCATCAAACAGGAGGTCGTTGCCTGCCGGAGATGAGAGCAGCATGCCAACCCGCACGCCATCGGCACCGAACTTCTTCATCAAGTCCAACGGATCAGGAGAGTTACCGAGTGACTTCGACATTTTTCGTCCTTGTTTATCGCGAACAATGCCGGTGTAGTAGACATTGCGGAAGGGTAAATCGTTGCGGTATTCGTATCCTGCGACAATCATACGTGCCACCCAGAAAAACATAATTTCCGGAGCCGTTACCAAATCATTGGTAGGGTAGTAGTAGTTGATTTCCTCGTCGGAATAAAATCCGTCGAAAACACTAATAGGCCATAACCAAGAAGAGAACCAGGTGTCGAGCACATCTTCTTCCTGACGAATCGAATCGGCTGTTACGGAGATTCCTTTCTGAGCGAATTGCTTTAAGGCCTCATCTTTTGTTTTCGCTACTTCGAATTGTCCGTCGGGCGCATACCAAGCGGGGATGCGATGTCCCCACCACAACTGGCGTGAAATACACCAGTCCTTGATGTTTTCCATCCAATTGCGATAACTGTTCTTGAATTTCGAAGGAAAGAACTTAATGTCATCGTTCATCACATGATCGAGCGCTGGCTTGCTAAGGTCTTTCATGTCGACAAACCATTGCAGTGAAAGCCTTGGCTCCACAACTGCATCGCTTCGCTCGCTGAATCCAACTTTATTGATTAGTTCCTCTGTTTTTACCAAGTTGCCTGACTGCTGCAAATCTTCAGCAATTTGCTTGCGCACCTCGAAACGATCCATTCCCACGTAGAGCTGTCCTGCTTCGCTGATGGTGCCATTATCGTTCATCATGTTGATGATCTCTAACTTATGTTTTTCTCCGAGCATGAAGTCGTTCATGTCGTGAGCAGGCGTAACCTTCAAGCATCCTGTTCCGAATTCCATTTCAACGTACTCGTCGGCGATAATTGGAACTTCTCGATTTACGAGCGGCACAATCGCCTTCTTTCCATGCAGATGTTTGTATCGCTCGTCTTTCGGATTCACGCAAACGGCTGTGTCTCCCAAAATGGTTTCCGGACGTGTGGTGGCTATGGTGATGAATTCATCGCTACCAACTATTTGGTAGCGCACGTGGTATAGTTTCGAGTTGACTTCTCGATAAATTACCTCTTCGTCTGAGAGAGCGGTGAGCGCAGCAGGATCCCAATTGATCATGCGTTCGCCGCGGTAGATTTTCCCTTTCTTATAGAGGTCGATGAACGTATCGATTACACTTTCGTAATACTTCTCGTCCATGGTGAAGCGCGTGCGATCCCAATCGCAGCTTGCCCCTAGTTTCTTCAATTGTTCGAGAATGATGCCACCGTGTTTGTGGGTCCATTCCCATGCGTGCTCGAGAAATTGATCGCGTGAGAGGTCGCTTTTCTTGATTCCTTCTGCGCGAAGTTTCTGAACCACTTTCGCTTCAGTCGCAATGGACGCATGGTCGGTGCCGGGCACCCAGCAGGCATTTTTCCCCTGCATGCGCGCGCGGCGAACCAATAAATCCTGAATGGTGTTGTTGAGCATGTGACCCATGTGCAGCACGCCGGTTACATTGGGCGGCGGAATCACAACCGTGTAAGGTTCTCGACTATCGGGCACGCTTTTAAAAAGCTTGTGCTCCAACCAGTAGCTATACCATTTGTCTTCAGTTTGAATCGGGTCGTATTTGCTCGGTATTTCTGCGCTCATGTTACGTCTATAAAGGGAAGCGCGAAAATAACACCAACTACTGCATTTGAGAAATGGCTTTTGGCTTGTCGAGGATACGATTCCAAAGCATTTCGAATGCTTTATTGAAATCGTCTTTTTTCAAGTCAGGCATGAGTTGTCTGGCTTGCCAACCGGTCGGCGAAGATTCAATTCTCCAGTGAAATATGAAAGCTTTGTGCGCTTCTGTTTGCGAAAAGTCGGTGCGCCCCCATTTGGCTGTAAAGAAATCCAACCCGTCTTCGGTCGGAGTAGCGAAATAGGCATTTTGGCCAAACCATTTAAGTGTTTGCATCGCTCTTTGATCGGGATGATTGTCGATGAGCTCGTGATGAATTGGGTAGGCGATCCATTCTACGGAAGGGTCGTTCTGAAGTAACGAAAATTCTCCGAAATAAAGACTGTCTTGCGCCACAGCAATGCCCGACCACAGAATGTTGTTGAACATCGTTGGAGTTGTTTTCAGAGTTTCATAGGGAATATGGTGGGCCTTGAGTTCCTTTTCGAAGTGGTTATGCACCGTGTATTTATGGTAAAAGGTCAAGAGCATATACAAACACGCATACGAGCAGGCAGCCAATGCCCATTTGATGCGCGCGGGGTTTTCACGTTTGATAAAAAGAGGCACCAACAATAGAAGCATGAATGGGATTGTCCAGAGTGGATCCACCACCGTGATGTTGTTGAAGCCGACGAGATAGTCGGTGAAAGGCAACAGCAGCTGTGTTCCGTATGTTGTGCAGCAATCGAGCAATGCATGCGTGATGAGAACGGAAGACCAGAATAGGTACCATCGACGGAATGAAATAATCTCTTTCCATTTGGTAAAAGACCATTTCGCAAGCGGATAGGACAAAATCAAATGGACTACAAGCGCGTGAGAATATCCTCTGTGAATTTTCAGCTTGGTGATTTCATCACTGAAAAACGGGTTCATTAATACATCGAGATCGGGTAGGGTTCCTCCAATTGCACCCAACAGCTGTGCTTTGTTACCCAGTTTTTTACCTAACAGAACTTCACCAACAGCGGCGCCCAACACAATTTGACTCAATGAATCCATGGTGCGAAGTAACGACATCTCTTTATTCAATCTTGCGTGTTTGAAAGTCTTAGCAGAAAGGGCTTTTTAGCACAGTTAGCAATGGATAATTCAATTATATTCGGACAAATCTTAATACCAAATGAAACAAACCATCTTGTTGCTTGTCTTTGCAATCGCCGTTGTTTTTGCCGGCTGCACGCGCATGAATGAAGATCAAATCGTTGGCGATGCATCGGGCTATACCGGTGAACTTATCTCACGCGAACAGCTTGTTCAGGTTCCTGAAGGAGATCCATACACCAAAGAGAAGGTTGATGATTATGTGAAGCAGGTGTATATGGAAACAGGAGATTTTAGATGGGAGCAAGCTGAATTCAACATGTTGTGGAGCGCAATTCAATACGGAGATAACACTGTGGCTGTAGGTTACCAGCCAGTAGGTTATACCAATTTGGAGAACACGATTTACTCTATCCAGATAAAGCAGGGCGCCTGGGCCATGGTGCATGATGCATTGCTCGATTTTATCGCGAATGAACTCGCTAAACGTGGCTTGGAATCCGACTTGCGTTCGATAGTGATTGAGGATGATCCGATACTTCCCATTCTTACACTTAGACTTACCGATCGCCATGTTTTAACTGCATTGCGCAATTTGAAAAATGTGCGCTACATCGAACCGCTCGATTATGCACACGCCGATATGAATGCCGATGAGCGGTCAACTTCCGGCTGTTCGGTAAGTACCTACGGTCTGGTTGCTGAAGACTACTCGGTAACAACCCCCAATGCAATTTTGCCTTGGAATTTTTCACTCATGAACATTCCGAATGCCTGGAATACGGCGCAAGGTCAGGGTATTACAGTCGGAGTTATCGATGCAGGTTTGAGTTCTTCTCAGTCCTTGTTGAATGGTGATTTCAATAACGGATTAAGTAATGTTGGTAGAACGGTTACAACAGATTATACATTCGGCACAAGTGCCTATTCCACCTGCTCACATGGCACAGCCATGAGTGGTTTGGCGACAGGCGCTAGAAATAATTTGGGCGCTACAACAGGGGTGGCCTATAAATCAAACTTGCACTTCATACGTGGATGTGAAGATGTTGTGTTGGATCGCTCGGTAGAGCGAACAGGATTAAAGAACGCCTTGGTGAAGATGGGAAATCGCGCGGATGTGCGAGTGGTCAGCATGTCAATCGGAACTCCATTATACAGCAGCGTCATTGAAGACGGAGTGAACTATGCCTGGGGCGCAGGCAAGATGTTGATGGCCGCTGCAGGAACATCTTACAGCTGGACCAGTTGGTGGGGCGTTGTATATCCTGCAGCTCTTTCTCGTTGCGTGGCAATCACAGGAGTAAAGGAAAACTTCGGAACCTGTGCGTCTTGTCACGATGGATCGCAGGTCGATTTCACCGTTACCATGGAACGTTCGGGCAATAGCAATCGCAATACATTATCCTTGAATACTTCGGGCTATGCTGCCAAGTATATCGGTGGCAGCTCATGCGCAACTGCTATGGCTTCAGGTATCGCAGCTATGGTTTGGTCAGTTAACCCTTCACGTACCCGCGAGCAGGTTTATCAGTACTTGTTGACTACATCTCAGTATTATCCTAACCCTACGGGCAGCCGTGGTTATGGAAATTTAAACGCTGCTGCTGCAGTAGCCGCAGCGCAGTCGGGCGTTTAAGGAGAATTAATGACGATCGAAATCGACGGTTATGTGGTCACTTGTTGGAACGGCCTGGCAGGTGAGCACATAACCCGATTCGACTTCGCCCGGTTCCAGAGCATAGTTTACCTTCATGGTTGCCGACCCTTCTGATACGTGCGCGCGACATGTGCAGCACATTCCTCCTTTGCAGCTGAATGGAATATCCATGCCGCTCGATTGAGCAGCATCGAGAATGGCGGTGCCGTCCATAGGCATGAAGAAGTTGTTTTCCTGGCCGTCGAAAACGACGGTTACCGCACAGCGCTTGCCGGTCTCAACGATGGTTTCTGCCGGCTTTTCAGCATTGCCACCGGCCGTTGGATTGGGCGTTCCGAACAATTCGAAGTGTATGTTATCTTCAGCAATTCCTCTCTCCAAGCAGAATTCTTTCGTGAGGCGTATCAATGGCTCAGGACCACAAACGAAAACTTCACTAATAGTATCCATTTGAATAAACCCTTTGGCAAAACCTTCCAGCTTTGCTCGGTCAATCCGGCCGGAAAAAAGATCCACGTCATTCGGTTCTGCGCTTAATACATGAAATACTCGGAAACGGCCGAGATATCGGTCTTTTAAGTCTTCAAGTTGATCACGGAATATAATCGACTGGAAGTAGCGATTGCCAAAGATTAGAATGACTTCGCTTTCAGGTTCAGTGGCCAGAACACTTTTTGCAATTGAAAACACAGGCGTAATACCACTTCCGGCTGCCACAAGTAAGTACTTCTTTTTTTGGTCGGCCACGATCTCGGTTCCGAATGTCCCCATGGGTGTCATGACCTGCATGACATGACCTTTACGAAGTTCACGATTCGCCCAAGTAGAGAATTTGCCATACGGTACTTCCTTGATGGCAACTCGCAATTCCGGTTCATTCACACCGCTGCAAATAGAGTAGGAGCGTCGAATGTCTTCACCGTTGATGGTTTCCCGAAGGGTAAGGTATTGGCCTTGACGGAAACGATAATTGTCTTTAAGCTCTTCAGGAACATCGAAGGCAATCGATACGCAATCCTTGGTTTCGCGTTGAACATCGATAACCGTAAGCGGGTGAAATTTGGGTCTCATGATTTTTGTGGTGCGCGCAAAAATAGATGTGATGTTGATTTAAATTTACCTTAATCTTGTGCATTCTAAGAAATGTCACTTATGGAAAATCAAGCATTGCTAGAGCGTTTTCAGAACTATGTAGATGCTGAAAACAAGATTGAGGCGAAGGATTGGATGCCCGATGGGTATCGCAAGACCTTGGTTCGTCAAATTGCGCAGCATGCACACAGCGAAGTTGTGGGAATGTTGCCTGAAGGCAATTGGATAACACGTGCGCCATCGTTGCGCCGCAAAGCCATTTTGATTTCGAAAGTACAAGACGAGGCCGGCCATGGACTCTATCTCTACAGCGCGTGCGAAACACTCGGTGTTGATCGTGAAACGTTGATCGAAGAGTTGCTCAGTGGCAAGGCCAAGTATTCTTCTATTTTCAATTATCCAACGCTTTCATGGGCCGACATCGGAGCCATTGGTTGGCTGGTTGATGGAGCCGCCATTGTAAATCAGGTTTCTCTTCAGAGAACCAGCTATGGTCCATACAGCCGTGCTATGGTGCGCATCTGCAAGGAGGAAAGTTTCCATCAACGTCAGGGATATGAAATCATGATTGCGCTTGCGAAAAATGGAAACGCGGCGCAGAAGAAAATGGCTCAGGAAGCTTTTAATCGCTGGTGGTGGCCATCGCTGATGATGTTCGGTCCAAGTGACGTTGCTTCAGCACATAGCGCTCAAAACATGGCTTGGAAGATAAAGCGCCACAGCAACGATGAGTTGCGTCAGAAGTTTGTTGACATGACGGTGCCCCAAGCTGAATACCTGGGATTGACAATTCCAGACAAGGATTTGAAATGGAATGAATCGACCGGTCATTACGACTTCGGCGAAATAGATTGGACGGAATTCAATGAGGTGGTTAAAGGAAATGGGCCCTGCAACAAGCAGCGTCTGCAAACGCGCAACAAAGCGCACGAAGAAGGTGCTTGGGTTCGCGAAGCAGCCATGGCCTATGCCCGCAAACAACAGGAAAGACAAGCGGTAAGCGCCGCGTAATGGATAATACAGAAGCAATGAGTAGTTCTAATTGGCCTTTGTGGGAAATCTTTATTCGAAGTAAAAACGGTTTGGCACACAAGCATGCGGGCAGTTTGCATGCAGCCGATGCAAAAATGGCAATTGAAAATGCACGTGATGTATACACCCGCCGCATGGAAGGCGTTAGCATTTGGGTGGTACGCAGTTCCGATATTGTAGCTTCATCGCCTGCCGATAAGGATTTTTTATATGAACCTGCGAATGACAAGGTTTATCGTCATCCGACCTTCTACGAAATTCCTCCTGAAGTTGGTCATATGTGAGGTTGAATTTTTTCTGAATGTTCTATGAGTAATCAAACTTATTATACTTACTTGCTCAGGTTGGCTGATGACACTCTTATATTGGGACAACGCTTGAGCGAGTGGTGTGGTCATGGGCCTATTTTGGAAGAGGATATAGCTCTTTCGAACATTGCTCTTGATTACGTTGGGCAGTCCACAAATCTCTACAAGTATCTGGCGACGTTGTCGAATGATGGTAGTGATGAAGACTCAATTGCTTTGACTCGGATGGAGTCAGAATACCTGAATGCATTGATGTTGGAGTTGCCCAATGGAGATTATGCAACTACCATCGCTCGTCAGTATTACTACAGTTCTTTCTACCTGATATTTCTCGAACAGCTTAAGACTAGTTCGGATTCTTTTCTCTCCGGTTTTGCGGAGAAGTCGATTAAGGAGGTGAAATACCACTTGCAGCATGCAACAGATTGGGTGCTTCGTTTGGGTGATGGAACACCCGAAAGCCATAGTCGTATGCAACATGCCGTGAATAGCTTGTGGCCTTATCTCGGGGAGTTATTCGCCGACGACGAACTGGACGTTCAAGCGAAGGCAGAGGGCTGGGGAGTATCTCGTGTCGCTTTGAAAACGAGCTGGACTGATCGATTGAATGCTGTTTTTGCAGAAGCCGGTTTAACTGTTCCTTCTGAAGAGTGGTATCACAGCGGAGGTCGAAAAGGTCGCCACACAGAACATATGGGTTATCTGCTTGCCGAAATGCAGTTCTTGCAAAGGGCTTACCCGGGTGCCAAGTGGTGAAATGAATAATGCTCCGACAACACAAGAGATCTGGGCCTGGCTTTCCGAGGTCAGTGATCCGGAAATCCCCGTATTAAATGTGGTGGAATTAGGAATTGTCAGAGAAGTGTCGATCGAAAATGATTTGGTGCATGTGGTAATTACGCCGACCTACAGTGGCTGTCCCGCTATGCGCACCATTGAGCAGGACATAGTCGAAGTGTTGGAAGAATTCGGTGTGAAAAATCACACGGTTACAACGGTGTTATCGCCGGCTTGGACCACGGACTGGATGACTGATGAGGCTCGCGAAAAGCTACGTAATGAAGGCATCGCACCTCCGCAAAAAGGAAGCGCCGACAAGGGTCTATTAATGGGGCGTTTGCGAGATGTGAAATGCCCTCGCTGCGGTTCTACACAAACTAACATGTTGTCTCAATTTGGTTCTACAGCCTGCAAAGCATTGTATCGTTGCGATTCCTGCTTGGAACCATTCGATTATTTCAAATGTATTTAACGCAAGAAGGCCCATTCAGGGCCTTCTACGAAAGTTAGGTTAGTTGAATTGTATTTTAATGTTGAACCATTAGTTGAATGGTTGACGAGCTTTCCTCATTGTTGATTTTAACATAATAACAACCGGCTGCTAAGTCTTCGGTGGGAATCTGAAGTTGCTTGAATCCCTGGAATGTCTCAATTGTTTGCCCTGACAAGCTTAACAAAGTAGCTGTATAAGGTGAGTTCTCCGAGCTTTGGATATTGAAATAGTTTTCTGCCGGGTTCGGATACACGCTGAAAGTTTGTCCTTCTATATCATCAACACCGATGTGGTCGCATGGATCAACCTGAATGATTTGTTGAGCGACATTTACGCAACCTTGATTGTCAACGTAAGTGTATGTGATGTTCTGACCGCCTGTTCCTGGGAGGGCTGGAAAGAACATATCTCCTAGAACACCATCACCTGAAAAGGTTCCTCCTGCCGGCTCACCAACAAGTTGAAACGGAGGTTCAACTGTACATACACTGTCGTCTGCAACGAATAGCACGGTTGGGAAGTATTGTACCTCGATGGTTTCGATAGCGGAAGAGCCTTCGCATCCATTTTTATCCATCACTACGTATTGAAGTTCGTGTAACCCGCCTCCAGCAAGTTCCGGATCAAAAGTATTTCCTACTACTCCGTTACCAACGAAGTATCCACCGCTGGGTAAGCCCAACAGGTTTACCGGAGTGCCTGAAATGCAAACCGTACTTTGAGCAACAGCAATAGCTGCATCGGGTAATTCTATGAATTCAATTGTTATCATATCGCGGCTTGTACAACCGTTAGGTCCTTCTGCAGTTACGATGTAGGTTCGTGCTGTGTCGGCAACGATCATTTCCCCTTCCGTGTGGGCAGGGTCATTCCAGCTCAATTCTGCCTCGGTGTTGCAGATTGCTACTAATTCAACTTCTCCGGATCCGCAAAAAGTTGTTGGACCTGACGGCTCAATAGTTACCTCAGGAACTTCCAGCGTAGTCACATGTACATGATTCGACATACCCCAACATCCCTCGGTGTTGTAACCTTTCACGAAAACGATATCGCTTGTATCTACTGTAGTTAGAAGAAGAGTGTCCTCGTTC
>Ga0315907_10008653_pt1 | contig 10420 bp, 10 predicted proteins | sample LakEriMetagenome_3_FD_203525 | JGI IMG/M metagenome (GOLD analysis project Ga0315907, IMG submission 203525) | Freshwater fungal communities from buoy surface, Lake Erie, Ohio, United States - Buoy 12 MA123 | ecosystem: Environmental > Aquatic > Freshwater > Lake > Lake biofilm | place: USA...
TGTAATAGTTGTAAACATCCTCGAAGGTAAAGGCACCCGCACTAATATCATCGGTACCAAAAGCAAAGTCAGAGTTGTGCTGATTATCAAAGGGGTTATTGAACAAAAATTGATATAGAATCGGAGTTGTTTCAACAGGAACGCAATCCGTTGTGGTAACGTTTGTCAACGGTTGTAATACATCGAAACCAAAATTCCATGTTTGGTTAGGCCCCGTAAATTCCAAATCAAAAGAAGGATCTAAAAGTGTAGCACCACGTGTAATGAGCACATCATTGGCCTGGGGTAAGTCATTGCTGACAATTTGAACTTGGCCAAAAACAACGCTACTAACGAGCACTGCAAGAGCCAACGAGAATAGTTTCATCGGGGTTTAGATTTGAGAACGAATATATCACAAAGCAGCTTACTTCTCTTCACTCCATTTCATTTATCTAATGCGCTTATACCACCATATACACTACTCATTCCAATCGTTAATAAAATGTTCACACTTCATGAAGAGCCTATGGATGAACATGTCAATCTGAAATTACATTCGCATAAGTGAGAAAGTGAAGCGATTGAAGATACCAATTACCTTAACTATTCAACAAAAACCAAAACGACTACTGATGATCGACAAATACGATTTCGTCATTCTCGACATTATTCAGTCTTACAAAAAGAATCATCAAAATCAATTGATCAAACTGTCGCAACTCGAAGCGAACTTTTGGACTCGAATTGAACGTGATGATGCTCGCCATACGCACAGTGCTCAATTAGGCGAGCGCATAGCAAAACTCTATTTGGAAGGATACCTCGCAAACCGCGCTGGTTCCGGCTATACTCTTACTAAAAAAGGAAAGGAAGAATTGGCCTACCAATCCGTCTCTCTCTAATTCCCGCGCTATTTATTTTCATATTCGTTGTGGTAGCCCTTGAGCTACCTTTTCAGTTTGCGCTTACGTTAAAAAAAAGTAAGGGGCTCTTCCTTTCGAAAGAACCCCTTTCCTGATTAAACCAAAAACACTGAGCAGCAAACGTTTTTGCCTCCCCAGATCTATATAAAAACAGACTTTTCAATTGGAAGATTTTTTTCTTCCATAGTTTTATAAAAAGGCCAACTGGTATTGCACCACGGCCATCGTATTATAGCTTGTTTGTTCCAATGTACTTCCATCGAAAATGGGTCGCAGCTGCGCGCCTACTGTCAACTTTGAGCGATGACCATCGGTGAGTACAGAGCATCCGGCCTCATACATGATCATCGGATCTTTCAACTTTTCATATTGACTATATTGGCAGGAGGCGTAAGGCATAAAGCGCGCTTTCCCTTTCGATTCAGCACTACGTGGTAACAGGCAGGCTGTTTGCACATACATCGAATTTCCTGTGCCCACTAATGGCACTTTATTTCCCTCGGCGTTCAAGGTTCCATTGGCATTCACTGCATCCATTGGATTCATGGGCCCCACGTTGCGCAGATAATTTTTTCCAAAATCATATGATGTGAATACGCCATAAATATGAATTGCTGAGCCGTTCTCTTTATTAAGCGGCGCATCGTAAATGACATCTACCGCCGCCAAAAGCATGTTATGATAAACAGTATCCTGTGCATCATTCTGAAACCAAATTGCCTCCTTTTGATATTCCACTCCTGCTCCTACATTCAATACTGATTTAGTGCCCAAATAGCTTCCTGTCATGTAAGGAGTTGTATTGGCTTCCTCATCTTTGAAGGCATAATACACATAAGCACTGGGTTGCAAATGGGGTGCATATGGAGAAAACTTGGCGTCACTGCTAATGACATAAGCAGAAGCCGAATTAGCTGATGTAGCTAATTCAAAAGGCTTTGATAAAATGAGACGATAATCCAACTTGCCCCATTTTCCTTTTGCATAGACACTTAGCTTACGCAAAAACTGATCGTTCACATCATTCGTCGCCTGCAAGTAAAGAGGTGCGTCAAGCCCAACAATACTGCCCACAGCTGGCGCTGAATAACGCGAAAAACCTGTCCATCCAGTAAGCCCTGCGCCTATTCCAATATGCTTACTAAAATTGTATTCGCCAATGGCATCATGTAAAAAAAAACCAGTTTTGCGCGAGGTTAAATAGTTGAGGTTATTTTGTCCCAATTGAACATAGAAAAATGTTTTCTCAGAAAGAGATCCCATCAATTGAAAACGTACGCGACGAAGTCCAATATCGATCGTTTCCTTTTCTTCCTTCGAATGAGGAACAACACCTCCGCCACTTACAACACTTCCAGGATTGTTTTGATTGTAACGAAGCCACGTCTGCGCGAGTGCAGTCACCTTCACATACTTGGTTGCATCTTCGCTAAAAGTCCATTTGAGTTCAGGCGTTTTTACCTGAGCATTTGCTGCTCTCCCGCAAATGGCCAGCAACAGCATCAATATTGCTTTTCTCATGTGACTACTTTTTTGCAGGTTTCTTCACACGTGCAGAATATTGATCTTTTGCTAAAGGACGCAACTCATCTAATCCAACCACCACAAACTTTCCTCCATCGCGGTGATAATCTTCCGTAAAGTGGTGAATTTGTTTTAGAGAGCTATGATCAAGTACCGATGACTCATGAACTAAAAGTCGAACTGATTTTCCTTTTGGCAAACTGTTCAATGTTTTGTTCCAACCCAAAGAGTTCGAAAACACGAGCGAAGATTTTGCTGTAACTACTATTTCGTCACCGTGATCTTCGATGTTCAATCGGGCCTTAAATAGATCATCGATCTTAGCTCCATTGATCACGTGGATCAGCATTTCGATTAAGGTACCGATAAAAATACCGAGCAACAAATCAGTAGCCAAGGTCACTATAACCGTAGAAACAAAAACAAAAAACTGTTCTTTACCTATCGACCAAGTATGCTTAAACTCTTTGGGAGAAGCCAGTCGGAAACCCACGTAAATGAGCATTGCCGATAGCGCGGCCATGGGAACCATTTTAATCACAGGGGTCAATGCTATGACAAATAGCAACAAAAACAAACCATGAAATAAATTGGCCCAGCGTGTGCGGCCTCCATTGTTTACGTTAGCAGAACTACGTGCAATCTCCGAAATCATAGGCAAACCTCCCAGTATTCCTGACACCGCATTACCGATTCCGACAGCTGATAAATCTTTACTGTGATCTGACTTGCGTTTATAGGGATCTAAAAGATCGATGGCCTTACCGCTTAAAAGCGACTCTAGACTGCCAATCAAAACAAATAACAACAAATACTCGAGTGCTTCACCAGTATGCGTTGCGAACGCCGAAAAATCGACATTCCACGCAAGAGAGAAATGGCCCGGATTGAGCAAAGGCTTTTCTGGATCAAAACGAGCATCGCTGAGATTAAAATACTGTCCCATTAAAATAGCAACCACCAATGCCACTAAAGCGGGAGGAATTTTTTGTACCCACTTCACCTTAATGAAAGGCATCCCGAAAAGAATTCCTAACGACACAAATCCGATGATGGCAATTTCTGGAATTTCATGAATAACCGTAAAGGGAAGCATTTCAAATAGTTCGATCGGACCTTTGCCCTTTAGCAAAGCAGGTTTTACACCCAATAGAATATTTAGCTGTCTGCTCATAATGATGAGTCCGATCGCCGCTAGCATACCATGCACTACACTCAGCGGAAAAATATCAATCATTTTCGCCACTTTGAGTTTGCCCAAGATCGCCTGCACTAGTCCGGCAACCACCACAATACCCAATGTCATATGCCAGCCTATTTCGCCGCCACCCATTGCTTCAACACAGCCAGCTACAATAACAATAAGACCAGCAGCAGGACCTTTTATAGTCAAAGGTGATCCTGCGAAAAAAGAGACTACAATTCCACCCACAATGGCGGTCATTACCCCCATGATCGGCGGAAATCCGCTTGCGCCGGCTATTCCGAGACAAAGCGGTAGAGCGATTAAAGAAACGAGAAATCCGGATAAAAGGTCATTAGACCAGTTTTGTTTGAACCCCAACCATCCATCGTTGGGTTTAAGCAAGAGACGATTCATAAATAGGTCGATTTGATGTGCTTGATGAATACTCGGCCCTGTGAAATCCAATTCAAATGCTTTGTGCAAAAGAAAAGATCACGGCCGTTAATTAGCGCGTTGACCGAATGGTCATCGAATAAACGAAAAACATCGTTTATCGCAAATCAATCTCAATTCCTAAGGTTACAGTTGCGCAAGAAAATGCGTACCGTTTTCAAATGCCCGAAAGTGGCATAATAGAAACCTGCTTTGCAGGCCTTGTATGAAAAATCAAAGTTGAAATAAAAAGGTAAAGAGAAGTTCGAATCATCGCTCTCTTCTGATTCCTCCTCAATTGACTCGTTCTCGCAAACCAGACAAGCGTTGTCCATTTGAGCGTGAGAACTCACTTCCTTCTTGAAGTGAGAGGAATGGTCAAAATCCACCTTTGTTTCTGTGCTCAACAGAAACATGCCTAGGGTCCACTTCGATAAAAAGAGGAGGGCGAGAGTGAGTATGAGACTTCTTTTAACCATAAAAAAACCGATACAAATGTGTATCGGTTCTTGATGGTTTGAATGGATATAACACAACTTTAACAGTAGGCTATATCCAATTGTCTTCTAATTTTCTCTTGAGCGCTACCATTTTTATCCCCGTCACTGCCGCTTCTACGCCTTTGTTTCCAAGTGCTCCGCCGCTGCGCGCAAGGGCTTGTTCTACATTATTATCAGTGAGTACTCCAAAGATGACAGGACGTCCTGTTTTCAACGCTACATCCTTCACACCTTGCGCCACTGCGTTGCAAACAAAATCAAAGTGTGGCGTTTCTCCGCGAATCACACTTCCCAAACAAAGGACCGCTTCCACACTGCGATTTTCGATGAGCATTTGGGCACCCATAGGCAACTCGAAGCTGCCTGGAACGGTTACTAAATGGATGTTCTCTTTACGAAGTCCGCAGGATAACAAGGTATCCAATGCCCCCTGATAGAGGTTATTAGTGATGTCTTCGTTCCACTCAGAAACAACAATCCCGATACGCATAGATGACGCATCGGGAAGTTGATCTTTTTTATAAGATGATAAGTTCGTTGTCGACATATCGATTATTCCTCAGCCTTCAACATGGCCAACAATTTAGCAGCCTCGTTGTACTCTTGAGATTTTTTATCGTAGCCTTCAGTTGCTGAAGTCAACAAACCTTTTGCTTTCTCTTTGTCACCCAATTCGATGTAAACTTTAGAAGCTTTCAACAAATAAATGGGAGCTAAGAAATCTTTTCCTTTTGAAGAAGCTGCTTTTTTCGCTGCTTTCTCCAAATAAGACGCGCCTTCTTCGTTGTTACCCAACTGAACAAAGCAATCGCCTGCGTTACCTAAAGCTAAAATGCTGAATGTTTCATCATCCAAATTAGCCTCTTGGAAGTTGGTCAATGCAGCTTGGAAATCTCCTTTATCGCGGTAGATGATACCAGTGTAGAACTGAGCCATTTCACCAGCTTTAGTACCATTATAGGTATTCGCTACTGCTTCGAAGCCTTCAAATTCTCCGTTACCGTTCAATGCCATATCCAATGAATCCTTCTCAAACCACTGTTGAGCTCTCCAAAGTGCGTTAGCAGCTTCAGCTTCTTTTGGTTTTACAATAAGGTATTGGTATGCAAAAAAACCGGCGAATAAAGCGCCTACTGCGCCTAATACGATAAACAAGGTCTTGCGATTTTTATCGACAAAAACTTCAGTTTTAGTATATACTTCCTGAACGTTTACGATGGTTTCTTCTTTTTGGTCTTGAGCCATGTCTTCTTTTTTTGGAGGGGCAAAAATAAACGAATTCCGTTACCTCTTGACATTCTGTTGCTTTAATCGTTCCTTTACCTGCCGTCTTTTTTTGAACAAAAAGAGGCTAATCCACTATGATTCAAGACATTCAACTCAAAAGACTGGCTGTTTTTCAGTTCAAAAGCTATGCAGAAGCAGCGCTCGACTTCTCTGAAAGGGTCGTTTGTCTCTTGGGACAGAATGGCGAAGGCAAAACCAACCTCCTCGACTCTATCCATTACCTGAGTGCCTGCAAAAGCTATTTTAACGCCATCGATTCTCAAAATATCCAGCACGGTGCTAACGAATGTGCCATCACCGGTGAATTTGAAATTGGCGAACTGCCTGAACTCGTAGTATGTGCCATTCGCAAGGGACAAAAAAAAGTTTTTAAACGCAATCATAAAGATTACGAGCGACTGGCAGACCATGTGGGCTTTATCCCATCGGTGATCATTACGCCCTACGACATAGAACTTATTCTCGAAGGAAGCGAAGTGCGCAGAAAGTTTATCGATTCTACCATATCGCAGCACTCCCGCCGCTATCTCGATGAGCTCATTACCTACAATCATGCTCTCCAGCAACGGAACAACTTGCTGAAACAGTTAGGACCTAAAGGCCCCATAGACGGAGCTTTGCTTGAACCCTGGGATGCTCAATTGGTGCATTTGGGCTCTGCTATTCATCAGGCGAGGCAATTGTTCATGCAACAGTTTACCGAACTATTTACTGCTATTTATAGCAAGCTTAGCCAAAGTCGGGAAACCCCCGGAATCATTTATGAAAGTGATCTTTTCAAAGGTGATTTCGAGCAAATGCTCATCAAAAACCGCGAACGCGATCGATTCCTAGAGCGCACCTCCGCAGGAACTCACCGCGATGAAATGAGTTTTACTCTTGATGGCTTTCCCTTGAAAAAATTTGCCTCTCAAGGTCAACAAAAGTCTTTCCTCATTGCACTAAAGCTCGCGCAGTACCTTCTTCTGCGCGACAACTGCCGTAAGAATCCTATTCTTTTGCTCGACGATTTATTCGACAAGCTAGATTCAATGAGGGTAAAAAATCTATTGGCCTGGCTCAACGAAAATCGAGCTGGTCAAATTTTCATCACTGACACTGATTTGCATCGAATTCCGCAACTGCTCAGCGAGTTAATCATGGATCACGAAGTGTGGGAAATTAAAGGTGCTTCCGCAACAAAAATTTGATCACCTTTGTATTCTCATGAGTACCCGAAAACACGCTGATCAACCGTTAAAAGCCATCATCAACGAATGGCTTAACAGTGGTGGGCTTCGTAAAAAGTACAACGAGTTAGAAGTGTTTCAGGCTTACAAAGAGCTCATGGGGCCTGTTATTGCGCGTCATACCACCGATTTAAAATTGCGTGAAAAAACCCTCATCCTTCGCCTCGATTCGGGAGCACTGAAAGAGGAACTTTCCTACTCCAAACAAAAAATAGCGCAACTCATTAACGAAAAGTTTGGATTTACTGTTATAGATCATGTAGAAGTGTGGTAGGTGTTTTCGTGACGACAGTGTATATTGGCCAACACAAACCGCGAAACCCGTATGACCCGTTTTTACAATACGTACCGTAAACTCACCCTCTTCACTGTATTAGCCATCAGCTTCATAGCTCTTTCTGCTGCATGGAGTTCTGGTGATGAACCTGTAGTTTATCACAAACACAGTGAACTCACGCACCTCAAAATGCTCAACAACGGATTGCCCGTTGGAGATAACGGTGTTTTCCTTGGTTCGGGTAAATGTGCGGGTTGTCATGGCATAGACCCTGTCAATTATGCCAACCTCACTTCAGAGGGCGTACACGTAAGTCCAACGGAAGACTGGAGAGCTACTATGATGGCCAACTCAGCAAAAGATCCTTTTTGGAAAGCAAAAGTGGCGCACGAAACCACCACCAATCCAGGTAATGCTCAAGAACTGGTGAATAAATGTACTTCTTGTCACTCACCGGTAGGTAGATATACCAATTTGGCCAATGGCATCGATGATTTCACGATGGCTGAACTCGCCGAAGATTCACTCGCTCGTGATGGTGTAAACTGTGGAGCGTGCCACCAACAGCGCATGGAAAATCTTGGTAATCGTTTCAGTGGTGAGTTATTTTACCATACCGATACCATTTGGGGACCTTATGTCAGCGAAGAAATGAGCTTCCCTATTTTCTCCGCCGCAATGACCAGCTTTGTGGGATATGAACCTCTCGGAAATCACAAATTCAGCCAATCAGAATCCTGCGCGGGTTGTCATACACTTTCCACTCACACCGCAGACCTCAGCGGAAACCTAACCGGTGGAAGTTTTATCGAACAAGCTACCTATCATGAATGGCTCAATTCTTCCTTTAATAATGAAGACCCCGCCATTGGAAAAGAATGTCAAGGCTGTCACATGCCTCGTCTAGAAGAACCTATCGTTATCGCCTCAGGCTATTCTTTCCTACCCGGTCGCGAACCTTTTGGTCAACACTGGTTAGTGGGTGGTAATAGCTTTATGCTAGAATTGATGAAAAACCGAATCAATGAACTTGGCATTACTGCCACCACAGATCATTTCGATACGGTGATTGCACGTACACTCGACAACCTCCAAAACCACACTGCTACCGTTGAAGTAACAGAAGGTGTGGTAGATGGCGATACAGCACGATATAACGTGAAAATTACCAACCTCGCTGGTCACAAGCTTCCTAGCGGATACCCTTCTCGCAGAGCTTATGTGGAATTCATTGTTACCGATGACAACGGAAACGAACTCTTCCACAGCGGTGCCATGAACAGCAACTATGAAGTAGTAGGCAACGATCCAGGATACGAACCTCATCACGATTTGATTACCGCTGAGGATCAAGTTCAGATTTATGAAATGGTAATGGGTGACGTAAATGGAAATCCCACTACCGTTTTGGAGCGCGGAGCGATGACTTTAAAAGATAACCGTCTTGTTCCCCTCGGATTCAGCACCAATCACGCTGTATATGATACTACTGCCATCGTAGGTGGAGCTGAGTTTGACCCTAACTTCAATCGCGCCAACAATATAGAAGGATCGGGTACTGATGAGATTCGTTTCCACGTTCCCGTAACTGGTTATGACGGACAAATTCACGTAACAGCCAAGTTGTTTTATCAAAGTTTACCGCCTCGCTGGATGGAAGAACTTTTTGCTACCGATCACCCCACCATCAATGCATTTGAGACAATGTATAATGAAGAAGGTGCCGATCCTGTTGAAGTGGATATGGACGATGTTAGCTCAACCGTAACAGGAGTTGGCGAACGCAGTGCACGTTTTACGGTTATGCCTAATCCAACTACAGATGGAATCGTTTACCTCAATGGCGGAAAAGATGTTATTCAAGAAGTATTGGTGTACGACAGCCGAGGAAAACTCGTGAGCACTTCTAATATCAATGCCACTCGCGGAAGCATTCAATTGCCCAGTGCTCGCGGTAATTATATGTTATGCATCATCACCAACCGAGGTAAAAAAGTAGAAAAAGTACTTCGTCAATAAGGATATGAATATTCAACTGCGCTGTGTGTCACCTAGCGATGCTTCGGATTTGTTAAGCATCTATGCTCCGTACGTGACAGACAGCGCAGTTTCTTTTGAGCTCCTACTTCCTTCAGTGGAAGATTTCGCTCAACGCATCGAGCACTACAGTCAGCGCTTTCCTTGGATAGTTGCAGAAAACGAATCGGGTATTCTGGGATACGCTTATGCATACGCTTACAGAGAGCGAAAAGCCTATCAATGGTGTGTAGAAACTTCTGTGTATCTAGCTCCCGAGGCTAAAGGAAAAGGCATTGGTAAATTGCTTTATGATCGATTATTCGAAATTCTCATTGAACTAAACATCACCAGAGCCTACGCTGTCATTACTCTTCCTAATCCGGCTAGTGTGCAATTTCACGCTAAAATGGGCTTCCTTTCTTTTGCCACTTACCAAAAAGTAGGTCACAAATTCAACGCATGGCATGATGTGCATTGGATGGAAAAAGAATTACAATATCCCCTACTTCCCTCCGACCCTATTGCATTTGCTGATTGGCTCAAAACGGCTAGTGTTTAACTCGTTCCAATACCTTCACATTCGGGCTCTGATGATTCATTTTCCATTGCCCACTTTGCAAGAGTTCATTCACCTGAGCGTCTGTTCTCAAAAGGGACTCTTCACCTTCATTTGAATCGGGTATAATCACCACGTGCGTGGTTTGCTCGGGGATATTGGGAAAGGTGTAGCACTGATCTCTTAATGCTAAATGCGGAACGGCCACGTTGGTAGCGGATACAATCGCAGTTTCAGGTATGGCTTTCAAAACAGCTGTTCTTTCCTTCACCACTTCCCAATTGGGGTAATGAGCTTTCGAGTAAATTCTCAAGCGACTTCTATCCATCCATATCGTTGTGTGATCCATCATGCGCACCGTGGTAGCCATGGTCAAAATCACTACTCCATAGGAAAAAAACCTTCGATACGGTTCACGCATAGCCGCGATTACAGAAAACACCAAAATACCTAACAAGGGCAAAAACTCAATTGTGTAATGCGCCTCCACGCCCCACAGTGTGGG
>Ga0315907_10008657_pt1 | contig 10417 bp, 7 predicted proteins | sample LakEriMetagenome_3_FD_203525 | JGI IMG/M metagenome (GOLD analysis project Ga0315907, IMG submission 203525) | Freshwater fungal communities from buoy surface, Lake Erie, Ohio, United States - Buoy 12 MA123 | ecosystem: Environmental > Aquatic > Freshwater > Lake > Lake biofilm | place: USA...
GTTCCCAATAATGTAACGATGGAGGTAGCAGAACTAAAACAAGTTCATTACGTCGAAATAGAGACGCTACGTCAGGTTGCCAGTGAAAATATGGCCTTCAGAGAGGCAGAAGTTATTAAAGCAACCAAAGTTATTGACTCTAATATTGAAAAATTCAGCAGACTTTTTAAACAAAGAAAAATTGAAAAAGCTTTTAGTTCCCTTCCAGATGAGATAAAAGCTATAAAAGAAAAAGCCTTGTCCGAAGTTTTTAAAAAAGATCTTGCTGAGCTGGATGAACCTACCAGAGAATTAATTGAGAAAATGCTCACTTATATGGAGAAAAAGTGCGTTGGCGTTCCAATGAAAGCCGCCAGAGAGATATTAATGTAATTACTGAATATATAGATACTTGTTACCCCCCTTTGAGATAACAAGTATCCTAAATGTTATTTAATATTTAATTGCAAGGCTAACTCATCTAATTGTGCTGAAGCAATTTCCGATGGAGCGTCTATCATCATATCTCTACCCTGATTATTTTTGGGGAAGGCAATGAAATCTCTTATAGAATTCTGACCATTTAAAACAGCACACAGTCTGTCGAATCCAAAGGCAATACCTCCATGTGGTGGCGCACCATATTCAAAAGCCCCCAATAAGAACCCGAATTGGTTTTCAGCCTCCTCCGGTGTAAATCCGAGTAATTTAAAATTCTTGGCTTGCAAGGCTCTATCGTGAATCCGTATAGATCCACCACCAATCTCCACACCATTAATTACCAAATCGTAAGCATCAGCACGAAGGTTTTTGAGTACCTCCCTGTCATCACTTGCCATAGCCTCAATCTGCTCCTTTTTTGGGGAGGTGAAAGGATGGTGCATGGCATAAAAACGCTGAGTATCATCATCCCATTCTAATAATGGAAAATCGAGCACCCAAAGAGGTTTGAACTCCCCCTTTTTCATTAAATCGAGGCGTCGTCCCATTTCTAAACGAAGCTCTCCCAACTGCTTCCTAACCTTATCTGTTTCGCCAGACAGGATAAGCATTAAATCTCCCTGCGTGGCTCCAAATAATTCTACCCATTGCTGTAAAGCCTCCTGGTCGTAAAATTTATCTACCGACGATTTAATTCCGTCCTGGTTGTAACGAACCGACACTAATCCCTTTGCCCCAATTTGAGGTCTTTTAACCCAATCTGTAAGTTCGTCGATTTGCTTTCTGGTCATGTCTGCTTTACCAGGAATTTTTATCCCGATAATCAACTCGGCCTCATCAAAAATACTAAAACCTCTATTTTTGACAACCTCATTTAATTCAACAAAAACCATATCAAATCTGAGATCTGGTTTATCAGAGCCATATAATCTCATGGCATCGTCGTAATTCATACGAGGAAAGTCACCCAATTCTAAACCAAGGGTATGTCTGAATAAATGTCTTGTCAAACCCTCAAAAGTATTTAGCACCTCTTCCTGGGTAACAAAAGCCATTTCGCAGTCAATTTGTGTAAATTCAGGCTGCCTGTCAGCTCTTAAATCTTCATCTCTGAAGCACTTCACTATTTGAAAATACCTATCATAACCAGCCACCATTAAAATCTGCTTAAAGGTTTGTGGCGATTGAGGTAAGGCATAAAACTGTCCGGCATTCATTCTACTTGGAACCACAAAATCTCTGGCTCCTTCCGGCGTAGATTTTATAAGAAAAGGCGTTTCAATTTCAGCAAAATCTAAATCTGATAAATACTTCCTGGTCTCCAAAGATAGTTTTGAACGAAAAAGAATATTTTTTTGTACTGGACTTCTTCTTAAATCTAAATATCTATATTTCATTCTAATGTCATCGCCACCATCGGTATCGTCTTCAATGGTAAAAGGAGGAACCTTAGAGGCGTTCAGGATTTGTAACCCATTCACCTGAATTTCAATTTCTCCGGTATCCCTATTCAGATTTTTATTGGTCCTTTCCCTAACTTTCCCATCTATCATGATGACAAATTCTCTACCTAACTTCCTGGCAGATTCACATAACTGTTTATCTTCTTCCAGAGAAAAGACGATTTGAGTGATCCCATAACGATCTCTAATATCCATAAACGTCATTGCCCCAAAATCTCTATTTGCCTGAACCCAGCCACTAAGTCTAACTTGTTTACCAACATCAGAAATTCTCAATTCCCCACAATTATGCGTACGGTACATATTAAAACATTTAACATAAGATAAATAAATGCAAAAATATAAAAAACAAAGGTCAACTTCGATAAAAAAAACGAATCAATACCTGAATAGGTAAGTTATTATTCGCCATCCTTTCTGCATTTTGCAATAGATAAATATTTCGTCGATCTGCACCTATTCCAGACATTTCAAAAAAGGTATTCATGAACCCCAGGCGTTTTTCACCTATTTCTCTACTTTCCTTTAAAAAAACACCCCCTCTGTCCTGGACCTGAACAGCTAATTCAACGCCTAAACCTGGATATTCAGAGAGTATTTGCCGAATCCTGTGCAGTTCAAAAAATCCAGGGGCATCCGGTTCAATGCTATCCGTTGGAAAAAATGACACATTTAGGGGAATCAATTCGGTATAATAAAAAGGGTATGCCACCACATTTATCTGGGTGTCTCTAACTATCTTTAATGGCTGATAATTCAGGGTATCTTTTAGGACATAATCCTTCTTTCTGCCACGATTTCTCATTTCTAATGCCTCCATTCTGAGTGAAATCTCACTTCTGTTTTCCAAAAGCAACTGTTTCTTTTCCCTTAAAAACTGTAAATAATACTGTTGACTTAGCAAATCAATCATGGGCATTTTTAGCCTATTCGTTATCTCCCGCTCAATCAAAGGCTTTAACCTTAAGCTTACTTCATTAAAAAATGGAAGCTGTAATGACTTTTTAACAGGCCAGCTTAGATTTTTTACCACCTCATCATTGGGAATACCATAAAAAATAGATGTTTGTTTCGTTGACGCTAATTTATTAAGAAACTCCTCCATTAAAATTTGCGAAAGAGCTAAGTCATCCATTGACAATAACTTTTTTAGTCCTTCTAACGCTTCTTTTTTATGCTCTGCTTCTACTTCTTTTACATATTCAAGTTGATTGGCATACCATTGATAATTAATGATATCCTTCACGAATAATTGAAAATTTTGTGTGGTATCCTCATCTTCTTCCACTGCATTTTTTGCAGCATACTCATTTTTCCAAAATTCAATACGATTGATTCCCTCTGAAAAGGCAACATTCATATTGGGTTTCTTTTCCGACGTTAATTTTAAAGTAAGTGAGTAAGAATTCGATAGAATTTTTAATTCATTTTCAATAGGCTTCACGTCAATATCAGATAAATCTTTGATGTTTTCCCAAATGGCCGATGTACTCAATTCAACCTTTTGAAGCAATCTATCTACTTCGCTTTGAACGTCTAAAATAAGATTATTTTGATCAGATAATTGCTTTTCAAGTCTTACAAATTCTATATCAAACTCTTCCAGATAACTATTTCGTTGAAACTTTCCCGAATAAATATTTCTGCCTTCCCTTATCGGTAATTGAACAGAAGGAATAAAGTATTCAGGTTTAACCGACACTAAAAGGATATCATCCCATTTTGGAAGGAAAGTTGTTACCCCAAATGAAAGAGGTTCGTTATTTATAAAATGCAACGTATTCTCGTTGCGATTGAAACCATAAAATTGTATTTCACCATCAAAAAACTCATTTTTTGAAAAAATCTGCCCATTTGTTTTTATCGCAAGGACAGGCTCAGTTTGAAGATTATCGGGTAATATCGCCTGATAAATCGATTCAACCCCATCCCTGTCTTTCACGGCGAACATAATTTTTCTTCTGTCCGCTGATAAGGTAGGTTCATATTCGTCCAATAAAGAGTTAATCTGAAGACCAATATTTTCTGGTTCTGACCAATTTAACCAACCCTCCGCCGTTCTTTTCGAGGTGAAAATATCAAATCCTCCATAGCTTGAATCACCTTCGGCGCTAAAAAAAATCGTTTTATTATCCAAAGAAATTGTAAGGTCTTTAACCTGTTTAAATTTTTCAAAACCCTTTAACTCCTTAGGGGTTGTCCATGAATAGGTTGAATCAAGAGAAGAAACAAAAATTTGCTGCTTGATTGAATCCCCTATTCCAAAAAAACATACCGTTTTAAAATTATTGTAGGTAATCCACTTTGCCGCCGAATAAATGGGAGGTGTGGGAAAAATGTCACTTGCTACCCATATTCTCCCATTATAGTCAAAGAAAGACCAGTGTAAACTATCGGATTCTCTGCGTACCAAAAGAATATCCGACTGATTAAGCAGGGCCACCGAGCATTCATCTTCCCCAGAGTTTACCTCACCTGACAATGGAAAAGGTTTTGACCATTGCCCGGAATTACCCGTTCTTTCGCTCACCCAAATATCCTTTCCTTTATTGAGCCCAACATTAATAGGGTGTTTGTCAACGCTAAAAAACAATTTATTCCCGTCATGTGACAGGATTGGCGCTGAATGAGCGTAATTTAAATTTGGAAAAACACGAATTCTTGATACAGTAGATTGAGCGGATAGGCTTATAGTACAGCATAAGAAAAAAAACTGGATACTAAAACCTATTTTGTTCATGACTCTTTTTAAACTTTATAAGTAATCTCTAATTCTTCGGAATTAGCGCGCGACTGACAAGTAAGAATATATCCCTGTTCAATTTCCTCCGGATCTAAAGCATGGCAAACATCCATAATAACGGAACCAGAAATCACTTTGGCCATACAACTGGAACAAGCGCCTGCGGTGCATGAATAGGGTGGATTTTTCTTGGCGGCGATAAGAACCTGAAGAATTGTTTTTTGTGCGGGTAGTTCCAGCGTAAGAATTTCATCGCCCAATTCGACTTTCATAACGGCATTTACCCCATTTTTATTACTCTTTGTGCTTGATACATCACCCGATAAAAATAACTCTTTATTTATATTTTCTTTATTTATTCCATCTTCAATCAGAGAGGTTTCTGCGGTAGCTGCTAAATCTTCAGGTCCGCAAATAAAAAATTCACTTTTTACACCCGACGCCACATTTTCCGATCTAAAACGCTGGATCATTTTTTTATCAATTCTTCCTATTTCACCATCCCAGGTGAGTTTACCCTTTGAAAACAAACCACCCAAACCTCCTGATTTTTCTCTTTTAGGCTGAGAAAGGGTTAGGGTACAGAAAAATTGCCCGGCATATCGCTTTGTCATTTGTTCCAATTCATTCCTGAAAATAATGGATTCTTCGTTTCTATTGCCATAAAGCAGGTAAACTGAGCTTTGGGGTTCCTCCTCAAGAACCACTTTTGCGATGGAAAAAAGAGGTGTTATACCGCTACCAGCACCAATCAGGAAATAATTTTTCCTTTGTTCCGGATTTAATTCAGGATGAAAATCCCCTTCTGGTTGAGATACCTCCAAAAAATCACCCTTTGTAAGATTATCAGCAAGGTAATTTGAAACTAATCCTTTTTTAACCCTTTTGACCGTGATACACAAATCAGTTTCCAGAGGACTGGAACTCATGGAATAAGAGCGCCTGACTTCCTTACTTTTAATATTAAGTTTTAGCGTCAAATATTGTCCCGCCTGATAAACGTAATAATCTTTTAATTCATCTGGAACTATTAATTTTATAGTGAAAGCCTCTGGGGTTTCTTCTTTTACCTCTTTGACTTCTAAACGGTGAAAATGCTGACTCATGACCCTTTTAAGTTTATTTAATACATAACGCAATTTCTAAAGTAGGGTTTAAAAGAAAGGGAGGATTATAGAAACAATAGGCTTTCATACTTTTAGCACAAGGTCAACTTAAACTCCCTATGTATGAGTTATGAATATTTTTTAAAAATTAATACGCTGATATACAATTTATTATGTTTTCCTCAAGGAGTATATTTTACATGATTACAATTGAAATAATTGATTAACTTTGTATGACTAAAAACTATATGAGAGATGACATCCAACATATCCTTTCAGGAACGAGCCAAGTTAAGTGCCACCATCTTATCCAAACAACCTGCAGTTACCTTAAAGGAAGCCAAGGAGCAAGTTCAATGGTTAAAAACCAACAGCAGTACAAAGAAGAAGAAACAAAGAGATTAATTCAATTTGTAAACGATAATAATCTTTGGGTAGATAATCTCAATATCGAATTATACCTATCACAAGGAGCTGAACAAAAAGTTTATTTGAAAGATGGTTCTACTGTCCTTAAATTAAATGATACCATTTATTACGCTAATTGGGTTGATTATTTTCATAACCTTTTACTCAACAATTTATTTTTCCCTGATACTGCATATAATTTACTAGGATTCTATAAGAATCTAGATGTTATTTATGCTTTAGTTGAACAGCCTTTTGTGAAAGCTACTGAAAAAACAGATTTAAATGTTGTAAAAACATTTCTAGAAAATAATGGCTTTCGAAACACAAAAAATCATGATTATTATAACGAAGAACTTTGTTTAATCTTAGAAGATCTTCACGACGAAAATGTTCTAACACGAAATGGAATGCTCTATTTTATAGATACTGTGTTTTATATTGTTTCGCCTAAGAAATAAATACTTTAACTAATTTCGCAGCTTCAATTTTAACTCCTTTCGTTGGAGGAAATTTTGATTTTAATATTCTATTAACTTTAAGCTGTTCAAAATAACATTACGTTAAGGTTGCCTTTACCCTACCTTATTTTGCAAGTAAACATGAAGTTATGAATATGTATTTGAAACATAAAATCAACTAATTTAACCGATGTAAGGGAGCATTTTCCTCATGCAGTAATGTCAATCATTGTACCTAATACTTTGGGGATGAAAGAATTCCCATGAATGAAGAAATTCCTGATAACAACGAACGCTTTTTAGCATATTCCCTTTCAACTTTCCATCCACACAAACTCCCTCATAGTTCCATTTTGATCCAGTATTTACATCCCATATTGAATCCTGTTTTTTATGAAATATCAAAATTTCTTTATTTACAATTCTACTGTATGCATGGAAGGATGCGGTATCATTTTCCAATAGAATAACAATGGGATTATTAGGGAGAGAATCCTGTATTATTCTTTGCTTCGTAAGTTGATTCCAATCATAAGTTTTAGCATTGGCCCCATCCTGAATGCCTAAAACCCAGGATTTATTTTTCCAGGAAGCGGTATCTCTTTTAGTTAAATCTCCCCTGGAAATTCCTTTATCATACGTATCCATTTGCTCAAATTCCTCTTTAAAAAGAGGATCAGGTTGTAAGATTTGTGTATTAGGATGAATTCTGGCCCACGCTGACAATATAAGTTGCTCAGATTTAAATTCCTTTAATTTATAACCCTTTAAAGGACCCGCTATACATTCACCGGTTGACTGTCGCCACCAACTTTTTGTAGTAGCATCTTCAAACATCGCATTGAAATGATCCATTCCAACCAACCTGAAGGTCTCTTGCTTTCCATTGACTATCAGACTATAAATTCTACCTGTTCTACAAACAGTGCAATAAGTAACCATTATTGGATGACCATTCATCGTATCAACCACTTGATGATGATAACCAATTAATTGAATTGGATAGGCACTGGCAACACTATCTATCACTACGCCAATGACTAATTTATTATCAGGAATTTTATTTTTCGATAAAGAAGTGGTTACCACTTTGATTGGCTGATAAAACATTTTATCAGCTTCCATTTTAAATGTAAAAACATAAAAAACGATCAAATACATTGCGGTCAATCCTCCAACGATTAATTTTTCCTTTTTAACACCATTTCTAAGGATTAAAAACAAGGGAACAGATACCATCAGATACCCAATAAATCGAATAATCCATTTATTGGACCCTAAAAAATAGGCAATTTCAATGGAATCAAAATTTTGACTACCAGGCATAGGCATAATTAAATACACTCTGGCACATTCAAAAAGAATTAAAAGGAGCAGACCAAGTATTGCTATCGTTGTTTTCATAGCCTAAATTTAATGAAAAGCTCAGACAGAAACAACAAAGGACCTACGAATTACCGTAAGTCCTTTATTTTCATTTCATTCATATAAAAATACACCGTCAAATAAAGCATCTTCCATTGAAATAAACTTTTCAATAACTCGCTTTGTATTCCTAAATACTTGGTTTTTGCCCTTTAAAAAGACCAAACCAAGGTACATAGCCATCAGCAAAATGCTCTATATTAATATTAGATTTAGAAATACCTAAATCTTTTAGCTGTTGCGATATTTCATCTTTTAAAGAATCTGGACCACAAAGGTAGTAGCAGGCGTTTTTGTATATGTTTAAATCATTTTTTTCTATTCGCTTGTTGCCTGAAATAAAATCAATGTATTCAAATTGAGGATATTGACGAGCTAATTGATCCAGTTCTTTTTTGAAAATGATACTTTCTACCTTTCTATTTGAATAAAGTAAAATCAATTTGCTTTTAGGTTCAAATTGTAGCATTTGAATAATCATACTATATAATGGGGTAATTCCACTGCCTCCTGCAACCAATACATAATTATTTTGAACAGCTATATTTGGTTTAAAATTAAAATCCCCAATAGGTAGCAAAGATTCTACTTCATCACCAATTTTTGATGTATTATAAAAATGATGCGAAACTTCACCCTTTAGTTTCACCGTAATTCTTAGAAAATCATGAATATTTGGCGAAGAACTTAATGAAAAGCATCGATGATAAATTTTACCACCAACTTTAACTTTTAAAGTGAGGTATTGCCCTGCTTTATAATTGTAAAATTCTTTGTCCGCCGTTTTAAAATAGACAGAAACAGTATCGGGAGTTTCTTTTACCAATTTTTCAATAATCAATATTCTGTATTTGGAATTATCAATGATGGATGCATTTTCCCTTTGGTGAATTTCATTAAATGTACTTTCTGTGGAATTTAATTCTGTGTCGCAAACGATATCCCAAAACCGAAAAAACAAACCGTAGTTCCCATTGTATTGCGTGTGGTGAAGGCTATGATTCGTTGCATTTACTAGCATATTAAATGGAGGAAGATTGAAAAATTTAGGAAAAAGCTCATACCCCAGATGTGACTTCAAATTATTTAAAGTTCCAATCACTTGCATGATTCCTAAAACAGTCATAGAAATGGGAATTAAAATGGCTAATGGTAAAAGCCAAAACGTTAGCCATAAGGACTCTATCACGTGAAAGGAACTTGATGTATAAGGATTTACATCCAAACTTTTATGATGTAAGGCGTGAACATACTTGTATATACTTGGGTGATGCATTACCCGGTGACTCCAATAAAACCAGGTGTCAGATATGACCAACATAATAAAAATCATAAAAAATTCATACCATAAGCCATATTTCCCCGCTTCAACATAAAACTTTGTTAATCCACCATCTTTTAATGATATTAAAAGAATTGAAAATGTCGTACCTCCTATAAATGAAAGTAGTGTTGCTCCAATTTCGCCTTTTATTTGAGCCCAACCTGCTCTTTTAGAAAGTTGTATTTTTCTGGTGCTAAGTTTTTGGCCGAAGATTACCCAGAAAATCAAATAAGCTACACTCATTATCGTGAGTGCTGCAAGAACTGTAGTGAAATACTGTTTTATGAATTCTAACATTTCACATCAAATTTTAATATCAATAAATGTGATACGAAATTAGAATGAGTGATCCCAACACCACTTAACATTTGTTATTTAATTAACTGCTTTCTAATTCTACTAAGGCTTTGAGGCTTTATTCCTAAGTAAGAAGCAATATATTGGATAGGAACATTCTGAATTATTTCAGGTTGTTGTTCAACCAGTTTTTTATATCTCAAATCAGCTGTAAGCGTAGCAAGGTCGTTGGCTCTTATTTGAGTTCTGGCAGCGGCCTGCTCAAAAATCACAAGACTTAAATTTTTAAAGTTTTCATTTTTGTCTATCAATTCAATCAATTTGCTTCTTTCAATTTTATAAAATTCACAGTTAGTAATACACGCTAAATTTTCATTAGATTTTACTTCGCGAATAAAATTTGTGAACGAAGTAATAAATCGGTTGTGTGATTCAATATGGGTTGTTATTTCATCCCCATTGTCATCATAATAAAATAAGCGCATGAATCCATTTATAATGAAATACAAATTTTTTGGCACTTTATTTTCTTCTTCAACAATGGTATTCTTAGGTAAAGATTTAAATTCAAAGTGTTGCTTACAAAGTTCAATGTCTTTGTCTGTAAGTTTTACATAACTGTCAAATAGGTTTAAAAAATGGTCTGACATTTTACGAGGGTATAATCTTTACGGGATGAATGCATGTCGTAAAAATACTATAATTGCATGAATTTTATTGTAACTATAATCTTCTCAATTATCCCTCTCCAAGAAACAACAAAGGACCTA
>Ga0315907_10008658_pt1 | contig 10417 bp, 11 predicted proteins | sample LakEriMetagenome_3_FD_203525 | JGI IMG/M metagenome (GOLD analysis project Ga0315907, IMG submission 203525) | Freshwater fungal communities from buoy surface, Lake Erie, Ohio, United States - Buoy 12 MA123 | ecosystem: Environmental > Aquatic > Freshwater > Lake > Lake biofilm | place: USA...
GTCCGCCTCAAATCGTGTAGGGTGGCCTCCACTTCTGCCACTCCCGCTATTTCATTCCAACAAAGGGCAATAGAGGTGGCCCCAATACCTTTACCTACCTGAATTTGCCCATGACGGTTGACCTGGTAGAGGAGTGGACCTGGAGCCCGACCCCTTAACGCCACCCAGGTTTGAACTACTGGTACGGCCCAATCTGGCAGGGCTACAAATCGAACCTTTTGACCTTTGCCCGTAAGTGGGAGCGGCTCAGAGAGTATGCCGGAGGTGGGATATTCCAGTTTCCCAACCTCCTCCCGCCTGAGGCCGCACCCAATCAGGATGGCCACCATAGTTTTGTTGCGAATCTTTGCCGCGGGGGAGTTGCCGACGATACCTGAGGCCTCGAATATGGCTGCCAACTCCTGAGGTGAGAGCCTACGACCCGCCGCCTGGTGCCCTTCAGGCCTGGAAACTTTGGTTCGAGCGAAGTCGGTCCACCTGGCAAAGGTCTCATGCGAGAGCCAACCACCGCGGACGGCCTCCCGGAGAAGGCCCACCAGGGCAGATTCACACCGTAGTGCAGTTGCTGGGGCAATCTTCCGCTCCCGGAGCCCTGCCACCATTGCCATCAAGCCCTCCCGACCTAGTCGATGCCAGGCAACCTCCCCTGGTTCGGGGGCTCCTGGCAGGACTTTGCACAAGGTTTTGATGGCCGACCTGGTGGAAACCCGGCTCGATTCGGTCCCAAGGCTTGCCAGGTAGGCCACCAGTACACGGCCCGCCACCTCTTTATCCGAGACCTCTGCCAGGCTCCCACTCGCCACTTCCACCAAAGCCGTTGAATTTCCCAGCATTTTGAGGCCTCCGAATCGTTCAACCTAATAAAAGGCTAATTCTCTTAAGTCAGAATAGCTCGGATTTGGTTTGGCGGGTAGTGGTAAATTTCGAGACGTTACCTTTCACAAGCTTGACATACGTCTAGAGTGTCCACTACCGTGGGACAAAATCAGCGCCTGGGTGGGGTGCTGGCATAGGACGGATGCGGAGAGGTGGAAAATGGAAAAGGAAAAGGACCAGACACTATGGGGGCCGGAATTCGAATTCAAAACGGTTAGCGACCTTTGCCAGGAATTGAAAGTAACCCGCCAGGCCGTTTGGCAGGCCATCAAGGAAAACCGAATCCCTTCCCCTCTCAAACTCGGCCCACGTACCAGGGTTTGGCCGCCTCAGGTGTTCGCGGCCATCCTGGACCAATGGAAGTCAGGGCTCCAGGACCGGGAAACCCAAAGGAAATTGAAACTAGCTCTCCGCTTGAAGCGGGCCATCAAGAAATTGGAGGCCCAGGCTGAACGCTCCCGCCAACGCCTAACGGATTTGGGGATGGATTTTGACTCCCTCCCCGAGCCTGAGGCCCAGGAGGCCTGCTCCTAATGCGAAACCGCCCCCAACACCAAAGGACACAAGCCAGGGTTGCCAACCCTTACAGGCTCAGCGCCAGGATGGTGCGGGGGCTCCAGGCCGTGACAGGTGGCCGCCTGGGCCTGGAAACCGTTGATAGTTTGGCCTCCGTGCTGGGCCGTATGGAACGGCGCTACCTCCAGCCTGAGACCCATTACCCCGACCTTTTCCGCCAGGAAAACCCCGAGGCATTCCAAAGGGATTTGGGTACCTGGGCCGCCACTCTGGCAAATATGGCCGCGGTGGCTCTAAGCCGCATCTACTCCCCAACCGTCCGCCAACACGCCGTCATGGCCCATGAGTTCGGTTGCCTCAGGTTTGCAACGGCTCTCCGCCTCTGGTGGACGGCCTCCGCGGGTAGGGTTGCCATCCCTTTGACTGAGTGGGATTTGATGGATGATTTGGGCCATTTCCGGTGGGAGGCTCAAACCCTCCTCACTCCCAATGGCCCGGTCATTACGGGCGACCAAATCAGGTGGGTGAGCTCCCGCCACTATGAGATAACCCGACTCCTGGGAGGAGCCCCCGAGCTCTAACCTGGTCGGCTAACCCGAATCCTTTGGCGGGTTTCCAAAGGAAAAGGCCTTCCCCTATTTGCCGTAAGGGAAGGCCTCAAAATCTGAAAGCCGTGGGAGGCTCCAGGGTCGTCAAACCTCTGGAATTCTCCCCCGGCCTTCAACTTAAGGCAAGTGGGGTTTTCTTAGTTATGGCTCGTAAAGACCGCAAAGTACCCGCAAATTCCGGCCTTGAAATCGACCTGGAGACACCATCCCAGGCCGCGGAAAGCGGGAGTCTTTTCCCTGAGGACGGCCCAACTCCCGAGGCCGTCACCCCGACACCTCCCCCGGCACAACCCGCACAACCGGCCCAGGCTCCAGCCTCGGACCTCCGCTCCAGGTTGGCGGTTATCGTCGCGGCGGCCACCTCTCCCGAAATGCTCAACCGGAGCTCCGCCGCCTTCCAGACCGACACCGTCCAAATTGGGCGGCCAGGTGTTCAGGTGGGGTTTCGCACCCACTCCGACCCATATTGGAGCGGGGTGTTTTATCTCCTGGAATCCAGGGTTAAGACCATCCACGGTGGGAAGGCCGTTACCAGGGCTTGCTACCTGGTGATGCCGGACGTTGCCTCCACCTTTGAGGGCCGTAGGGATTCTGCCGTTAAACCGAAACGGTTAACCCTCTGGATTGACTCCCTCGGCAATGTGGGCCTCTGGGCTCAGGGAGCAACCCCTCAGGGAGAAAACACCTGGGTAGATACTGGCAGGGCCGCGGCCATTGCGGCTCAATCCAAATGGATTCGGATTACTCCCGACCAGGTGGGGAGCCGTTACCGAGCCTTTGGTTACCCAGGCATTAACTCCGAGCCCAATTGGCCGGCCTGGGCCTCGGACCCGCTGTCCGTCCTGGAAAAGGCCTTTGGTGAGGATGGCGTTATCTGGGATTTGAGCCACCCCGCCCTCCAGGGCTTGGAAGGCTCGGAGCTCAACCTGGGTGGGGAGGGCTCCAACTAATGGAAACCCTTTCCAAGTGGGTGCTGGCCTCCCTGGAGGAGCGTTACACCCAAGACAAGGCCTCAGGCAAATGGATTCGGAAGATACTGCCGGATTCCCCCGAGGCCTATTTCGAGAGCACGGCCAAGGGTACTCCAGTTGTGGCGGAGCTCTCCCCAGTTGTGGGGTGTGGCCCGGTTACCAGCCCTCAAGCTGAAGGGTTTGAGCCAGGCATCTACCGCGCCGTGTTCTGGCGGATGGCCCTGGTCAAAGCTTCGGACCAACACTTTATTTGCCCCTCTAAGGGGCGGGTAGACGTTGAGGTTTACCGTTACAGGGCCATCCTCCGAGAGTCTCCCACCAGTAAGCGGGATTACCTCCCAGGCCAATATTTCTCCCGCCTGGACGATACGGCCAGGTTGGAGGGGTTGCGGCTCAGGTGGGCTGAGTGGCGGGAGACCTGCCGGAAAGAGGATGCGGAAAACGCCGCCGCGGAGGCTCGTTACAGGGCCTCTGAGGTTGCGCGGAAAGCCGCCCAGAAAGCCGCCTGGCAGGAGGCCTGGACCCGCAAGTTGGAGGCCGACAGGGTCCGAGCCGCGGAGTTGGGGATGGACCTGGAGGAATACCTGGAAGGGTTGGCCGTTACCCGCAAGATGCGGTTGGCCACCCGCCCAGGTTGTTGCCTCATTTGCAAGCGCCCACTCTCCCTCAAGACCAGCGTTAAGCGGGGAGTGGGGCCGGAGTGTTTCAAGAGTTTGAGCCTGGCGGAGCGTATCAGCGCCGCGGCCTCCGTGGTTGCCAAATCTGAGGAGGTGGCCCAGTAATGGAAACCACACCTCAAACCCGGTTGGACCTGAACCCCGATCATGCGGCCAGGGCCTCCCACTACCTCTCCGCTCTAACCGTTGCCTTGGCTCGGTTGGACGATGGCCACCCCTCACTCCCTGCCGTCTGCCGTCACGCCGACCGGTTGGGTTTTGAGTTGGCCCAGTTACTCCCACCAGAGGCCCGCCAGGCCTTTACCGATGGACTCAATTGGAGGTTGAACAAGTGATTGCCATTACCTCCAAATCTGTCTGGGCGGTGGCTCTGTAAATGGGTCCACAACCTGAATTAATCAACACCCAACAAGCCGCGAGTTTGTTGGGTGTTTCTCGCCAAACCTTGCAAGCCTATGTGACCTCTGGGGATTTAACGCCAGTTAAAGGCTCCCAGAACAATGCCAACCTGTTTCCCCTCCACCAGGTGAGGGAGTTGGCCACCCAACGTGCAATAGCTCCCGCTTTACGGGCGGCTATTGCGGAGAAGCGCCGACAGGCAAGGCTCCACCGCATCGAAGTTCTACGGGCCAAGTTGGCTCGGTTAGAGGCCATCCATAATCGGAGGAAATTGGGCAATGAACGGTAACCGTAACGGTTGTACGTGGGTGGTGGATTTCGAGTTTCAGGCTCCTGCCGGACACCGCCCCAAAGTTTGGTGCGGTGTTTTTCATTGCCTCGAAACTGGCGAAACCCGCCGACTTGTTTTCAATAACCCTGGGCCTCACCCCAACCCATTGGGGCCGGAGGATACCCTGGTTGCCTTCTTCGCATCCGCGGAGCTCACTAGCTACCTCTCCCTGGGGTGGGAGCTCCCCGCCCACGTAATCGACCTCTATGCGGAGGCAAAGGTAATCCTCGGAGCCGAGCAACCCCCAGGGCTCCAGGGTTGGGGGCTCCTGGACGTTGCCCGCTATTTCGGCGTAACGGTTTCCCTGGATGCGGAAAAGAAAACCTATTTCCGGGACATTGCCATCCGTGGGCCTGTAACGGATGCGGAGTGGCAAGAGCTCGTTACCTATTGCGAAGAGGACGTTGTAACTACAACCGAGCTCTACAAACGCATTGGTCACCGCATCCACTTGGGCCAGGCCCGCCTACGTGGGCTCTACTGGGCCGCGGTTTCCCATATGGAGCACAACGGCATACCGTTGGACCTCCGCACCTGGGCCAGGCTCAAACGCCATTGGGCCAAACTCCTGGACCGTCAAACCGCAAAGGTTAACCAGGACTGGCCGGTCTACCGCCAGGACAAGAAAGGCAAATGGAGCCGAAACCTGGCGGCCTGGGTGGAAGTGATGGCCCAGAAGGAAATCCCCTGGCCGCGGACGGCGTGCGGGAGGCCTTCCACCTCAGAGGACACCATGAAGGAAATGGCCAACCGATACCCCGAGCTCCGACCTCTCCGGGAGTTGGAATCAAGCCGCGGGCAATTCCGGTTGGGCCTCTCCCTGGCGGTTGGGCCGGATGGCCGGAACCGTTGCCTCCTCTCCCCCTTCAAGACGGTTACCGGTAGAGGGGCTCCCAGTAACGCGGCCTTTGTGTTTGGCCCATCGTGCTGGATTCGCTCCCTAATCCAGGCTCAACGGGGGATGGCCGTTATCTACTCCGACCTTTCCAGTGCGGAAATCGGCATAGCTGGGGCACTTTCGGGCGACTCTACCTTGGTTGCCGATTATCAGGGAGACCCTTACCTAGCCTTTGCCAGGGCCGCGGGATTGGTCCCAGATTGGGCAACCAAAAAAACCCACGAGCCGGAAAGGGATTTGGCCAAGCGGGTTTTGTTGGGAATCAATTATGGGATGGGTCAGAAAGGTCTGGCCAAATCCCTGGGAGTTTCAGAGGCCCGAGCGGGCCAACTCCTAGCCATCCATAAGGCTCGTTATCACGTGTTCTGGGAATGGGTGGCGGACGTGCAAGTACAGGTTTCGGTCGGGCTCCCTCTCCAGACCAAATTTGGTTGGACCTGGAAACCTCCCAGGGATGGCAATGGCCGCCTGGAGTTCAACCCACGCCGCGCCCAGAACTGGCTCCCCCAGAGTATGTGCGGGGAAATCCTCCGTTTAGCTTCGGTCTACCTGGTGGCCCAGGGAGTCAAGGTTTTGGCTCCCATCCACGATGCATTGCTGGTGGAGGGTACGGTGGACCAGGCCGAGGCATTGGCGGATATCGTGCGCCAGGCATGGCATGATGCCGCGGTGGCCGTGATCGGGATACCCCTAAAGGCCGACACCAAAATCCTCAGGCCTGGTGAGCGTTATGTGGATAACCGAGGGGTTGAAACCTGGGCCTCGGTAATGGAGCTCCTGGACACCTTGGACCAGGAGGAGGCGGAGGCCCTTTTGAAGGCCGAGGATTTGGATGGGGTGGACCTTGGCAGATTGAACGAATTGAACGCCACCTACCCAGGGAGAGGCCTTTTTGACGCATTGGCCGAAAAAGAAGGCCTCTAGATTCGCGTATAAAGGCCGATCTCCCTTCAACCCGACCTGAGACCCACCCTAAAACGGTGGGTTTCTTGTTTTATACGCCGACCAAATCCGGCTCCGCGGATTGGGAAAAAGGCTCCAAATCTGGTTCAGATATGGGACCGGTTGAGGTGGGGTGGCCTCTCCGCTTTGTGATTTCCGGGAGCTCCACCTGGGGCCTGGGAGTGGGAGACAACACCTCCGCCAGGGAGGCCCAATCCCTCAGGCCCACCAGGTGAGCGTTACGCCGGAGGGTCTCCAGGAGTGGCGGGAGTTTGGGAGCCAACTCAACCAGGTGGCCCAGGTGAGCCGCAAGCAAGGCCTCGGTTAAGGGGAGCCGACCTCTCCGCCTACGGTTGAGGGTTACCATTCCCGCGGGTACCGCATCCCAGGGAAAGGCCTCCAACTCCACCAACACCTCCAGGAAACCGCTTGCCAGAAAGGCCTCTAGACCAGGGTTGAAATCCCAGGGGAGTTGGTTGTCTGGTGCCATCGGGCCTCCGAGTTTGGTGGGAAAGCTTACCGGAATGGTTCGGAAATATTTGCGGGCCTGACAATCGGTCACGCCGTGGGCCGTTGAAAGTGAACACATCCCCGAGAGGTTGGGGAGATTTGGAGAGACTGAACCGATTACGCCGGAGCCCGGAATTTTTCAGACCCTCCAACCCTGAATTGGCACGTTCGCGTGCGTGGGCTTTCGGCAGATCGGTCGACGTAAAGGCCTGCCAGGGAAAATACGCCCCTACCAGGTAGATTAATTCTCAGGCCTTTTGTGGGTGTTTCTGGGTCATTTCCCGCACAACACGCCAGGACCGGTCAGAAAGAGGGGGCGGCCTCCCTGCCACCATCCCTCCCCTGGCTCAATTGCGGGCGGCCTTAAACCTGGCCCGGAAGTCTGCTCTCTGGTCGATGAGAGCCTGTTTCAACTCTGATTGGTCTTGAATCTCCAACGCATCCAAATCGACCCGGTCGGGTTGTACCGTTTGGTGCGGTTGCCCGATGGTATAGCTGAGCAAGAGTTTCACCGCGGCCAGGTTGCCCTCCTTTGCCTGGTCCAACACCTTGCCGATAACGGCCCGAATATCTTCCTCCGACACCGCGGACACCATTGCCGCGCGAAGCTTCTGGACGGTGCCGTTGTAGGGGTTACCTGGGCCACCTTTGTTACCCATGCCGAAACGGCCATTGGCCTGGCGGTTAGCTGGGTCCGACTCTGATTGGTTAGCTTTGGCTATCGGCATATGGTGTGACCTCCAAGTTTCCTTAAGATTCGGTAAGGTTGGGTTTTGGGTGTCCTGGCCGTGTTTGGCCTCGATTGGGACCCCACCCCACCCCACCCCGATTACAGGCCCATTCTGCCACCTAATGGCCGGGTTTGGCTAGATGGCAATACGGTTGCCGCCTCAAAAGAGAAAACGCCTGTAATGCGATTTTAAGGCCGTTTCTGAGGGAGGTGGGTCGCCTACGCGTACGCGCGTGTATGCGCCCACGTATCGCGCGCGTTAGAGCTCTTAGAAAAATGCCTTAAATTCTTTACTCTTATCTCTTTATTAGGAGAGAGGGAGGGGTACTTATCTTTTAGGAGGGTTAGTTAGTTACTTTTCTGGGTTAGTTAGGCCTCTTTTAGAGGGGTAAGTAATACCTCCTTTCTGGTCAGTTAGTACCCCATTTCTGGTAAGGGTTATCCCTCCCCTTTTAGGTGTGCTCTCTGAGCCTCTTTTGGCCGTGTTCCACGTGTTCCAACCCACGCCAGGCCCGAGCTCAAAACCCACCCAACCGGGAGCGGTTCACAAATTAAATAGTTCCAAACTCCGTTTGTGATTTGAATGGGGTTGGAATATCTCACCGCCAGGACTCACCCGGGGGGAGGCGCCTATTACCTCCCAAATAGGTGTCCGATTTTGTGCGGGAAATCAAGGCAATTCCGTCCGATTACGTTGTCAGAGTGTCCGGTTTATCTTCGGAGCTCATTTGGACGGCCAACCGATTTGGACCTACTCACCCAACCGACCACACCGACCAACCACACCTGGGACACCTCCGAGGCCGCGGCTCCCTGAGGGTCTCTCCTGGCGGAAAGGCCGACCGGTCCCACCGCCCACCTGGTCAGAGTTGACAGGGAGGTTGCCCAAGACGGTTGGCCAGTATCGGACCTCCCGCCGGAAGTGACCTGGAGGGCTCCCAGGACTACCCAACCGGAGTGGCCCGCAAGGTTTACCAGGCTGATTGGTTGGAGTGGGTGAAAGAGGCTGGGGAGCCCTCGGAGGCATTGCCGATTAGATGGACACTATGGCCCGCCGCCGACCTTTTTCCCTGCAAAATACAGAGCTCCCGGCCCACCTGAGGACCGGAGAGAAAGAGCTCATCCGCCTTTTCGTTAACGCCAAATGCTCCCGGCTCCTGGACATTGTGGCCGCGGCTCAACGGCTCACCCGCGCGGAGCTCCTGGGTATCTGTATTGCCAGGACATTGGGGGAGGCTGAGGTGTTCACCAGGGAGAGCGGGGATTTCCTCCCCAGGATTCCCACCAACACCAACCAGGCTCCCGCGGCTCCCACCAACCGTTACACCTCCGCCCAGGACAATGGCCCGGAAAGTGACACCTCCAAACCAGAGGCGGCCTAGTAATTGGGAAAGGTTGCCCAGGTGGCCCGTAATTGATTTGAAACCCTGGCCCAGAAATTCACTTCCCACCTAGTCCAAATCCCACCACAAACTCTCTCCAGACTCTCCAACCTGGGCCGGATTTTTTAAGGTCCAATGCTCCCGAAAAACCCAGAAAATGTTTACGGCACGGCGGGACGGTCCTTTTGGTTATACGCGGATTCCATTAACCCCTATTGGGGGTGTAAATACCTGGAGGTGGGTGTTTGAGTTTGTTTGTGACGGCGTGTTTTCAAATTTACTTTGTTGTGGCCGACACCCCAGGCCAACACCCCAAGCCAACACCCCAGACCTGTCTCCAGGTGTTTGAGAAATAGCCGAGGGATTTGGTGGAGTTTGACGGCCCGGCAATTTATTACCGTTAGCGAAACCCTAGAAAATAAGCGGAAATAACAAACAACCAAAACCAAACCGCAATTAGAAGGGAGCGGGTACAGCGTTGGCCGCGGTGGAGAGCGCCGCCAATCCGCGCCTATCGTAGCTGGCCGTAGTCTTGGGGTTGGAGTGGCCCACCATCCGAGCCACCAGGGTAATATCCGTACCTCGTGCTAGTTGGTCCGAAATCCAGGTACGCCGCAAATCATGTAGGGTTGCGTCTATTTCCGCCACTCCCGCAATCTCATTCCAAAGCAAGGCAATAGCGGTTGGGCTCAAACTCTTACCGGCCTGGATTTGGCCATGCCGATTCACCTGGAAAAGTAACGGTCCAGGAGCCCGCCCCCGTAGCGCCACCCAGGCATTAACTACCGATACGGCCCACTCTGGGAGCGCCACAAACCGTACCTTTTGACCTTTGCCCACCAGAGGGAGAGGCTCCGAGAGGACACCGCTAGAGGGGTATTGGAGTTTCCCAACCTCCTCCCGCCGCATACCGCACCCAATCAAGAGCGCCATCATTGCCTTGTTTCGAGCCTTGGCCGCGGGAGAGTTGCCCACGATGCCGGAGGCCTCATATAAGGCGGCCAGCTCCTGGGGTGACAACCTACGGCCCGCGGCCTGGTGGCCCTCCGGCCTGGAGACCTTTGTCCTGGTGAAATCGGTCCATCTGGCGAAGGTTTCATGGGTGAGCCATCCACCCCGCACGCATTCCCTGAGGATTCCCACCAGGGCGGATTCGCACCTGAGAGCGGTTGCTGGAGCCAATCCCCGCCCCCTCAGGCCCGCAACCATTGCCATGAGCCCCTCCCGGCCCAACCGGTGCCAGGCAATTTCCTCAGGCCCAGGCTCCCCAGGCATCACCTTGCAGAGAGTTTTGATTGCCGACCTGGTGGAAACCCGGCTGGATTCGGTTCCCAGGGAGGCCAGGTAGCTCACCAGTACCCGAGCGGATACCTCCCGGTCAGACACCGCGGCCAGGCTCCCACCACCCACCAGAACCAAATCCCTTGTTTCGTCGGACATTTTGCCACCCCCAAACCGGTCAACTCGATAAAAGGCTAATTCTCTTAAGTCAGAATAGCTCGGATTTGGTTTGGCGGGTAGTGGTAAATTTCGAGACGTTACCTTTCACAAGCTTGACATACGTCTAGAGTGTCCAC
>Ga0315907_10008659_pt1 | contig 10417 bp, 11 predicted proteins | sample LakEriMetagenome_3_FD_203525 | JGI IMG/M metagenome (GOLD analysis project Ga0315907, IMG submission 203525) | Freshwater fungal communities from buoy surface, Lake Erie, Ohio, United States - Buoy 12 MA123 | ecosystem: Environmental > Aquatic > Freshwater > Lake > Lake biofilm | place: USA...
GGAGAGAATTGCCTCCTGCTTACTTACGAGTGAGCCTCAATGGCAAGTGGCAAACTACAACACATTCTTATGTGCTTACTCTGCGAGCCGTCTCAATGAATTTCCAGGTGAATGTCAAACTGCTGATGCGCTCAAAATTGCCTGGAATAACACTGGCAATGATTTATATATTTACGAGTTTCATAATTTAATTTCTAGAATTTCCGAGAAATTAAAAACACCGAACTAAGACGCAGCGCTCCGCTGCAAGCCGAATAAGGAGGAAATGCTAACCATGGCATGCATCCTGCTTTACTGTCGTGAAGGAGTGTCATAAATGCGTCAAATAATCAAAGATTACCTTCCAATAACGGAAATATTGAGTTCAAAGCATTCGGCGGTAGGCGATTCTGCATCACCTAAAGATTTGATTTTTCATGTCCTTAATGACAATAGTCAACCTGTCAATGTTCTCGACATTGGTTTTGGTACTGGCCGTCTTGGACACCGCATCAAAAATAATCAAGCAACAGCGCATTGGCAAATTGATGGCGTTGATGGTTGGGAAGCAAATTGCCAAAACGGTACATTATTTGATCAAAAAATATATCGCAACATCTGGCATGGATTAGCGCAAGACATCAACCCGGTCGAATTTAAAAAATACCAAATAATTTGTCTACTTGATGTCATTGAGCATTTGGATGCCGAGACAGCAAAATGGCTAATGCGGACCTTATTGAGTAATCTTGGAGACAATGCTTTTTTATTCATCAGTACACCTTTGTGGTTTTATCCACAAGACCAACAACAGGATGGCGATCTTGAAGAGCACAAAATTGGCGTGCCTGCCTCATCAATGCTTGCGTTGATTCCTAAAAAAATGGCAATCAACCACCCGCTTGTAGGTGGATTTATTTATGGCAAAGAAAGTCTACAATATAGCGACTTTTTTCAACCCACATCTAATAAAAACTTCAGTTATGAGATGGGATTAAAGATAATAAAGTCATTGAATATTCCATCAACACCTGGTGTTGTAGTAACCATTTCTTGAAAATATAAATGACACTTGCTATTTGTACAATTCAACGTGACAGAGGCCCCTGGATTAGAGAGTGGATTGAATTTCACAAGATTGTCGGATTCGATAAATTTTATATTTTTCTACACAACTGCACTGACAACTCTGCTGAAGTTGTATTGGAATTATCAAAAAAATATGACATTACGACATTTAAAATCAGTAATGACGTATTTAGGCCGCAGCTTGCCGCTTACCAATATTGCTATCACCATTTCGGGGACTTTCATGATTGGATAGCATTTATTGATGGCGATGAATTTCTATATTCACCGCATGAAATATCTATTAAGCCTACGTTAGACCATTACAACCGACATGAGTTAAGTGCAATTGGTGTCTATTGGTTATGCTTTGGAAGCTCTCATCACATAATTGAACCTGAAGGCTTAATCACTGAGAACTACCGGTATAGAGCTCCCAATAACTTTATAGGCAACAAGCATATAAAAAGTATAGTAAAAGGCGGTCAAAAAAATAACTTCTCTGTTTTGAATAATTCGCATTTCTTCAAAACATTAAATGGCACTTTTGACACGAACTTTCGAACGATAAGTCATGGGCTTACAGAAAATAATCCATGCTTCGATAAATTAATCATTAATCATTACGTTACTCAAAGTCGAGAATATTTTGACATTTTTAAAAAAATAAGCGGCGGTGCCGATACAAGCCCCCAAATGGTAAGAAATGAAGATTGGTGGCAGATACATAATAACAACAGCATATTCGACGAATCACTTCAACATTTATTGCCTCTGATTAGCCTAGAATTAAAAAAATAGATTAAATGGGTAATCCTCTCCTTTTGCAAGGGAGTCAGAAGTAGAAACGGTATGCAGCCATGGCCAGTTTCTGCTTCGGTGTAAATTCACCCAGAGCCATATTGGGACAGTCATTGTTATATGACCACATCCACCAGGTGGCAAACATATAGCTTTAAGCTGGTAAAGATAACACTACCACCGGTGCAAACAGGTTGGTATTTACGTTTACCAAGATTTCAAGGACTTTGAGAAGCGCTGCAGACTGATTACAACTTGGTGCGCATCATTTAGAGTCAAAGTCGGTCCTATAGGTATGCTTACGACTTGAGAATGGAGGGCTTGACTAATCGGGAATGAGTTTGCGAAATTTTGATCAGCGTACGCAACTTGTTGATGTGGTGGAATCGGATAGTGAATCATTGTTTGAATGCCGTCTTCAGTCAATACTCGCATTAAAGATTCTCGTTCTGCTGTTTTTAGGACAAACAGATGCCAAGCTGATTCAGTTCCAGTTACTTGCTCAAGCAACTCTATACCTGGAAGCCCGCGCAGATTGCTACGGTAGTACTCAGCAATAAGACGCCGATGGCTATTATCAGAATCAAGACGCACCAATTTTTCTGTTAAAAAAGCTGCTTGTAACTCATCAAGTCTAGAGTTATACCCTTTGACTTCGTTAACATACTTGCGACGAGACCCGTAGTTTCGCAGAGTTGTCACTCGTTCTGCAAGATTCGAGTCATTAGTCGTTATTGCCCCCCCGTCACCTAGAGCACCCAAATTTTTGCCAGGGTAAAAGCTAAAGGCAGCAGCGTCGCCTAAACTGCCTGTACGATTTCCACTCAACTTGGAGCCATGGGCTTGAGCAGCATCCTCTAATACCTTGAGACCATGCTTCTTGGCAACGGCCATAATCGCGTCCATCTCTGCGGGCTGGCCATATAAATGCACAGCGATAATTGCACGCGTACGTGAAGTGACTGCTGCTTCAATCAGCTCAGGATTGAGGTTACAGGTGTCTGGCCTTGGTTCAACAGGAATAGGTGTAGCTCCGCACTGGTTGACCGCAAGCCAAGTGGCAATGTAAGTGTTTGAAGGTACGATTACCTCATCGCCCTCCCCAATTCCCCAGGCTCTTAGGACCAGATGTAGCGCGTCCAGTCCATTTGCAACTCCAACACAATAGGTTGTTTCACAGTATTGTGCAAAGGCATGCTCAAATCTTTCAAGCTCTTTGCCGAGAATTAGCCATCCAGAATCTAATACTCGATCAAGGGCTAGATGAAAAGCCTCTCTGTCACGCAAATTTATTGCGCGTAAATCTAAAAAAGGCAGTGTGCTCATGCGCTTCCAGTGGAGATTTCGCTGATGAATTCTTCATATTCTCGGTAGTAGCCTTTTTCATCGTAAGATTCTGATGCCAAAACGAGACAAACAGCACCAGACGAAAAGTTATCAAGCACGCGCCAGACCTTAGGCGTTATATGCAGGCCGAAATACGATCGATTAAGATGGTATTTTGATTGCACACTCCCATCGTCAAGAGTTACATCAAAACTTCCAGAAATAGCAACGATTAGTTGATGGCAACTACGAAGAGCATGGCCCGCTCGCGTCTCCCCTCCCGGAACGTCGTAGAGATAGAAAACTCTTCGGATATCAAATGGAATGTGGTTATTGGCCTCAATAAAACTAAGGTTTCCTCTTGCATCTGGAATCTTAGGAAGGTTGATCAACCTGGCAATTTTTTTTTCCATAAATTAATTTTGTTGTTAAGGTAAGTAACTTTTAATTATTAATCAGCTGTAGGTGTATGTCTATTTCATTCTTTTAATAGAAAACTTGTTATGCAGCATACTGATAGATCTCTTTATTTCAGATGGTGAACTTACGTCATACAATCAAACATCATTTTTTGGAAACTTTAAGTTTCGAAGGGTACCAATTCTTTCATATTTCTAGTCATTAAGGTTTGTTAAAAAAAGAAAGTTTCTTAAATCAAACTATACTAGGACAAAGACTCAAAAATATTTTCAAATTAAATCCTACCACCTTTTATGCAAAAGTGACACTGCATTTACGATTTTTTTCAAAATGGAGTGGCTCAGCTGTATCTAAAGAAGCTAATTTACAACCATCAATTATCATTTAAATTATTACCTTTTAAGTCAGACATATAAAATTCGTGAATAATGCCACCACCACCAAACTCACATTTATAGCGATACAATCCATTATTTAGATATTGTCCATCATTTTCATTACTGATCCCAAAATCAAACCACCGCTTATTTTCTTGTATGGCAGCTGATATAGAGTATTCAACAACCTTGTCCATCGCCGAAACCATATTCCCTTTTTCATTTGTAGAAATATACTGAGCATGATATGCTGTATTTGTTATGAATAATATAATCCCTGCTAATATCTCGTCATTTAATTTTGCAACTATGCAACGAATATTATCTGGAAATTTTTCAGATAGCAACACTATTTCACGAATATCGTGAACAGGCTTAACACCATGTTTATTCTTAAGATTTCTTTCTAGCAAGTTCCAAAAGATTTCAAGCTGACCGCCTCCTTCAACGATTTGGATCCCAAACTTACTAGCTTTCTTAAAGCTTCTTCTTCGACGCTCACTAACCTGAAGTCGATTTTCCAAATCTATCGTACTACTTAAATCGCAGCGAAATTTATGGTACCCGAGTCGATATAGTGCATACAAGTCGTCTTCTGCCGGAGCGCGGTGATAGATTGATGGAACTGCCTTATAAATTAATCGTGAATATCCCATCTGCTTATAATGAAGTCCTATTTTAGACATCGCAGTTAGCATTTTCTCTCCTTGCAAAGCTCCTTGGTGCAAAACTCCCCCATAAGTTATTCCAGGATGAGACACAATAGTATTACTATCTTGAGGACTAACCGCCGCGGGGAAAAGTCCAACACATTTACCATCCTCTTCAACAACTAGCGACTGATCAGTAAATCTATCTCCATGATAAGAAAGAAAACTGCGCGTATGCAGAAGTGTTGCTTGTAAAGCCCCTTGGCAAAACGCATCCCAAATATGATGGTCACATGATGTGAAAGCTCTGACATTAAGACTCACTCTGACTCCAACACTGCAACTGCAAATCCGTCGCGACCAAATTCGTTTCCATTATAAAAAACATATAGTTTTCCATTAATTTCAATTGGTGCTGCATACATAATGGCTTTTGAATCAAAACTATCTATCGTTACATCTAAATTTAGTATATCGTCCTTACGAATCCAAGTAAATCCATCAGATGATTCCGCATATCCAAGTCGATAAGCCTCAAAAGATCGACGTCTAACTGAGTAAAACATACGGTATCCACCATTAGCTTTTGCAATCACACATGGACGCCCGAAACCATGCTCATCCTTTTCTGATATTGGAATCTGTACATGACCTTTATCAGGCCAGTCAATTCCGTTAGTTGATTCTGCATAGCGGATGTCATAAACAGGCATTGACTTGCCTTCAATTTCTGTCCATTCACTGCCGGCAACATACCAAAGTCTAAATAAATTAGAATCATGTAAACAAAAAGGACCACCACGAAAATATAATTCAGCGTCACTTCGCTCCAACACTGGAGTCGATGCAACGCGTTCAAACGTAATTCCTCCATCCTTACTAATTGCGAGGCCACTTAACAAGCGATATCGAATCTTAGTTCCTAATTCAAAACCAGCGTAATACATAAATATCTGGCCGTCTCCAAGGTTAGTAACACTACACGCCAGCAAGCCGTTTTCATCAAAGGTGCCTGGTTTTCCAAGCTCAAGCAGTGGTTGCTGCGAAATAGAAATTACCTTCAGTGGATCCTGAGCAGATAAGTCCACAAAACCCGGTCTACCAATACCCTTATCATCGCAAAAAGTTACATAAACACGAATAATTTTTTCATTTAGTCTGATAGGCGTTGGAACCATCGCATGTGATTTTGCCCAAGGTAAAGATCCGTCTGGCCCATATACAAGACCAAGCTTTTTCCAGTGCATCATAATCTATTCCTTAATCTTAAAGAATCGTGTTGCAGATATTTTCGCAACTTCAGGTTGTTCTGCCTTGAAAAGACTTCCTGAATCTGTACTTCTCATAATAGTAATATTGGGACCAATCCAGTTATCTTTACCTATCTCAATATTATTGGCAAGAGTAGAATTTACACCAAGAAAAGAGTTTTCACCAATTTCGCAAAAACCTGAAATAACAACTTGCGATGAAATGAAACAATTACTACGAATTGTAGAGTGGTGCCCGATATGATTGCCACTCCAAACTACAACATTGCTTTCAATCTTTACAAAAGGTTGAATAGTGTTGTTCTCAAAAATGAAACAATGCTCACCTAACTCAACATTACGCCACACGAAGGCTTTGGAACTAACATATGAAGCTAACTTATACCCTTTTGTTTTTGCAGCTATAGCAAGCCGAGTACGCAATCTATTGAGCTGTGTGTAAACAGTGGCCACATAAATATAATGAGTTGTTGAGTCGAAATGTAGTTCCAAATCCTCAAATGCAATAACAGGTAAACCACGCATTTGATTTCGCTTTAAAAAACTCCGTTCTACAGAAAATCCCACTACTTCATATTCAGAGTCTGCTTCAAAATATTCATGAGCTATTTCTGCAAACGCAGAATCACCCACAATTATCAGTTTCTTAGCTTTCATTTACTGTCCTCAAGGTTTGCGAATTAAAATATCTTCCCGTCGATTTGCCATTGGTAGTGATTTTGATTGAGGTACCACCCACGCATGAAAGCCTTGACTTCGTGCCCGCGAGAGTATTGAAAGCACGACACTGTCATCCATTTGTCCACGTTCTATATTATTAAAAGTTACTTCTGGTTTAGCATCACTACCCATAAATTTACTGTGCGATATATAGCCGGCCTCACTAGAAAAAAACCGTTTTTTCATTGATATATTTGGAATATCGCCCAATAAAATTTCACCACCACTAGCTAACAATATCAGGCAACGGTCTAAAAAGTCCCAAAGGTTGCCACCGGTAAATATATATTGAATCACGCTGTACGCAATAATTACATCTATTTTGTTCTTATAATTAGACTCATGCTTTTCAAATGCGTCAGGAAAAGAACCTTCACATTTTATAATATGGATCCCATTTGGCAAATATGCAAGCATTTCAGCACTATCTATATAAATCAAATCACTTCCATTTCTTGCACAGAGATCAGCTAGCATAATCGGCAACATGCTACAACCTGGGCCAATTTCCATAACATTTTTTTTATTTTCATGAAGGTTAGTTAACTTATTACGCACATCTTCAAATATTAGCTCCTCACGCCCCTCTCTATAATTATTTGGAAATCCAACTCTTTCATGGCGCGAGATCAAAGGATTTTTTGCCAACTCCCTAAAATCTTCAAAGTTTAAATTATTAAAGTTAATTTCTTTCGACATTTAAAGCTTTCAAATTTTATTAAAACAAAGGAAATCGAGATCTTTATTCATAGCACCTATGATTATTTATTTTAATTTAAATTAAACATTTTTTCCAATTCATAATGAACCGCACTTTCCGAATGAAACTCTTCAAAATAGCTTATATTTCCACAAGTGACATCATTGTAATTCTCCTTTAGGCCTAAAAGCAATTCATTTAATTCAAAAATATCATCAAATTTAATCGCACTCTTTGGCAAAAGTGATGCATAAGTATAATCTGAAATAAAAAAATCAGAATTGCTATTTTTATAGTTAAATTGGAGAAGTGGAACTCCAGTAGAAAGAACCTCAACAAGCGTTAATCCTCCCGGTATTGGAAATGAGGAAATATATACAGGATTTATTAAATTGAAAATAATTTTAGGAATATCAGGGACCGCACCCAAATAACAAAATCTTGATAAATCAATATTATTGAAATGAAGATTCCTCTCAATCAAGCTCAATTCAGATGCACCCAGATCTCCAATATGATAAAATTTACAGTTGTTAGTATTTAAAATTTCAGAAATTACTTTAGGATAATAACTTTTTGAATTTTCATCAGAGAAATTAAATTTTATTAAACTTCCAGAACATAAAAGATTAAACTCCTCATCTTTATTAAATTTTATTTTATCTAAATGTTTCGTTTTATACATTAAAGGCAAATAATTAGATTTGGTATGTTCTTTACATATACTCTCCACGTATGGAGAAAGATCATAATGATGAAAACTTTTGATAGTTGCACCTAAGGCCGGATTATAATCACAATGATGATAATAAATTTTTCTGTATATGTCTGACTGGGCTACTGCGACAATCCCAATTGGATCATCATGATGAGTCATTATCACGGCTGATCTTGGATTTAACACATTAAGTAATTGAATAAAATAATTAATTTTCTCTAGCATAAGGCCAGGAGGCAGAACTAATAAAGGAGTACTAGCAAACAAGTCTTGAAATTGTCGATAATAGTGGAAATTTTTATCACATCTAGAATAAGCATCTGTTAATATTACAATAGTATTTTTTTTGTGAGCCGCAATTTCTTTTGCTATACGCGTATGACCACCGACTGAATAAAATTCAGTCCCGATTATGATATTTAAATCATTTACGCCGACCTGATTTTTATCTCTATTAAATTTCAAGTCCTGACTAATTTTCAAAAGAATTTCATCAAACTCTTGTAAAAATAATGTTTGATTATGAATTCCAGGGCTTCTAAATACAGTTAAAACAAAATTTTTAATTAGAGATAACAATTTTTCATATTCTTTATTATTAAGCAATTTGTTACATTCATCGATAACAATTGGTGCCGTTATAAAATGTTTGCTTTTATAGATTTCCATGCCGCTTGCTTTTTTACTATTTAATTTAAGAATTTTTTATTTATTTTATAAGAAAGTCGATACAATTCTTGCTTATTATAAATAAATTCGGCAACTCTTCTAGATAAATTAATTGCTACATTAGCATAATCACTTTTTGTTTTTAATCCTAAATCGAGAGCTCGCTTCGATGCATTTATCTGTTCTTTAATAGAGGAAATTGAATTGATTAATGCAGTTTGCCTATTTGTAGCTCCCATTAAAGCCGCCCAATTATTTTCGAATTCATTTTCAAATTTTTGCTGAAGTGCTGAGTAATCTAGCAAACTAGATTCATAGGTGAATTGTGCTTGACGAATACTTGCTGAAGAACCACCTCCAACATAAAGAGGCAAGGTGTACTGAAAGCCAATTTGTTTATTTTTGTACTGATAACCCTGTGTGCTTGTTGCATCATTCTTCGCCAAGTTAATTGCCACCAGTAGTTCTAACGTGGGCTTATTGTCCGACTCAGCCATTTGTACACGCTCGTGTTGTATTTGTTCTTGAAGTCTAGCCATCTGCAACTCTATAGACTTTTTCTGTAAGTTTTCCCAAACGCTATTTTTTTCTGTTGGCTCAACAACATCAACTGGGATGAATGAAATTTTTTCGTATTTAAACTCTGACTCAGCAATGTTAGTAAGTCTTGCAAATATTTTTTGTTTTGATTTCAAGTTTTCGACTGCCTGAAAATAATTAGCCTTAGCGTTTTCGTTTTGCGAGTTAGCCTCCATTACAGCGTCTTTAGTTCCATCGCCTTGTTCAAGTTTCATAAGCTCTTGTTTTGCTGCATCCAGCAAAAATGGCAATGGTGTTGCAAATACTTCGACTAATTGATGAGCGCCAATTAAATCAATCCATGCAAAAACCACCCTAGATCTCAATTCAGCAACATCAAACCTGTACTTCAGGTCTATGTATTCTGCGTGTAACTCTGCAGAGCGCAAAGATGAAAGGTCCTTAGGCCTGAACAGAGCTTGTCTCATAACAAGTTGATGGTTTACAGATGGGCCTGTAAAACTTCTAGATGTACTTCCACCAGTTGGGATATCTTGAGTTGTTGTTTGTGTCAATTGACTTGATGATCCCTGTAAGGAGATTTGAGGGAGTAGGCGAGACCTAGCAATTGCAATATTTTCTTGCGTAGCTAGTTGGATCAGCTTACTAGACCGTAATCCTTGATCGGCACTTAAAGCATTTTCGATAGCATCTTCCAACGTCACTGCTTGAGCAGTGATGCCGCTCAAAATCAACGAAATTTTTATTAGGGATCTAAGTGCTAGCATATATAGATCCTTTACCCCAATGTGCTTTCTCATCACTCTTCCTTCAACGAAGCCGCTATCCGCTTAGTCAACGGATACATGATGTACTGCAACAAAGTGCGCTCACCCACTTTAAACACCACCTCTGTTGGCATACCAGGTTGCAGCACCCTGTTACCCAAAATCTTCAAACCCTCCGGTGTTATTTCTACCCTGCCTAAGTAATAGCTACTAATTCCAGCCATTCCAGCGCTAGGATCATTAATCACATCCGAAGTCAAAGCCACCAACTTACCCGGTACAACCAATTGCGGTGTGTTGGCAAACGTATTAAACCGAACAGACACATCCATACCCGTCTGCACCTTGTCAATGATGTGCGGCAACACTTTTGCATCAACCAGCAATGCTTCACTTTTGGGCACAACATCC
>Ga0315907_10008660_pt1 | contig 10416 bp, 9 predicted proteins | sample LakEriMetagenome_3_FD_203525 | JGI IMG/M metagenome (GOLD analysis project Ga0315907, IMG submission 203525) | Freshwater fungal communities from buoy surface, Lake Erie, Ohio, United States - Buoy 12 MA123 | ecosystem: Environmental > Aquatic > Freshwater > Lake > Lake biofilm | place: USA...
AACTGCTGGCATGTTTCGACCCCATTTGTTGAAGTTATCAACGTAGTTGGCACTCACTGGTGCATACAAAACAATTGCGTCATATTCATTTGGAGCAACGGTTGCTACGTTGTAACCAATTCCGCCACCCATTGATCGACCTAGGTAACCAATCTTTTCAGTATCAACTTGTGGCAGCCCTGATGCGCGAAGTGCACGGGCAGCTGCAATCACATCAATTGTGTAACCCAAACGTAAAGTCGAGTCGATGTTTGGATCATCATCACTGCCCGCATGATTTCGATAATCAGTATGTAGAACTATGTAACCTTGGTTAGCTAAGTAATCTTGCTCGCGCTTTAGGCCGCGCCCTGATGTGTAGATGTCAGTATCTATGTAGCCATGTCCTAGTACCAAAGTTGGAAAAGGACCTTCACCTTTGGGGATGTTCATGATTCCCGAGATAGTGAATTCATTTGCTTTGTAAGTAATTGGATGCCTTGTGTAGGTAGCAGTACTGGCAATGGCATCGCCAACTACCAAATCGGTTCCAGTAATTTCAGTTTGCATAAGTGCAGGTAATGAAACTGGATCAAATACTTCTTCAGGAGTGGCTGAAGCGGCTGGAAGGCTTGGTTTGTTACTTGGTGCTGATGAGCTTGCCGACTCTGTTTGTCCGGAGCAGCCAGCAACCAATAGGGCGGCCACGACGACGAACGAAAATCTCTTAAGCAACATACTTACAAGTTAAGCCACTTTTTGAACGATTGCAGACTTTGAAGAAATTGACTTAAATACCGCGACAAACGCGGGCTGCATCAAGGATCGCGGAGTGAATTCCACGGCTAGAAATCGCATCTCCAATTCGGAAAACTTGGAACTTCCCATCAGGATTTCGAATCGAAGTTTGTGGCCCACCGTGGATTAGAGCTTCAATCTCTACCTCGCCACCATTGGAGGAAAGTGAAACAAGTTCGTCATAGACATCACTTATTGCAGTAGTTCCTGTTTCCGCAACAATGCCATTAACGATTCGAGATTCTTCCCAGGCCTCATCCTCCATACCTAAGTAAGCAGTAAAGGTGCCGTCTGAATTCTTTTCAATTCGTTTTAACTCTCGCAAGATTGTGAACTTAACACCAAGCGCGGCCAAGGATTTGAAGTAAGCCGAAGCAACCATGCCACCAACATCAACTGACATGTTGCGCTCTGGCGTAACCAATTCAACTTTGGCGCCAGACTGAGCCAAGTTCTCAGCTAAATCCAAAGCTTGTGTGCCGCCATGATCGTCATAGATAAGAACATCGCCAGTGATTCGTTTTGCGCCGCTCAGCACATCCCAACTTTCCAGCACGTGATTTCCACCAGGAATCTCAAGTGCTTTCGGCATGCCACCAGTTGCAACCACAATGGCATCAAACCCAGCTTCAGAAAGATCGGATGCATCAACATAAGAATTCAATTTCACAGTTACCCCAAGGCGCTTTAACTCTTGGGTTCGCCAATCCGTAATTCCTTGTAAGTCTCTGCGGCGAGGGGAGCGAATCGCAATGTTGATCTGGCCACCTAAGGAATCGTTAGCTTCAAACAAGGTAACGGTGTGACCTTTTTCTGCCAGGGTGCGGGCAGCTTCAAGCCCGGCCGGACCCCCACCAACAACAGCTACATTTCGTTTTGCTTTTGCCACATCAATTGTTTGAGGCAGTTCTAGTTCTCTACCTGTTGATGGATTATGAATACAGAATGCGGCACCTGCGGTGTAAATGCCATCAATACACATACTTGCACCAACACAAGGTCGAATTTGATCTTCAGTCTTATTCGCAATCTTGGTTGGCAGGTACGGATCAGCAATTAGCGCTCTAGTCATACCAACTAAGTCCAGCACTCCGGCTTCAATCGCATAACGAGCGGTAGCAACATCAGCAATCTTTCCAGCGTGCATAACCGGAACATTTAATTTCTGTTTCATCTCTCCGATGAGTTCGAGGTGAGGTGCTGATGCCATTCCCATAACTGGAATCATTCGGGTTAATCGTGAGTCCGAATCAATCGCACCACCAAGAGCGCTAATCACATCGACTCCTTCATCGATGATGTCTTGGGCAACCGTTAGCAATTCGCCAGGACCAAGGCCATTCTCGCGAAGTTCATCAAAACTCATACGAGCACTGATTATGAAATCTTCCGGAACTGCTGCGCGGATTGCCTTGATCACTTCAAGTGGGTAGCGCATGCGGTTTTCGTGTGAGCCACCAAACTCATCGGTGCGATTGTTCCAAAACGGTGTCATAAACGAATCTAGATAATGTCCGTGAATCATCAGATCAATGCCGTCCATGCCAGCTTCAACACAACGTTGGGCCGCAGTCACGTAGTCAGCTTTGATGCGATCCATGTCCCAATCTTCAGCTTCTTTAGTGAAAGACCTATGGGCACGTTCCCGCACTGCGCTAACAGAAATTGTTGGCAACCAGTCGCCTGAGTAACTGCTACTACGGTGACCTAAGTGAGTGAGCTGAATCATTACGGCAGCACCGTTGTCGTGCACTTCGTCAGTTAGCAGGCGAAGCCAGTGAACCGTTTCATCTTTCCAAAGCTGTAAGTTGCCAAATGCTGGTGCGCTTTCGCGACTAACGATTGAGCTACCACCAATCATGGTCAGCCCAACGCCACCTTTTGCTTTAGCAACGTGATACGCCCGGTAACGATCCTTAGGCAAGCCATCTTCACTATAGGAAGGTTCATGTGAAGTACTGACGATGCGATTGCGCAGGGTCAGATTCTTTATGGTGAATGGCGTTAAAAGCGGATCAGTGCTCAAGGTTCCTCAATCTCTTGAGAAAAGACTACAAGTCTGGTGAGAGCCTGACGCAGTATCTCGTCAGGCTCTCACATAATTGGGAGCGCCTGACGGGATTCGAACCCGCATCCTCACCATAGTCGGTGGTGCGCTCATCCTTTGAGCTACAGGCGCACCCAAAAGTAGATTGACATCCAATTAAGCACGCATTTAGATTTGCATCAGATTGTTGACAACTACGGCCTGTTGAATGTGTTTTGATACCATTGACAAAACCAATAAGTTGGCCGAAGATATTGGAATAGTCGGTGGTGCAAACAATTTAATTGTTGGCTCAAACCTTTGAAAGACCCTCGCAGTATCGCGGGGGTCTTTCGCTTTTGCTTTACAAAAAGTTGTTAGGCCTTTGCTTTTGATGATGTGCAGGCGTAGCCTAAAATTGTGAGTGAAAAACGCGCCAATAAAGTTCTCGGGATCGTAGTAGCGGCGATCGCAGTAGTTGCATTAATTGCAGTGTTTGCAGTGAAGGATCCAACAGCCGACCTTGATAAAGGTTCACCTGAAGGCGTCGTCCAGCAGTACCTAAATGCTGCTATCGACAAAGACTTTGACCAGGCCAAGTCGTTCTTGGCATCTGACACAAAGTGCACCGCGGAAGATTTTGATCGCGCTTACATCCAAGATTCAATTCGTATCGGGCTTTCTGATGCAACATCTACTGAAACGTCTGCCAAAGTCACAGTCACGATTGAAACTTCTAACGGCGATCCATTTGGTGGCTTATATGCCGAAACTCAGACCTTCCGATTAATTAAGGAAGATTCTGGCTGGAAGATTACCGGTATACCTTGGCCAACTTACGAGTGTGGCGGTGAGTACAAGTAATGAGTATCTTGCTTTCTTTCTTACCACTTCTAATCATGATTGCAGTCGTGGTGTTAGTTATTCGCAAAGTATCAAAGCGAGCGACGTCATCAAGTAATACCGCACAGCCAGTAAGGCTATTTTTCCAATATGCATTGGCATTTGGTCTATTCATGATCGTGACCGTTGGACTAGCTGGATTACTAAGCCGAGCTCTTGATGTATCAAATATTGTTAATGCCGATCAAAGTTCGTTAGCTAGTAACTTGGCATTTGTTGTTGTTGGCGGCCCATTGCTGGCTGGAATAACGATCTGGCTTAGAAATTCACTACGTGAAAATCCAAGCGAAGGTCATGGCTTAATCCCAACATTCTTTGCAACCTTGGCAGCAATCGTTTCGTTACTTGTTTTTCTCTCATCAGCGATCGCTGCACTTCACAATGTGATTAGTGGCGATGAAGTTTTGGGCTCGACTCTTGGTCGCACGATTGTTTGGGGCACCGCTCTGATACTCGTGCTAAAGATATCTAATTCGGTAATTCCTAAGAATGATTTTCGAATTCAGTACTTTGTGGGCTCATTCATCACAGCACTCGCCGCCCTAATTGGGTTAGTTCAAGTTTTAGGTGGCGTCCTAGCACTTCTACTTAGCCAACAAACTTTCTTTGACACCCAAAAGCTGGCTTTGGTTTCACCAGACAATCCCATTGGAATTGGACTGGGAACACTTGTGATGTCTGGTGCGCTATGGATTTACTACTGGATCAAGAATGCCAATACGAATAAGTCTGATACTTTGTGGCTTGCTTATGTACTGATTGCAGGCGTTGGTGGCACATTGGTAATTGCCATTACTTCACTGAGCATTTCGCTTTATCAAGTTCTAGTTTGGTTCGTAGGTGAACCTACGTCACAAAGTGCTGGCGAACACTTTGCAAGCATTCCGCAATCGTTAGCAACTGCCTTCGCCGGTTTCTTGTTCTGGTGGTACCACAAATCCCTGTTGCCAAATGAATCAGAACGCACAGACGTGCAGCGGACTTACGAATACTTAGTAGCGGCAATCAGCTTGATTGCAAGCGCGATCGGAATCTCAATTGTCATTGTTGCCCTTATTGAGTCTTTGACATCACAAGTTCAACTGGCTGGCGCAGGAGCGATAAACACCTTGCTTGGTGCAGGCACTGTAATCGTTGTTGCTGGCCCAGTTTGGTGGCATTTCTGGAGTCGCATTCAAACTATCGCCAGGTCTGAACCGAAAGCTGAACTCAGTTCCCCGGTCAGACGGATCTACTTATTCTTGCTATTTGGTGTGGGCGGAATCGTAGCTATCGTTTCGTTGATCACAATTGTTGTCCAACTTTTTGACGGAATTCTGAGTTCAAATCTTGGCGCCAACACTTTTAGTGAAATGCGTTTTGCAATCGGAATCTTGATCAGCACTGGCATCGTCGCTGGCTATCACTGGGAAATTTACCGTCATGAAAAGTCGGTAGAAGTTTCGTTTGCTACGACGGTTACTAATGTCTTGTTAGTTGGTCCGAACAGTCCAGCACTAATTCAAAAGCTCAAGGCCACAACTGGCGCCAGAGTTTCTTTCTTGCAACGAGCAGATGCAAGTGAATTAGTGTGGCCAACTGAACACGTTATTGAATTGGTCGCGCAAAGCAAAGAACATGACTTATTGATCTTGCTTGAAGCAACTGGCGTGAAAGTTGTTCCGGTTACTCGTTAGGGCTAACCAACTTTGTAAACGTGGCCGTTTGTTGTGCCATTTACGGCTTCGGCATAAGCAACACCACATGCTTCTAGCGTCACTTGTTCAAAGCCAACGAAGTATGAGTGGTAGCCAGGCGCTTCAACTAAAACGCTTGGGCTAACTACGTTGATGCGCATGCCGCGTGGCATTTCAATGGCGGCAGCCATAACGAAAGATTCCAAAGCACCGTTTGAAAGTGAAGCAACAACTCCGGTAGGAATCGCAGCGCGTTCCAAAATTCCGGTGGTCAGAGTGAATGATCCACCATCGTTAACGTATTCAAGGCCTTGGCGAACTAGTTCAACCTGGCCCAAGACTTTGTCATCAATACCTGATTGGTAATCAGCTAGAGTCAATTCAGAAAGAGTTTTGAATGGGACCTTGCCAGTTGCGGAAATAACTGCATCTACTTTGCCAACTTTGGCGTACATAGCGGCAATAGATTTTGGATCGGTTAGGTCAACGGAAACATCGCCAGTGCGAGAAGCTTGGATGATTTCATTGCCTTCAGATAAGGCAGCCACTGCGCCAGATCCAAGTAGTCCGTTAGCGCCAACAATAAGAATCTTCACGAAAATCTCCTCTGAGTAGATCAAGTGTTCCGAGTCTAGGGCAGGCCTGTGGATAGATTTTCGAGAGCCTTGCGTCGGGGAATTAACTTTGAATAGTGATCAGTTTCCTGCCTATGATTCCGCTGGCCTATTTCGGAGCTCGGCTTTCAATCGTCGACTTCAAAAGCCATCGACTGCCGAACCAATTGGTTGGCTGGTTCACTGCAACTCAAATCCTCATCGTGGCTGCAATCAGTTGGATGGCATCTGATTTTGACCGATTTGGGACAGCCTTAGGCATAGCGGGCGTTACAACAATCGTTTACCTGCTGCTTTATCTAGTTAGCAGGGGATCGCTTGGTATGGGTGATGTGAAGTTTGCTTTTCCGCTTGGCCTCTGCGATGGGTGGTATTCCGCTAATCAGTGGCTGGTGGCAATCTTCGTTTCATTTTTCATTGCCGGACTGGTGGCAGTCATCGGATTAGTAACCAAGCGAATGACCCGAAAATCAAGACTCGCTTTTGGTCCCTACATGTTTTTTGGCACTTTTCTAGTTTGTGTATTTGAAGTTTTGTAACACCGAAGTTGGTTTCCTGAAACAATGTATTTAGAGATTCAGGAGATTTTGAAATGACAAGCAAGTGCGATGCCGTAGTAATTGGGGCTGGAGTGATTGGCTCCTCGGTTGCTTATGAGTTGGCACGAAAAGGTTTGTCGGTAATAGTTGTTGATAAAGCTGCCGCACCTGGACTTGGCTCAACAAGTTCATCAAGTGCAGTTATTCGATTTAACTACTCGACATACGATGCTGTGGCACTTTCTTGGGAAGCGTTTCAATGTTGGAAGAATTGGCGAAGTCATCTGAACGCACCAGCCGATGAAGTGCTTGCTGAAGTTCGCAACATTGGCGTGCTGATGGTGAAGGTACCAGTGGTATCGATTCCACTAACTCAGGAATTGTTTACTGCAGTTGGAATCGAACATGAAGTTGTTGGGGCTAAACGAATGCAGGAAATTGTTCCTGGCATTGATACTGGAATGTATTGGCCACCAAAGAAAATCGATGATGACGAATTCTGGGAAGACGCCACAGATTCAATTGAAGCTATGTACACCCCAGAAGGTGGATACATTAACGATCCATTACTTGCCACAGTTAATTTAGCCAATGCTGCTATGCGCTTAGGTGTTGAATTCAAATTTAAAAAAGAAGTTACTGAAATCCTGACTGCTGATGGTCGAGTCTGTGGCATTGAGTTAAACGACGGTGAACAAATTGAAAGTCCAGTAGTAGTGAACGTTGCTGGACCGTGGGCAAGTCGAATCAATGACTTAGCTGGTGTTGGTTCCGACTTCACAGTATCCGTTCGCCCAATGCGCCAAGAAGTCCATCACGTTTCGGCTCCGGTGCAATTCGATAACAACCCAATCATCGGCGACTTAGATCTAGGCGTTTACATACGTCCTGAGTCAGGTCATGCCTTCTTAGTGGGTGGCACCGAGCCTGAATGCGACGAGTTCCAATGGGTGGAAAATCCAGACGACGTAAACATGGTTCGCACTCAAGAGTTATTCGATGCTCAAGTCACACGAGCTGCTCGTCGACTGCCAGATCTAAAGGTGCCATCAAGTGCCAGCGGAGTCGTTGGTGTTTATGACGTCTCGTCCGACTGGACGCCGATCTATGACAAGAGCGAACTACCTGGCTATTACATGGCAATTGGCAGTAGTGGCAATCAGTTTAAGAACGCACCGACATCAGGTCGGTTAATGGCGGACCTTATTACTGCAGTTGAAGCTGGACATGATCACGATTTAGATCCAGTGATTTATCGAACTGAACACACAAAGCAAGAAATCAATCTTGGAACCTTTTCCCGCAAACGTGCTTTGAATGAAAATTCATCTGGCACTGTAATGGGTTAGTTGTTTAAAGCCGCAATTGCTCCGCTAGTAGTTACTGCAAGTCCAAGTTCAGTTAATGCCACAGTTGCTTCACCCATTGTGCTTTGCGCTCCCGCAGCAGCGCCCAATTGTTGGCCACTTAAGTTTCGGTGATGGATGGACTCCATGATTACTGCCAATTTAAAACAAGCAAGCGCAACACATTCATCAAGGTGCGAAACATCTAGACCAGTTTGCTCGACATAGCGATCTAGAACTTGTTGTCGAGTCCAAAATCCCTGACCGCTTGTTACATCTTCAGCAACTGGAATCTTTTTGCGTAACGTGTCAGTTGCTTGACTCCAATAGACCAATGAGATTGCAAGGTCTGAGATTGGATCGCCAAGTGTCGACATTTCCCAATCGAGCACTGCAATGATTTCGCTTTGCGCACTATCCAGAATCACATTGTCGATTCGGTAATCGCCATGCACGATCGAAGTTGGAAGCGAGTCCGGAACTTTCGCGATTGCAGTTTCTAACCAAGCATGAAGTGCTTCAATCTCTGGAAGTTCACGTGTCTTAGTGATCTGCCACTGTTCACCCCAGCGCTTAACCTGTCGTTGCAAGTAGCCATTTGGTTTACCAAGTTGATCTAATCCAGCAGCAGCTGGATCGACGGCATGTAATCGCGCCAAGGTATCGACTAACTCTTGTGAGATCTCGCTGGCTTGCTGTGCTGAAAGTGACTGTGCGGTTTTCGCTGACTCAATTACTCGACCATCGACAAAATCCATCATCATGAATTTGGCACCGATGACATTTTCGTCTTCGCAGTACCCACGTGTTGTTGGTGTTGGAAATGAAACTTTATTCAAACCCGAAAGTACTCGAAACTCTCGACCCATGTCATGAGCTGAAGGCATGATGTGACCGAGCGGCGGTCGGCGAAGTACCCAGCTTGAATTGCTTGCATCATCTATTCGATACGAAACGTTGGAGCGACCACCAGCAAGCAAAGTAGCTTGGATTGGACTGCTGGCATCAAAGTCAGCAACGTTTTCTTGCATCCACGAACTAAGTGGAGCTAATCGCAATCCTGGTGGATCGGAGATTTCTTTTGTCACGCCCAGTCTCCAGGCAACTTGCCTGCCTGTGAATGACGAACTGAACGACGTGAAATTGACCAGCGGTGAACTTCAGATGGTCCGTCATAAATTCGGAATGGTCGAATGTCACGGAAGATGTGTGCGATTGGCAGTTCGCTAGAAGTTCCCTTTGCACCGCATAGCTGCATCGAACGATCCACGATTTTAAAAGTGGCCTCGGCAACGAAAGTTTTTGCAATTGAAGTTTCCGCGCGGGCTGGTAGGCCTTGATCCAAAACCCAGGCAGCTCTATGGATTAGCGCACGACAGGCAGCGATGTCGATTTCATTGTCCGCAATCATTTGTTGTGCCATACCTAAGGAAGCTAACTCGGTGCCAAACATTGGGCGAGCAGCCGCGTAAGCCACTGCGGATTCATGTGCTCGACGCGCGGCACCTAACCAACGCATGCAATGGGTTAGGCGAGCAGGTCCTAGGCGAACTTGGGCATTCACGAAACCTTCATCAACTTGACCAAGTACGGCATCATCAGAAACTTCACAGTTATTGAAGTCAACAACTCCGTGACCGCCAGTGAAAGCACTATCTAAAGTGTCTAGGCTGCGCACGACCTTCATACCTGGATTGTCAGCATCAACCAAGAACATGGTTGCGCCACCAGATGTTTTAGCCATGACTATCGAGAAGCCAGAACCATCAGCGCCCGTGATCAGCCACTTATTGCCATTGATAACCCAGCCGTTAGCAGTCTTTTCTGCAGTAGTGGAAAGTAAGTTCGGATCTGCGCCAGCGCCTGGACTTGGTTCCGTCATTGCAAATGAAGATCTGATTTCACCGCGGGAAAGTGGCGCTAAGTATTTAGCGCGCTGTTCCGGCGTTGAAATTTTGTGTAACAACAAAATGTTGCCTTCATCTGGAGCAGCACAGTTCATAGCAGTTGGTCCCAAAAGGCTGCGACCAGATTCCTCAAGAATTACGGCTTGGGCAACGTGATTAAATCCATGTCCACCAAATTCTTTTGGCGCTGTTGGTGCAAATACATTTGCAGCTCGCGCTTTTTCTTGCAACACAATACGTAAATCTGGATTGATGCCATGTGAATCCGGATTTAGCTCCGGCTCGTGCGGAATAACTTCAGAATTAATGAAGTTGCGAACTCGCAATGCGAATTCTTTCACTTGCTGATCTTGATCAAACTCATAGCTCATGTGAGGAATCCATAACAATAGTTTTCGTAGTCATAATTCTATCTTCCGTTATGCTTTGAGTTATAACTTCTCAAACATTAGGGCTATTTCGAAATGACTGATTTGTCACCTAAAGGTTCACTAACCTTTGACGCCCTGACACTACTTCGGGATGAAATCATTCAAGGCAAGATTCGTCCAAACGAAAGATTGATTGCCGTTGATTTGGCCGAGCGGCTAAAGACTTCGCGCACCCCAATCCGAGAAGCTTTACAACT
>Ga0315907_10008662_pt1 | contig 10414 bp, 6 predicted proteins | sample LakEriMetagenome_3_FD_203525 | JGI IMG/M metagenome (GOLD analysis project Ga0315907, IMG submission 203525) | Freshwater fungal communities from buoy surface, Lake Erie, Ohio, United States - Buoy 12 MA123 | ecosystem: Environmental > Aquatic > Freshwater > Lake > Lake biofilm | place: USA...
ATGCGCGTCGAGCTCGACCGCGTGGTGATGCTCGTCGACCGGAGCCGGTCGATGACGATCGCCGACGGTGCGGACGGTCGCACCCGCGACGAGGAGATGCGCGCGGAGATCGATGCGGCGAAGCCGGTTCTCGAGAAGCTCGCGCGCACGAAGGACGTCGATTTCGCAGGGTTCGCAGGAGGCGTCTTCACGCTGCCGCGCGATGCGTCGTCTCCGCTCCCCGATCCGGGAAGCGCCGACGGAGAGCGCACCGATCTCGACGGCGCGCTGCGCCAGTCGCTCGCCCGTGCGGCCGGTCGGCCGTTGAGCGGACTGGTGATCCTCTCCGACGGTCGGAGCGCGGCGCCGGTCTCGGCCGAGACCTATCGCGCGCTCGAACGGGATTCGATTCCCGTCTTCGTGCTTCCCTTCGGCGCGCGCGAGCGGGTCGGCGATGCGGCGATCGTCGGCGTCGGCGCGCCGCAGCGCGCGTTCGTGCGCGATCGCGTTCCCGTCGAGGTGCGGGTCGACGCCGGCGGAATGCAGGGGCCGATCGCGGTCCGGCTCGTCGATGTCGCGACGGGTCGCGAGATCGCGCGGCGGGAGGAATCCGGCGGCGATTCCGCCGGAGGTTCCGGTGCGGAAGGCGGGCCCGACGGGGATCGCACCTTCGTGCTCGATGCGCCGGCCGGCGATGCCGGTGTCAGGAACTGGCGCGCGGAGATCGTCGCCGAGCGGAAGGATCTCGTCGCCGAGAACGATGTGCGCGAATTCACGGTCGAGTTCGTCGATCGGCCGGTGCGCGTCCTCTACATCGAGGGCTCGTCGCGCTGGGAGTACCGGTACTTCAAGAACCTCCTGCTGCGCGAGAAGGACGTCGACAGTTCGGTCATGCTGCTGAGCGCCGATCGCGACTTCGCGCAGGAGGGCAACATGCCGATCGCGCGCCTGCCGCGTACGCGCGAGGAGTTCGCGAAGTACGACCTCTTCGTGATCGGCGACGTTCCGAGCGGATTCTTCTCGCCCGACCAGCTCGAGATCATGCGCACCGAGGTGGGCGAGCGTGGAGCGGGGCTTCTCTGGATCGCGGGCGATCGCGCCACGCCGGCGTCGTGGGAAGGAACCGCGCTCGCCGACCTGCTGCCGTTCCGGCCGCCGCTTGCGCTGGCGCCTCGATCCGGGCCCTCGGCGGTCGAGCCGACCGACGCGGCGGCTCGGCTCGGGCTCCTGCGGCTGAGCGACGACGCGGACGGCTGGCCGGATGCGTTCGTCGATCCGAATCTCGCGTGGTCGAAGCTCCGCTATGTCCAGACGATCGCGTCCGCGCGGCTGAAGCCGACCGCCGAAGTGCTTGCGAGGGCGGCGGCGGTGGGCGGCGCGTCGACTTCGGTCGAGCCGACGGCGGCCGTCGTGCGCATGCGCTTCGGCGCCGGCGAGACGGTGTTCGTCGCGACCGACGAAATCTGGCGGTGGCGGTACGGGCAAGGCGAGCGGTTCCCCGAGAGGTTCTGGGTTCCGATCGTCCGGATGCTCGCGCGCGAATCGATCGCGCAGGGCGACGACCGGATGGAGATCGAGGTGTCGCCCGCCCGCGTGGCTCCGGGCGAGACGGCCGTCGTCACGGTGCGGATCGCGGACGAGGAGTCGGCGCGGATCGCGCCAGCGACGCTTCCGGTGGAGGTCCGCGGCGCGGATGGCGCTGTGGTCGGGAGGCTCGAGGTCGTGCGCGACGGCGCCGAGGGAACCGCAACGATCGTCGCCGAGAAGGCGGGTTTGTTCGACGTCGTCCTCGAGGATGCGTCGCTCGGGCGCGCGTCGGCGAGGCTCGAGGTCGTCAGGCGGGACGACGAGCTGCGTCGTGGCGATGCGGATCGCGAGGCGCTCGAGGAGATCGCGCGCCGGACCGGCGGACAGGTGCTCGAGAAGGGTGGCCTGTCGAGGATCGCGGAACTGCTTCCGCGGCGTTCGCGCGAGATCGACGAGAGCGTGGTGCGCCCGATCTGGGACACGCCGCTCGCCTTCGCGCTGCTGCTTCTGCTGGTGGCGGTCGAGTGGGCAGGAAGGCGGTGGTTGCGGCTTGTCTAGGTTGCACGAGCATCGTCGTAGGGGCTTCGAAGGACGCGGCGTCCTGACTTGCGTCGGCGAAGAGCCTCGCCATTCGGGCGTCGCGGTGGGATCCAGGCCGAAGGCGGTGCGATCGACCGGCCCGCGCGTCGGCGCGACGGGTGAATCGCCGCAGTTCGAGTCGGGGATTCTCGGTCCCCCGCGCGGTGGGTTTCCTGCGAAACGAGCTCGATCCACGCGGCTTCCGCGCATCGATGCGGTTCAAGCGGAGGGAGATCGGTCGGAACGGAGCGTCATCCGTTTCGATTCGATCGAGTCGGAATCTACGATGGTTCGCATGCATGCCTCGAGCGCGCTCGGCGGGGCGGCGCGCACAGCGCACCGAGGCGGGGAGTCGTACCGATGAGCGACGCGCGAAGCCGCATTCGATCGCGACCGGTCTCCGAGGTGATTCGCATCGCGCGGAACGCGCGGGTGCTGCGGATCGCCGGGGCCGTCGCCGCGCTGCTCCTGCTCGCGGCGATGCTGTTCGTGGGCGCGGCGGCCATCGACGCGCTTCTGCGGTTTCCAGCGGCGATCCGATCGATCGTGCTCGCCGCGATCATCGTGCTGCTGTTCCTCGATCTGCGTCGGTTCGTGCTTCCGGCGCTGCGGTTCCGACCCACGCCGACGGAGATCGCGCTGCGGATCGAGCGGTCGCGTCCCGAGCTTTCAGGCTGGCTCGCGTCCGCCGTCGAGTTCGAACTCGCGGGCGTCGCCGATACCAATCCGCTCGCCGGTCGTGCGGTCGCGGACGCGGACGAGCGCGCGCATGGGATGCGGCTCGCCCAGGTGCTCAATCCAAAGCCGGCGCTGCTGCGCGTCGTCGGCGCGATCGCGGCCGCCGCAGCGATCGTGTTTGCCGCGAGCCAGGCGCCGGAGACGGCGTCGATCGCCGTGCGACGCACGCTGGCGCCATGGTCGGATGCCGTCTGGCCGGCGCGAACCGCGGTGTCGAGCCTCGTCGAGGCGGGAATGGTCGCCAATCGCTCGAAGCCGTTCGCGCTTCGGGCGAGCCTCGATCGCGGCGACGCGGAGCGCGAGCGAATCCGCGCTCGATACCGCATCGTTCGGAGCGGAGTCGCCGGCGCATGGAACGAGGCGGCGCTCGCGCGCCAGCCGTCCGGATCGTTCGAGCGATTGGTCGATGCGGACGGGGATTCGATCGAGTTCCAGTTCCTGACGTCCGACGCCGAGACCGAGGTGCAGTCGGCGCAGCTTGTGTTTCCTCCCGCGATCGTCGCGAGTCGCGCGACGATCGAGCCGCCGGAGTACGCGCGCAGATTCATCGGGCAGCGGATCGCCGAGCTCGGGAGCGGACTCGATTCCCGCGGCGTCCTCACCGATCCGGTTCTCGAGGGAAGCTCGGTGGAAATCTCGCTCGAGGTCGATCGCAAGGTCGACTTCGGACCGGATGCATCCGACGCGCTGCTCATGCAGGGCGAGACGCAGGTGCGGCTTGCGGCAACCGGAACGCGGCCGATGGCGGAAGTTCCGGGCTCCATCCCATCGATCGCCCTCGATCCGACGGATCCGCGCCGATGGATGGTGCGATTCAATGCGAGTTCCGGGAGTCGGGTCGAGATCCGGCTCGTCGATGAGCACGGGATTTCCCGCGATGCGCCCGCGGTGTTCGCGATCGAGACCATGGTCGACAGGCCGCCGACGGCCGCGATGGTGCTGCCGACGCAGGACGAGTCGGTGCTCGCCGATGCGCGCATCGAGATCGCGGCGGAGGTTCGCGACGATCTCGGGCTTCAGGCTGCAGGCATCCAGGCCGTACGCAGGATGGGCGAGGAGTCGGGCGACGGCATGGTGTTCGAGGATGCCGCGCCTCTCGAGCCGACGCAGGTGGCCGCGGAGATGTCGAGACTGCTCGAACTCTCGGATCTGAAGCTCGAGCCGGGCGACGCGCTCGTCCTTCGCGCGTACTCCGAGGACGGGTTTGCGTCGAGACCGGCTTCGGACGGCGAGCCTGCCGACACGAGCAGGCCGAACCGGACGATGAGCGCGCCACGGACGCTCAGGATCGTCGGCGAGGAGGAGTTCGAGAGGCAGATCCAAACCACGCTTGCGGGCGTTCGGCGCGACGCGATGCGCGCTGATGAGCGTCAGGCGAAGGCGCGGGAGGCGGTCGAAGGCGACGCACCTGTCGAGTCGGCCGCGGAACTGCAGGGCGGCGTGACCGAGGGCATCGCGCGAGCCGGCGAGGCGATCCGCCAGGCGGCGACGCGGCTCGAGAGGAACGGTCGTGCCGAGGGAAGTCTTGCCGATCTCGTCGAGCAGGCGGCGGATCTCGCGGAGATGGCCGAGCGTCGGAGCGCCGAGGCTGCGGAAGGAATCGCCGAGGCCGGCGAATCAGCCGAACGGGCGAGCGAGCCCGGTATCGCGGAGGAGGCACGGCGTGCCGCCGAGGCGGCTGCGTCGGAAGCCCGCCGTGAGGCGACGCAGCGACAGGAGGATGTCCGGGCCGAGCTCGAGGATCTCGTCCGGCTGCTCGATCGCAGCGAGGATGCGTGGATCGCGAGACGAAGGCTCGAATCGCTGGCGAACAGCGTCCGTCAGCTCGGACGCGAGACCGACCAGGCGGCGCGCGAGTCGAACGGCGAGGCGCGGGACGAGCTTCCTCCGGAGGCGCGAGCGGCGCTTGACGCGCTCTCCAGCCGGCAACGGCAGGCGGCGCAGGAGGCGGAGCAGGTGGTGGCCGAGCTCAAGGAGCGCGCGGAGTCGCTTCGCGATTCCGATCCCGCCCAGGCGGAAGCGTTGCGCGAGGCTGCCGAGCAGGCGGATGAAGGTCGCGTGCGAGAGGAGCTCGAGAACGCGTCGGAGGAGACCGCAGAAAACCGCCTCGAGCGTTCGCGTCAGTCGCAGGAGCGCGCTTCGGCGGCGCTCTCTCGCGCGATGGAGGAGCTGACTCGGGATCGGAAGGTCAGGGCGAAGGAGCTGTCTCGCGTCTTCGAGGAGCTCGTCGACTCGATCAAGCGCCTCATCACGGAGACCGATGCCGCGGCGATCGAACTGAAGTCGGCCGGAGCGATCGAGGATGTGGTCGGGAAGACCGCGGAACTCGAGAGATCCGCCATGGAGCTCGGCCGGATTTCGCAGAACGCGCGGGGAGTCGCGGCCGATGCCCGTGCGAAGAGCCGCGAGGCCGCACGTGCGGCGCGATTCATCGACGCCGCCTCGACAAGCCTGGTCGCCGCAGCCAAGGCCGGTCGGACCGAGCCCTATCGCCGCGAGGACGCGGAGAGCTCGGTCGCATCCGCGCTCGAGTCGCTGGAGGCCGCGCTTTCGGAGGCGGAGCAGGCGGCAGAACGCGCGGAGGAGCGCGCCGAGGAGGAGAAGCGGGAGGAACTCATCGCGAAGTACCGGGAGTTCCTCGAGCGGGAAGTTGGAGTCCGAGATGCGGCAGCGTCGATCGGGACGGCCGACGGAAAGGCGAGTGGTCGAAGGGAGCTGATCGAGAGCCGGCGGCTCGGGCTGGTGCAGGACGACATCCGCACGCGGATCTCCGAGTTGTTGCGCCAGGAAGAGGACATCGGCGCATCCGAAGCCCTCGTCGAGATGCACTCCCAGATCGAGGATGCGCTGGAGAGCGCGCGCGGGAACCTTTCACAGGGACTTGTCGACGCCGCGAAGCCAGACATCGAGGCGACGATCGAATCGCTCTCAGCGATCGTGACGGCGCTCGACGAGACGTCAGGCGCGGAGGACGAGGATCCGTTCGGCGAGCAGCAGCAGGCCGGAGGCGAGGGCAATGAGGGAAGTGGTGCACCGAGCGGAACCGTTCCACCGGTCGCCGAGATCAAGCTGCTCCGTGCCATGCAGGAGAGCCTTGCGAAGCGGACACGCGCCGCGTCGGAGTCGCTCGAGTCTCTCGACGGTGCGGCTCGTCTTTCGCTGATCGCCGAGCTTGCCGCGAGGCAGCAGCGGATCCTGGAGCTTGGCGCGAGCCTCGCCCGGAAGATCTCGCGAAGCGACAGTGGTCCCGACGGACAGGGAGTCATACCCAACGAGGGAGGCTCGCCTGACCCGGAACGGCCCGAGTCGGGAGGCGATGGCGATTCGAAGGAGAGTCCGCGGGATCCGTCGCGGGATTCTGGAGGAGGATCATGACGGGTTCGCGCTCGCAGAAATCCCGGTTTGGGATTGGTGCGTTCCTCGCGGTCGCATGCCTCGCCGCATCCAGCGGCCATGCGCAGTCGGATGGCACAAACCCCACGCCTACGAGCGGACAGACGTCTGGCCAAGGGTCGTCCGCCGTGCCACCGAAGGCACCCGACGCACCAGGCGCGCCAGACGCCGCCAAGCCCACGGTGAAGCCGAAGTCGCTGGACGACCTGCTTGGAGTTCCGACGCAACAACCCGGAGACGCGTCGGATGCGTCAAGTTCGTCCGACGCCGCCGAGGCGGAGCAGCGCCGTCGACTCGAGAAGTCGCTTGCCGAAGCGTCGATGGAGGATCTCGTGACCCGAGCGATCGGGGCAATGAAGGGAGCTGCCCAGCGGCTGAGCGATCAGAAGGACGCCGGACTCGGTACGCAGCGGCTGCAGGAGGACGCGCTCCGATCAATCGACAGGCTTCTCGAGGAGGCGCAGCGACAGCAGCAGCAGCAGAAGTCCCAGTCTCGATCAAGCTCGCGTCAGCAGCGAAGTTCGAGCGAGGATCCATCCGAGTCGAGCCAGCCGTCGGGACAGCGGCAGCAAGATCGTCAGCGCGGCAGCACCTCCACATCAGGCGAGTCCGGAGAAGCCGAACCACCGCCGTCGGAGGAGGGGACCGCATCCGATTCCGAGCTCACCGAATCGCGCATCGAATGGGGAAGGCTTCCTGATCGCATCAGAGAGATGGTGCTCCAGGGCCGGCGGGATCGCGTCTCAAGCATGTACGAGCGACTGACGCGCGAGTACTACCGGCGTCTTGCCGAGGAGGCCTCGCGATGATTCTCCCGCTTCACCTTGCGACCATGATCGTCTGTGCGAACCTGACATCGGGCGACGGCCCGCTCCAGGATGGGCGGACCTCGAATCCGAACGACACCGAGTGTTCCGCATGGATGGACGAGGTGGAAGCCATGGCATCCATGGCCTCCATCGCATCCATGGTCAGCCGTCACGGATTCCCATGGCGGCAAGACCTTCTCTGTGTTTACGATCAGGAAGATCGTGACGACGGTGGGTCGGCGCCGACGCTTCCGGACCGGTGGGAGAGCACTGACTCGACGACGTTGCGACCGATGGAGGCAGCAGTGATCGCCGACGAAGCGTCCGGTTCGCAGGCAACGCCTTCTGGTCCCGTTGGTGCGGGTCGACCCGCGTCCGCTCCCGTCGATGATGCGCCCGTGGCGAAGCCCGACGTCGTTCCCGAGAAGCCGCAAGGCGCGGAGAACGCGCCAGCGGAGGATGAGATCACGCCGAAGCTCGAAGAAGCGGTCCGGCGAGGGTTTGAGGCGCTGCGCCGGCTGCAGAAGTCCGATGGTTCCTACGGGCAAGGCCGCTATGGCTCGCATGTCGGCGTGACAAGCCTCGGAGCGATCGCCTTCATGGCCGACGGGAATGTCCCGGGCCGCGGCGACTACGGAGATTCCGTTCGCAAGGCGCTCGAGTTCATCCTCGCGCACGCGACTGAGACGGGACTGCTCGTCTCGGATGAGACGCACGGCCCCATGTACGGTCACGGATTCGCCACGCTGTTCCTTGGCGAGATCTACGGGATGAACCAGGCGGACGACAAGGTCCGCGATGCGCTGGTGCGCGCGGTGCAACTCATCGTGAGCAGCCAGAACGACGAAGGTGGCTGGCGATACAACCCTGTGCCCAACGATGCAGACGTCTCCGTCACGATCTGCCAGGTGATGGCGCTGCGGAGCGCGCGGAACGCCGGCGTCAAGGTTCCGAAGTCCACGATCGACGACGCCATCAAGTACGTCCGCGAGTGTCAGAACGACGACGGCGGATTCCGGTACATGAAGGACACCAGCGGATCCGCGTGGCCACGGACCGCTGCCGGAGTCGCAAGCCTCTTCTACGCAGGCGTGTACGAAGACCGTTCGATCGAGCGCGGTCTCGACTACATCCGTGCGAACGCCTTTCCTCGCGGCGGGCGAGCCAATCCTCAGTTCGGCTTCTCGCAGCCCCACTACTTCTACGGGCACTACTACGCGGTTCAGGCGATGTATCTCGCCGGCGGCGAGCGTTGGCGCGAATGGTGGCCGGCGATTCGCGAGGAGCTGCTTGCGCGTCAGTCGCCGGACGGCACATGGTCGGATCCGCAGAATGGCGACGCCTACGGCACCGCGATGGCGCTGATCGTTCTCCAGATGCCCAAGCGCTACCTCCCGATCTTCCAGCGATAGGAATCGTCCATGACGAGGCCCCTTCCTCTCCCGCGTGGCATCGTCCCGACTCTCGCTGCTGCGTCCGGTATCGCCCTCTCTTCCTTCGCGCAGTCCGAGTCCCCGCTCCCGCGAAGCATCGATGTCGAGGCCGTTCGCATGGATGGATCGTGGATCACGGGTCGGCTTCAGCGACTCGAAGGCGACAGGATCGTCGTCCTCGCGACCAGCGGAGCGTCCGGTGAGATCGAGCTGGACCGTGGATCGATCGCCATGGCCGCATTCCGCGATCGGTCCGATCGACTGCGACGCATGCCGCGATCCTCCTCGACGCCCAGGCTGAGCGACGTCACCGGTGTGCTGGAGCTTGTCGATGGACAGACGTTTCCTGGCACGCAGCGCATGGATGCCGGAGCCCTCGTGTGGGACCATCGTTGGCTTGGTGGGATGCCGATCCTGATCGATCGCACCGCACGCCTTCGATTCACCGGCGCTCGTCCGATCGAGCGAAGCGAATCGCTCGACCGGTTGCTGCTCATCAACGGCGATCGACTCGAGGGCTTCGTCGAGTCGATTGGCGACGACATCCTCCTTGGGCCAGCGTCTGCATCCGAGAAGTCGGACGAACAGCCGTCGGATCCACCCGAGCAGTCGTCGCAAGGACCGCGCCGGATCTCTCTCGACCGAATCGCCTGCATCGCGCTTGCCGACGCGTCGACCGATGCGCCTTCCTTCGAAGACGCTGTCGAGGTCCGCGCAGCCGACGGGACCGTTCTCTTCGCGTCGGATGTCCGGTTCGACGCGTCGACGGGCTGGCGGTACCGTCCGTCCGATCCACGGCTCCCCCAGATTCGCGAGGAGATCGCATTCGCCGGCGGACTCGCCGATCCAACCAGCATCTCCTTCGCGCGCAGCCGGATCCGAGACCTCACCTCGATCACGCCCTCGAGAGCCAGCGTTCCGGAGGGCGAGTATCGCTACGATATCTCGAGCGCCATCCGTCGCGATGCATCCAGCCCCGACATCATGGGACTCGGAACCATCTCCATCGACTCGCCCGCAACCATCGACTGGCCTATCCCTCGCGATTTCAGTGGTTCCGCCACCCGTCTCGTCGCCACGATCGACGTCGCGAGCGACAGCGATCTCCGCGACTCCGGATCGGTTGAGATCGAGTTGCGCGCCGGTGCATCCGCCACGAACTCGGCACGCCTCGGCGCCGGGACATCGCGCGCAACGCTCCGCATCGAGTTCGACCCGGCTGCCGCCGACACGCTCTCGCTCATCCTGCGTGATGGCGGCGATGGGCCGGTGGGCGACCGGATCCGCTGCTCGCGCGGTCTTTTGATCTCGTCGCCTTCGCCGGCGCGGTGAGATCCGCCCTGCGCTGCGCCAGGCACCGGCAATGCTCCTGTCGAAGAGCCAGGTCGAGATTTCACCATCCGCTCCGATCGAGATGCGGACCGTGCCGTCACGGCAGGTCACGAAGCGCCGGACACCGTCGGCGATGTGTTCGGCGAACCGATCCGTATCGAAGCGACGGGATGCCGTCGACTGGATGATCACGCTCGGCGCGACCCGCCCGATCAGCGGAACGATCGCCGGACGCCAGCTTCCATGATGCGGAAGCTCCATCACGTCGGCCGTGAGATCGACGCCGCCCGCGTCATGCCAGGCGACGAGTCTCGCCGCGGGCTCCGTCTCGATGTCGCCAGTGAGGAGCACGTGCCTGCGACTCGATCCATCATGCGTCCCTGAGGCTGCGACCTCGACCCTCAGGACGAGCGAGCAGTCGTTCTCGCGCCGCGATCGGAATCCATCGGGAGGCCAGAGGACCGTCCATGTCGCGGCGCCGATCCGAAGCACATCCCCCTTGCGGACGAACTCGATGTCGGTGCCTGCGTCGCGCACACCGTCAAGGAAGTCGCGCACCGCCGGCATGGCCGCCGACTTCGCGGCGAACGACTCGTGCACGACCACGCGGCGCACGCACGCATA
>Ga0315907_10008664_pt1 | contig 10407 bp, 12 predicted proteins | sample LakEriMetagenome_3_FD_203525 | JGI IMG/M metagenome (GOLD analysis project Ga0315907, IMG submission 203525) | Freshwater fungal communities from buoy surface, Lake Erie, Ohio, United States - Buoy 12 MA123 | ecosystem: Environmental > Aquatic > Freshwater > Lake > Lake biofilm | place: USA...
GTCCTGCGCGCCGACAGCGTCCGCTCCTCCTTGGCCAACCGCCTGGGTATCGAGACCGGCGTGAAGGTGCCCGCCAACCAGAAGGAGGAAGGGGTCGTCCAGATGACCCTGGATGCGACCCGTAACGTGCGGAAGCCCCTTTCCGCCCAACGACTCTTCGGCTGGCAGTCCTGCCTCTTCCCCACCGGCTACAGCGACGGCAAGAAGATCAAAGTCGGGGCCTGGCGCCCGACCTCGGGCGACCCCATGCGCGTCGTCTCCTGCAATCTGACCGACCCCAAGGTGCACTTCGAAGCCCCTCCGGCCACGCAGGTGCCGGCCATGATGAAGGCTTGGCTGGCCTATTGCAAAGGCACGCCCCGTCAGGATCCGCTCGTCCATGCGGCCTTGGCGCATCTTTGGTTCCTGACGATCCATCCTTTCGAGGATGGCAACGGCCGCGTCGCCCGCGCGGCGACCGACCTGCTGCTTGCCCGCGTCGAGCAAGGCGCCGGGCGATACTTCAGCTTATCCGCCCAGATCCGCAAGGAGCGGGCCCACTACTACACGGCGCTCGAAGCAGCGCAGGCGGGCACCCTCGACGCTACCCGTTGGTGCGTCTGGTTCCTCGGCTGCCTCGGCCGTGCCGCCGACGCCTCCAACCAGGTCGTACTGCGAGTCATCGAGCGAGCCAGGTTCTGGGCTCGACCGGAGTCGGCCCTGGTCAACCCGCGTCAGCGCAAGGCGCTTTCCCGCCTGCTGGAAGGCTTTGCAGGCGACATGACCACGGGAAAGTACGCCAACCTCACCAAGTGCTCCCAGGACACGGCGGCACGCGACCTGGAGGAACTGACCAAGGCCAAGCTGATCCAGCGGAACGACAAGAAGGGCCGGAGCGCCGGCTACCGATTGGCTTAACAGCCCAGCGAAGCACCTCCCCCGCCCCACTCCCGCCGATCACGCCATCCGCTCGAGCTGGGCGATGCGCTGGTCGAGCTTCGGGTGGGTCGAGATGACGTTGTCCCAATCGCTGGGCAGGGAATGGAAGAAGAGGTGCTGCGACTCCATGCGCTCGTACATGGCCGCGTCCAACTCCGACTGGCTTTCCACCTCGAAGCGGTCCCGCGGCGGCCGGCGCTCGCCGACGAGCGAGGCGCTCGCCGCGGCCTTACGGAGCACGGCGAGCAACGGTCCCGGGTAACGGGTGAACTGCAGCGCGGCGGCATCCGCCCGGAGGGTGCGCCGGCGCGCGACCGCGGCCTGGATGACCCGCGCGAAATAGGCGCCCACCAGACCGGCGCCGATCGCGACGGCGCCGACCGCGACGAAGAACCAGGCGCGGTGGAACTCCTTGCTGAAGGTCGCGGGGATGGCCTGCCGGAGCAGGTAAAAGCCCAGCTTCGTGACGATGAGGAGGCCGGCGAGGACGCCGATGATGATGAGGTTGCGACGCATGTCGTCCTGGTCGATGAGGCTGAACTCATGCGCGACGAGGGCCTGCAGTTCGTCGCGGGTGAGCTGCTCCAGCGCCCCGCGGGTCACGCCCAGGGCGAAGTCATCCTTGCGGCCGGCCGCGAAGGCGTTGATGCCCGGGTCGCCTTCGAGCACATAGCACTTGGGCACGGGCACCGCGGAGGCCAGGGCCATCTCCTCGACGACGTTGAGGAACTGGCGTAGCTTGGGGTCCGTCGTGCCCCGCGGGACCACCTTACCGCCCAAGGACAGCGCGAGTAAGCCGCCGCCGCGGGAGAGTTCCTTGAAACGCAGCCGACACGTCACGGCGATCACGACGGCACCCAGCCCCGCGGTCCAGAAGAAGATGAACGGATCCCAACGCGGGAACGGGCGAGGCTGAGGCGGCGCGGCCTCCGGCGTCACGTGGGTGATGGTGACCCGGGGCTTGGACTGGCCGGGGACGAGCGGGATAGCACCGGGCGCCTCCTTGGGCAGGGTCGTGGTGCGGACCTCTCCCGTGAAGCGGTCGATGAAGATCGTCTCGAATTCGCCGGCGGCGTTGTGGCGGTTCTCCATCCGATGGCGTTCGACCACGGGCTCCGGCTGGAGCGCGAGCCCGATCAGGTACAAACCGCCCAGCAGCACGATCAAAGAGACCAGCAACAAGCCGACCAGGACCCCGATCGAACGGTTGGACTGCGCCTGGGCATCGAAGAAGCTACGGGGGCTGGCCATGGGGAAAAGGCTGACCCGGAGCCTGCTCACACCCACCCCTCTGACAACCGCAAAGCCCCTCGTTGCGCCGGGATGAGGGTCGGCTGGGGAGCGTCAGGACGGCGGCAACTGCCTCCACCCGAGCGGTTGACTCAGGTCTCCGCTAATCCATGTTGGATAGCAACCACCTGGAATGAGTGCCGGCGGCACTAAAAACAGGATTATCCCAGGCTCAACCCGCCATTATAACCATGAATAATCCAGATTTTTATTTGGCCTCAACAGAAGGCTATGACTTAAACCAGCCAAGGAGTTGCAAGCGCATACGGCCTATCGCCTCTGATTCGAGGACTGACATGTTGCTTATCGAAATTGACCCTCCTCTAATCGGACAAAAATATGGATTAGGAGGCCGCGATATTAGCCTCGTCATTATTGCGCCACGCCACAAAGGCGGCTCGTTATTCCCAATTGCAGATTGGCCGACATACGTTCATGTCGCACGACCTTTGATCGAGAATGTCGAGAGCCGAGACACGGTCGGCGATAACGAGCTTGAACTAATTGCGTGGGCGGAGATCTACAGGACCGAAGAAGACGCTCGCATGAAATTCATGTAAATCATGCGATAGGCACGATTCAGATAGCACCTAAGAAGCTAGCCCACCTGCTGGACGCTCCCACGCCGGGGGCGGAGTTTACGACGGCTCATCGAGGGAGTTAGGCCGGCGACCCGTAACGTTTCAGAATATTCTCCAGTGCCCTCTTCGGACCAACTGCCATTCCGGCCAGCTTCACGCCGACTGAAGCTGCTTCGATGCACTTCTCCTTGTTCCCTAAGTGTTCTTGGAGGCGAGCAAGAAGCAAGCAGGCTCGGACTTTGGTGATTGGAGCCAGCAGACCAGGATTGCCGCTCTCAATGCTCCTGACATCCATCGCGGAAATTTCTCCGGCTGCTCGATAGGCATCGAACACCGATAAGCCCCTGCTAATCAAGAGATCGGATGTTTGAGCGATGCTCGTTTCCGAGATCGACCACCACTGATCCTTGTCCGATGGCCGCGCCGTCAGCCGAAGTTTTACCTCACAGTCGGGAAGGTCGATCTCATCACCTTCAAGCGGCCCTTCGCTGCCTGCTTTCGGCATAAAAACGTAGTGTATTCCGAGATTCACGCAGAAGGTTTCGGCAGCGCTTTGCTTCTGAAACTGGATAACGTTCAGATCATAACCTCTGCGGCGCTTCCACGTCCCTGGGGCAGTCCGACGAAAACCCGCGCTGGTCAGAGCTTCACTGATGACCGCATCTGCGACTTGTTGTAGTTCGGTGAAGGTCATTACTCAACTGGGAGCAGTCGGGGTTCGTTTGTGCAACAGAGTCTGTTTTTCAGGTGGTATTTATAACAACATCAAAACGACTCGAGTTCATCTAACATGATGCACAGCCCTCAAATGCGCCAGGCCGTTAGTGGACAGGGGTGTTATTTTAGAGGCCTTTTTCGGGCGTTTTAACTAACAGGGGCAGGAACTAACGGCCTGACCGCTTTGGAGTCCACCCTACCCTCTACAGGATTGTTCTAAAGGACGGGCGTGGTCTGGGATTGCCCCGGGGACAGCCCGCGGGAATCATCGGCCCACTTAACCGCGATGGAAAGCACCCCGCCAGCCAAGGTCAGGAAAAACACCGGCTACCTATGGGTCCTGAAGGCGCCGCTGTTTCTTTACGCATCGCTCCTCTGTCTCTATCTTTCCCTCGGTTTATCCGAAAAGGTCCGATTCAAGGCCTCCCTGGCCTATAGAGCCTTAGCGTTGTTCGGTACACTCTTCACGCTTACGACCTTTTACCTGATCGTGGCGCCACCGAGGCTGACCCCACGTCGCTGGCGGACCGACCGATTCCTGCGAAGAATCGTCATCCTCGCCATGGGGACAATCGGTGCGATCTCCGGCTTAGTGCTTTCTCCCAATAGTTTCGATTCTGCCTTCTGGGTGGTTCTATTTGGCCCCTTATTCGCCTCAGTCGTCGCCCTGCGCTGGTGGTGGGATGACGATGAGAGCAGCTGGCCCTACCAGCTCGGCCTGATGGCCGGCTGGGCCTTGGCCCTCGTCGCACTCGGCCACTTTAACTTGCTAAACTGAACCGGGTCCAGACCACCAACTGGACCAAGCTAATCCATCCGCCCAGCCATGAAACCCGCGACCAAGGAGATGCTTAAGTGGCTCGGCAAGCGCGTCGGGGGCTGGATCCTGTTCATGGCCGTGACCTTGACCGTCATGTCCAACCTGCGTGGGTCGTCGCCCTCCACGCTGGAGACGGTCCTTTTCTGGGTTTTCACGATCCCGAGCTGGGGCCTGCCCTTCGCTTTCGCCTTCGCCGGGGGCTCGCATAGTCCGGACGGGGCGCTTGGGCTCGTCGGCCTCATCGTGCACTTCCTCCTGTGGGTCGGCTTCTGGGAATGGCGAGCGAAACGGGCGCAGATGACGCCAAAGCCTTTTGATCGCGCCCTGAAAGCCTCCGCCTGGGTGGTCGGCCTCCTCACCTTGGCGCTCCTGGTCTTCAACGCATGCGTCAGATCATCCCCTGAATCCATCCAAAGGGAGGTGAAGGCCGCGCTGCCCATGGGCACAAAACTGGAGACAGTGGAGGCGTTCCTCGAAGCCCGAAAGATGGAGCATCATACCAGCAAGGAAGAACACCTGGTCGAGGCCATCGTCAGGGATGTGAACAAGGATATCTGGGGCTCCAGCACCAGCATCCGGTTCGTCTTTCGCTTCGACGCGCAAAACAACCTGACCGAAGTCGAGAGCATAGTCAGTCACACGTTTCTGTGAGTCGGCCCCGGTCCGGAACGGCCGGCGCATGCAAAGGGGTCAGGCCGTTCGTGAACAGGGGTGTTAGTTGAGAGGCCTGTTTCGGACGTTTTAACTAACAGGGGGTAGGCAATAACGGCCTGACCCCTTTGGCGAATGCGCGGAGGTTATCGCTGCCGAACGAAGGTGTGCGCTTGATCGGCGTACTCGCCGTCGAGTCGCTGAACGTGAGCTTGCCAGGTTTCGCCGTCTGGCTTGCCCTCGAAACGGAATCTCAAACGGGTGTCGGCGCCATCTTTGTTCGGGAAATGCATGGTCGCCACGTAGTCGTCGCCCTGCGCCTTGGTGAAAGTCATCGGGAAGCTGATCACCTTGGGCATCCGTCCGCTCAGGGGTGGCTCGATCAGGAAGAAAGTGCCGGAGAGCTGACCGGCTTGTGCGACGATCTCATAGGCGATCCCAGGCTTGCACCCGTTTTCCTCGGACGCACGCCAAACCACGCGTGCGGAAGACTTGGTCGCGTTCGGGTCGCCGCAGCCCAACTGGGCCAAGATGAAGATCAGTCCGAGCGCCACGTAAGCAAGTAAGGCAACCAGCGGATGGTCTTTCATCGGGGTAATCACATCATCCACCGACACCCCCTGACGTCAACCGTCCAAAGGAGCCCCGCGGCAACTCAAACACCTGTCGCGGCCGTTGACTCGAAGCCCGGGTGCCAATACGAACCACGATAACCCCGACGCGCATGACCCCGTTTGACGCCAACTGCTTCGAGGATCGAAAGCGTCTGGTCTACGACGACGGCATGTCGCCGCATCAAAACGTCTGGTTCGCCTACTGGCTCTGCTCGGTGCCGGACTGGGACCTGTTCCTGGAAGGCCGCCTGCCGCGGAACACCGATTTCGAGACCGCCAAGCTACCCGACTGGTTCACGGTGATGGCATTTCAATACGATCGCGAAGACCAGTCCGGCGACTCCGGCGACTCCGACGACGTGAGCGCCTCGGGCGAACGCGAGATCAACGGGCTCCGGCCTCTGGCCCCGGTCCAGCACTACCCTTTCATTAGTCAATCGGTCATGAGCTCCGTCATCGGTATGGCCGGCACGCCTCAGGTCTGCCTGCATGAGACCTGGACCGTGAACGATCGGCCCGAGTTCAAGCGGGCCATGCTTGGATGGAAGTCACCCTCGGTCGGCCCGGCGCAGGCCTCCGATTCCGCGTTTGACGCCCGCCTCCGCCGCCTGCTCAGCCTCGAGCCTTCCAGTTCGAAGGTGCTGATGGTCATCCGCGGTTATGGCGCCCCTGTCGGAGAGTTTCGAGCCGAGTCGCAGCGGTGCAGTGCTTGGGAAAACTTCGGCTTTCCCGTCAACCTCCGCACACCCACGTTGCACGAACTACATCCAGGCCCCCGCGACTCAACCGCTGTCCAGCTGCCGTCGGTGGCGGACCTCATCCCCTCCAGGCTATGGTCGAAGCCCAGGGTGCTTGACCCGAATCACTTCCTGTTCCTTTGCCTCGCCGAGCCCCTGGAGGCGGGATCTCTGACCGTTTTCCTCAACTATTGGGCCGCGATCGGCCTGCGATTAGGCAAGGTTCCGGCGCATCTGGGATCGAAGGCTCTTTACCACTCCTGGGTGACGGACCGTGCCTTGGAGACCCTCCGGAGGTATGTCGCAGGGGGCCTTATGACCGTCGGACACCGGAGAAGTTTCTATCACGATAGCGCGGAGGGAGGCGAAGCCCACGCCGGACCGATCGATATTCACCGGAGCGTCCGGGAGACGTCGGGCGACTTAACCGAAATCCTCCGGTCCGTCGCACAGGACATCGAGGAAGTGGCCTCCTCCGGCGCCTCCAAAGGTTTAAAGAGATGGGGCGTATGTCTGACCGAGAAGGGATGGACTTTCCGCCTCAGCCTTGAACCCCAGCGCGAGATGTTCATCAAGAAAGCGCGGAGGTGGGGTGAAGATCTCCCGTTCGACCTGTTCGACTGAACTTAGCCCGCACTAACCGGGTCCTCAAAAGGGGTCAGGCCGTTCGTGAACAGGGGTGTTAGTTTAGCGGCCTGTTTCGAGCGTCTTAACTAACAGGGGGTAGGCACTAACGGCCTGACCCCTTTGGCTGAGGTAAAACCCGGAGGTGCTCGCCAAGGGAGTGCCACCTTTAGCACATTTAGGCCTTTAAACGAAAAACGCCCCCACCAACCTCGCAACATGCAACCCCAGCGATTGATCACCCTTGTCGTGGCTTTGCTCTTGAGCGGGTGCATCATCGACCCCTTCCCCACCGTGGATGTTCCTCTTGAGGAAACGGCCAAGGTTCTCGCCGCCGAACAAAGTCAGGCGAATCCTGCCGCGGGCATCCCTCTGAAATTAAACCAGACCTACCGTTTCAAAGTTCCGACCCATACCTGGTGGGATAACTCCGGGCGCCTCATCACGCTCGGAAGCTGGAAGGTGTCCCCTGTCTGGAAAACCGAGTCGACAAGCTACCCTGCCGGGGCGACTTTTAAACTCACCCGGCTCCGGCGTGACGGCATTTGCTACGAAGCCCGCGTGAGCATCAACAACTCCAGCACCGATTACGAGCTGGGCATCGATTTCATCGACAAGATGATGCTCAACCGACGTTGCATCGAGGAGGTTAACGACGGCGGCGCCCGCTGATACCGCGGCCTACCAAGGAGTAAGGCTGGAGCATACACTGAGAGCATCGACCTCTACCGGCGGGCTTGCACGCCGGACCTGGCGGCGCAGTCTACTCCCCATCACCCCGCGGAACCTCGCCCCATGCGCACCTTGCTTTCGATGGCCCTGCTTTGCGTCGCCTGCGCCGGCAAGGCGGCCACCACGGCAGAACGGGTCGCGACCTATGGTGCGGTGGTCAAGGCGCGCCTGGAGCCGGCGTGCACCGCGCAAGGGGTGGCCTACCCTCCCGCCAGCCTGACCTTGATCGGGCTCAAGGCTGAGAAACGCCTGGAGCTGTGGGCGCCCGATGCGTCCGGCCGGCCTCGCCTGGTGAAAACCTACCCTATCTTGGCCGCCAGCGGCGGGGTCGGCCCGAAACTGCGCGAAGGCGACGGCCAGGTGCCCGAGGGGCTCTACGGGATCGAGTCGCTGAACCCGAACAGTCGCTTCCACCTCTCGCTCCGCGTGGGCTACCCGAACGCCGACGACCGGCGCCATGCGCAGGGCGAAGGGCGCACCCGCCTGGGCGGCGACATCATGATCCACGGGAGCAACGTCTCCATCGGCTGCCTGGCGATGGGCGATCCCGCCGCGGAGGAACTCTTCGTCCTGGCCGCGCTGACGGGCCCGGCGAACATCCAGGTCATCCTCAGCCCCGTGGACTTCCGCAAGCAGGCCACCGTGCCGATTCCCGCCGGCCAACCGGACTGGGTGCCCGCCTTGCACGAGCAGATCAAGACCGCCCTCGGTCGCTACCGCTGAGCGCGAGGCATGCCAGGGAGGATGGGTAATCAACGGGGTAAGCCGGGCAGGCCGCCCACGATGTCCTATCGGGTTGCGGGCGCGACAGGATGGCCTATGACAGCTGCATCAAAAGAACGTGGATCCATCAGCAAACAAAGAACCCTTAACACTCTCGTTCAAGTTGACCCGTTGGCAGCGGGTGTTGAATCCAATCGGGCGTCTCTTGTATGCGCTGCTGGGTTTACCCCTCCTGGCGATATTGCCTATCGCCCTCATGGCCGCCCATGACAGTGCGGAAGTGCTTTTAACGATGATACTTGCCCTCGGATTACTGGTGTTCTGGGCCCTCCCAACGTCTTTGTTTTTACGCACGATTTTTTCGGACAGTGGCTACGTCGACAGGATCGAAATCCATGACGATTTCGTGAGCTACAGACTTCCTCCGTTCATATCTGGTTATCCTGAAAACACGTCAGCCTGCAAACAACCGCGGATAATGATGACGCTGACGAAAGGGTTGTGCGGGACATTTTTGCTCAGGGATATTTTGGACAGCCGAAAGACTATCGTGTTACCCCGGACATGCATGACGTACGATCAGCTGAAGCAGCTATTCCCGGGCCCAAACGGGTCAGGCCGTTGACTCAAGCAATCGCCTAAAACATATGATCTACCATCACCAGAAATGCACGCAACTGGGTCAAGGTCGGGGCGGCCTCGCCGGCTTTGACCGGTGAACCGCAAACAAGCCATGAGCAACGAATCGATTTCGGGCGAGGAGTTCCGACGCGAAGTCCAGGAAGCTGCCATCAGCCTTGAGTCGCATGGCTTCCAGCGCGCTGCCCAGTTTGACTCCATGACGCCGACGACCGCTTCGGTCGTTTATGTCGGTCAAAATATCGCGTTCGAATTCACCTTCGACCTTCGAGACCAAGCGATCGACCTCGTCGTGACGCGTTACCGCGACGGAAAACTGTCGGCGTTTGGTGACGGCGGTTATTCGTCGAGCTTGTTCACCCATCTCCTCAACCGCTGCGGCTTCCGAGGGCGTCCGAGCCCAGGGGCCAATCTCCCTCCAACAGCCTCCAAGGCCCAGCGGCAGCTTGCTTCCCTCTTGAACCTGTTGGCACAACCATGCTCGGCGAACCTACTTGCGGATCGAGCGGACGCATTGCCGCAATAAACCTTCGACGTCCCGCCAAGAGGGCGAAGCAAAGCGCCCAGGTCGCCAGTGAACAGGGGTGCTCGTTGAGCGGCCGGGTTTTATGGTTGGAGTTTGGCAATTGCCGGAACCAAGAACTGTTCAAAATATCTCGGAAGATTGGATTTCCCGTTTTGCATGTCCTGAAGAATGTTCAGGAGCTTGGGGGACATCGACCTGATGTTTAGGCGGACGATTAGCGCGACAGCCAGATCTGCCTTGATGGGTTCCCCGGATTCCAACCAAACAGCGAGGGCAACGTTCAAGCGGGTTTGGTTTTCAAAGCTTTGCTGGGAGTAAAAATGACTGAGGCGTCCTAGGACATACTCGCCATCTTTCTCATCGCGACACTCAGCCAAGACCTCATTCAAGGCCACCTCGGCATCATCGTCAGCGGGATGACTCCGTTTAGGTTCAATATCAGACATCTTTGGCGCGGCTAATTTTCAAATGAAGCCACTCTCGAGTCAATCAGCGAGCCAGGCAGGTAAACTTACATTGGCAGCACGCGGTGCTGCCCCTACCCTCCGAAGCTGTCAGGCCTTGAGCCCGGTGGCGAAGCTGATGCCGAGCGAGTCGGCGACGGCGCGGAGGATCTCGACCTCGCGGGGCTCGGCCTGACCGTCGCTGAGCACGGCGACGCCGCAGGCACGCACGAAATCGCGGCGCGCGGGCACCGGGAGCTTCCCAAGGCAGGCCAGGGAGTCGTCGACCTTCGCGAGGTCGATGGCGGCGGCGGGCAGGAGCGGGTCGAGCGCGACCCCGAGGGACTGGCAGGCCTTGGCATAGGCGGCCTGATGGCCTTCCTCCGACTCGC
>Ga0315907_10008670_pt1 | contig 10403 bp, 13 predicted proteins | sample LakEriMetagenome_3_FD_203525 | JGI IMG/M metagenome (GOLD analysis project Ga0315907, IMG submission 203525) | Freshwater fungal communities from buoy surface, Lake Erie, Ohio, United States - Buoy 12 MA123 | ecosystem: Environmental > Aquatic > Freshwater > Lake > Lake biofilm | place: USA...
CCCCCGACTGATCTCTTCTCGAACCGATAGGTTCATCGTCTTGTAACAACCCGACTTGCTTTCCATCGCAACACTCCTTTGTAGACTTCACAATATTGTGTTGCACTAATTATTTGAAACCGCCAACACCTGCCCAAAACACCAGTATGTACGGGCGCTTCCAACCAATATTGCTTGAAAACCCTCGCCCCGCCTAGACTTTCGAATCTTTTTCGTCGACCTTGTTCTCGTCGAACAACGCCGCAATAGCAGCGGGATCGAAACGATATTCCTGATTACACATATCGTCTTTGACGATCACCTCACCGTATTCAGCAAGAGTGCCTTCGAGTTCTTCTCGCCCGAGCGAGCGCAATACATTCTTCACTTTTTCTTCGTCGCGGGTACAGTTGGAATGTACGCCCTTGGGCTCGTAAAGGCGAATATCTTCTTCGGCGAATAATCGCCTCAACAAGAGGTCTATCGGCATCGAAACCAATTCGGATTCAGTCACGGACGAGGCGAGCATTTCCATCCGCGCCCAGCCGTCGGCATCACGCTCGTCCGCCTTTGGCAGCTTTTGCAGCATCAGCGCCCCGGCACCACGCGGGGTGGCGGCCAGCCAAAGGTGCGTCGGCAGTTGTTCGGATTGATCGAAGTAATGCTCAAAACACTCGGCCACGCTTAGCCCCGAGATCGGCACAATCGATTGATACATTTGCCCGGAGTCGCTGTTCTGAACGGTCATGGCGAGTGTGCCGCCGCCAACCCATTCGGCAAATCCATCGGTCGGTTTGACAAGTTCTTCTTCACCGCCAGATGCCGCCATGCCGCGCAGGCCGAGCGAGTGGGTGCATTCCACGACCGCGAGTTTCGCTGAGCGCTTTGATGCGCCACCTTCTGCTGTCTTTGTGCTCGCGCCTTGGATCTGTAAAGTCACGCGACCGGGATGTTTCAGGCCGGTGCCCACAAAGACGGCCACACAAGCGAGTTCACCAAAATAACGGGTAACGTCTTCGGGATAGGTGCGGCCCCGCATCAGGGTCTGCCACGCGTCCCCCAAGCGGATAACCTGCCCGCGAATGTCAAGATCTTCGAAGGTGAATCGACGCGAGTAACTGGCGTGAGAGGAAAGTTGGGAAGAGCGGTCGGCAGGCATGGCACGAGTCTAACAAACTGCGGCGACCAAGCAACAATTTCGTGAAGCGACGTTACGCCGCGACCGCTTGGGGTTTCGGTTGCTCTGACATCACCCGGTTGGCCGGAAAAATTGCGCGGAAGCTTGACCCATGGTCTTCAGAGCCTTGTGAACTTTGAATCTCGAGCCGACCGCCGTGCCGAACCAACACATGTTTGACGATGGCGAGCCCCAAGCCAGTGCCGCCGGCCGCGCGTGAACGGCCGCGATCGACGCGATAGAAGCGCTCTGTCAGGCGTGGCAGATGTTCCGGAGCGATGCCCTCCCCGGTATCCGTCACGCTGAACAAAAGGTCGCCGCCGGCCTGACCGGCGGCGGGGACGATTTCCAAGCTAACGTGTACCGAACCGTTATCTGGCGTGTAGCGAATGGCGTTGGAGACCAAATTGGAAATGAGGCTGGAAACTTCGTCACGATTGCCCATTAACCAAATTGGTGAGAGTGACGTTGTGAGCCTGTGGCGGCCGCCGGACATGATGCGGGCGTCGTTGACCGAGGCCTGTACCAGGCCCTGCATATCGATCACCGATTCAGCAAGTTTGTTTTGCGCATCTTCCAGCCTCGACAAGGCAAGCAAATCGTCGACCAAACGCTGCATCCGCTCAGTCTGTTGCGACATATGGTCGAGGGAGCGCTTTAGCAACTCGGGTTTTGACCCGCCGGCGATGTCTGTCCCGTGCATCGTCTCCAAGAAACCCGCCATCACTGTGAGCGGGGTGCGTAACTCATGAGACACATTGGCGACAAAGTCGCTGCGCATCCGTTCAAGATGTTCGCGCTCGGAGATGTCTCTTGAAAGCAGCAAGGTTTGATCGTCGCCAAAACCAACAAGCTGCACGGCGAGCGAAACCTCGCGACCGCTGTTGGCACCCAGCGTCGGCGAAAATTTAAGTGTTAGCGACTCGCCGAGGTTTCGTTTGGCAAGAAACTCGATGAATTCAGGGGTTCGAACAATGTAAGTGATTGTCTGCATCCGGTCGTTTGACAGCGAAATGTGCCAATGCTTTTCAGCCGCCGGGTTGCACCAAACGATGCTGTTTTCGTTGTCCAGCATGACAGCGCCGTCCGGTAGCGCAGTCGCAGCTTGCTGAAAGCGGGCAAGCGAATTGGTCAACGCCTGCTGCTCTGTACGCAGCTGGCGAATAACCCGGTATAGATCTGAAAGCACATCGCCCCAGGTGCCGAATCCGTCCGGCAGGTCCGCAGCGCGCAATTCACTACCCAGCCAGATATGTAGTTGCGATAACTTCCACGCGTGATAGGAAAAACCGGCAAAAACGATCAACGTCGTCATCACAAACGCGGCAGTCCAACCAAAGGCCAGCCCGCCCAATAATCCACCTAACGCAGCGAGTAGTGCAACGCGCAGCGCAGCGGTTAACAGCAGTTTGTGCGCAGACCTCATGCGATTGGTTACGGGAAACAGACCCAGCGTCGTCGAAGCCGAGATTGGCTCCAATCACTATAGTACGCCGCGCGCCTCAAGTGGCGGCCAAGAAGTGATCGGTCTGCACGGCCACTACTCGTCGCGTGCGAAGCGGTAGCCGCTACCGCGAACGGTGTGGACAAAGTTATCGTGGCCGGAGGGTGCCAGCGCCGAACGCAAACGCCGAATATGCACATCGACTGTTCGTTCCTCGATGAAGACATGGTCGCCCCAGACAAAGTCGAGCAATTGGGTGCGCGAGTAGACCCGCTCTAGGTGTGTCAGGAAGAAGTGCAGTAAGCGAAACTCGGTCGGGCCCATGGTGAGTGTTTGGCCGTTGCCGGTAACCTTGTGTGAAGCCGGATCAAGCTTTAATCCGTTGTACTCGATGGTGTCTTCAGTCAGCTCCGGTGCGCGGCGGCGCAGCACCGCCTTGATGCGCGCTTCCAGCTCTTTCAACGAAAAGGGTTTGACCATATAGTCGTCCGCACCGGTCTCGAGACCGCGCAACTTATCTTCTTCCTCGCCCCGCGCGGTCAGCAAGATAACCGGCAGCGATTTGGTCCGGCTGTCACCACGTAACTTGCGGGTGAGTTCGACGCCGCTCATTCCCGGCAACATCCAATCGAGCAGCGCGAGATCGGGTAATTCGTGATGCACGATTTTCAGCGCGCCTTCTGCCGACGGGGTGACCAACACGCGATAACCGCCCATCTCAAGGTTGATCTGGATAAGATCTTGTATAGCGGGTTCGTCTTCAACGACGAGGATGGTGGGGTTCATGGTCTCAGCTCGGGTTTCGAAGTGGGTATGCGTGCGTCGAATTCACAATCATCCTGCAAGCCAATGGATGATATTTCAGCTTTGTGAACCTTATGTTACAGCGCAGCTGGAGCGAGTGAATGCCGTCTCGGCATTTCCCGCACGATACAATAACGGTGAATTCACCAGAAAGCGTCCTTTAATCTATGGCCGAACCCCGCCCAACCGAAATTACGCTGCACCAGAAATCGCGCGAACTGGAGATCGCGTTTGATGATGGCAGCCGTTTCCACCTCACATGCGAGTTTCTACGGGTGCACTCGCCATCCGCAGAGGTGCGTGGCCACGGTCCCGGGCAAGAGGTGTTGCAGGTCGGCAAGCGCGAAGTCAACATCACTAGCATTGAGCCGGTTGGTTCATATGCCATCAAGCCAACCTTTTCGGATGGCCATGACACCGGCCTGTACTCTTGGGACTATCTGCACGATCTCGGCGTCAACCAGCACAACTATTGGCGCACCTACATGAGCCGGCTTGAGCAGGCCGGTGCAAGTCGTGGTTAGCCGTGGTGACGAAGCCTAGCCAAATGCCTGCCGACATTCGCGAGTTTTTTGACGCTTACCGCGACGCCTTTAATCGTCTCAGTGGGCGGGATGTATCGGCGTTCTACCAAGTGCCCTCAATGATCTCCAGCGCCACTGGCCCCGGCCTGTTTACGGATGAGCAGTCGCTGATCACAAACAATGAAAAACTGTGTGAAATTTATCGGCAATCAGGATTTGTAAAGACCGACTACCGCGAGTGCAGCGCCATACCGCAAAATGATAATTTCTTTGTGGTGGATCTTGAATGGAGCATCCATCGGGAACAGCGGCTGCCGCAAGTGTTTAATACCACCTATCAACTCGTCCGGCGCGATGCAGTCGGCACTTGGAAAATTGAACACGTTGCTGCCTATAGTGAAACACTGTAAAAAACGCCTCGGGACCACCACTCATGACTGAAACACATTTTGGTTTTCAAAAGGTTGGCGAAGGCGAAAAAGCAGGCAAAGTGCGCGAAGTGTTTCGCTCGGTTGCACCCAGCTATGACATCATGAACGACTTGATGTCGGCCGGGCTTCATCGCGTCTGGAAAAAGTTCACCGTGGATCTGGCCAATGTTCAACCCGGTGAAGCCGTGTTGGATGTCGCTTCCGGTACGGCGGACTTGGCGCTAGCGTTTGCAAAACAAGCTGGTGCGGCAACGGTCTGGCAGACGGACATCAACGAAGCGATGCTGAAAGTGGGACGCGATCGCTTGGCCGACGAGGGGCTAATCACGCCCAATGCCTTGGCTGATGCCGAAAAATTACCCTTCACAAGTGAATCGTTTGATGTCGTCACCGTGGCGCTCGGCCTGCGCAACATGACGCACAAAGATATCGCCTTGTCAGAAATGACCCGGGTGTTGAAGCCGGGAGGACGTTTGCTCGTGCTCGAATTCTCGAAAGTCCACAAATCGCTCGAAAAGGCATATGACGCCTACTCCTTTGGTCTTTTGCCAAAGATTGGCAAATGGGTCGCAAAGGATGAGGCAAGTTATCAGTATTTGGCCGAGTCAATCCGGATGCATCCCGATCAGGAGACGCTCAAACAAATGATGTCTGAGGCGGGCTTATCCAACGTCGAGTACTGGAATCTGGCGGCTGGCGTTGTGGCATTACACCGCGGATACAAGCTACCCCGTTAAGAAAAACAGAATACGGTGTTCTGGGGGGAATCTTTTCCGCGCAAACAGGTCATAGTGTCGCTGCAACAGTCTTCGTTCCAAAAATACACCTACAATTTTTCGGGGAATGCCATGAAACCACTTCTGGCCACAGTTGTTATAAGTCTTTTTACACTTGTGTCGCTCGGCTATATGTCCGACGCGGATGCAAAAAAACGTCTTGGGGGAGGTAAATCCACCGGGACACAGAAAGAGTCCATCCAGCGCGACGCCACGCCGCCGCCGGCAAAACCGGCTGCTCCTGCTGCGGCACCCGCCGCTGGTGCAGCTCCCGCCGCCGCCGCGCCAGCCGCTGCGAGCGGTGCAAGCAAGTGGCTGGGCCCGCTGGCCGGGTTAGCCGCAGGCGGGTTGCTCGCCGCGATGTTTATGGGCGGCGCGTTTGATGGCCTGAAATTCTTCGACATCCTGTTGATGATCGGTTTGGCCGTTGCCGCCTTTATGCTGGTTCGGATGTTTATGCGTAAGAGGGCCGCGGAGATGGGTGGCATGAACTCGCCTGCTTCGGGTAACAGTCAATATGCTGGTGCCGGCGCGCCATACACACCTGAACCATCGCCACCGCCTGTGTCGGCCGCCCCCGCCACCACTACCAACCGCATCGCTGCGCCGGAAATCGGTAGCCGTTTGTCAACCGCCAACGCTTCGTCCGACGTCATAAACGAGGCTACGGCCAAACCGCGTATTCCAGCCGACTTTGACGTTATTCCGTTTGAGCGTAACTCGAAGGCGGCATTTATTCGACTGCAAGCGGCCAACGACGCGAAAGACCTGAACGACATCCGTGAATTTACAACCCCCGAAATGTACGGCGAGCTCGCCTTGCAGATTCAGGAACGCGGCACCGCCGCACAGAAAACCGAAGTGGTGTCGGTCGACGCCCGGGTAATCGAAGTTGTCATTGAGAACAATCGCGCGGTGGCCAGTGTTCGTTACACCGGCGTCATTCGCGAAGATGACGGTCAGGCCGAAGGCTTTGACGAAGTCTGGCACGTGTCGAAGGACCTGTCGGATGAGCAATCGACTTGGCGGTTGGCTGGTATTCAGCAGCTCGGCTAACAGCCTTCGAGCAGTTCAACAATTAGAAGGTGCCGTTCAATCGAACGGCGCCTTTGTCTTTGTCATAATGGTGGTGTGACTCAACGAACCTTTACCACCGCCAATCTTGCGGCTGCCAAACTCATCAACCGTGTCTTGGCGGACTACCCGCTGGCGCGAGAACGGCTTTTGCCCCACGCGGTCGCACGCGTCGCAACCCATGTTGGTCCACTCGCCATTGAGCTGCGTATCACGCCGCAGGGTATGGTGGAGGCGGTGGGTGAGGGTGCACCGGATGGCGCAGCACCAAATGTGGTGTTCCGAATTCCACTCGCCTCGCTGAGCGGGTTGGTGCGCAAAGATCCGGCGGCGTTTCGCCAAGTCGCCTTCGAGGGCGATAGCGAACTGGCGCATGTGTTGTCGACGGTCGCACGCGGCGTCGAGTGGGATATCGAAGAGGACTTGAGCCGGTTATTGGGCGGCGGCAAGCTGGCGGATATCGTCTCTCATCGCGCGGTTGGCACGACCAGATCCATCGCCGAGTGGCGCGACCAAGCCAGTCAGCGCTTCGCCGAAAATATGGCGGAGTATCTGGTGCATGAGCGCGAAGCCTTCATCACCAAGGACCAACTGGAACAACTGGCGCGTGACAACGAAATACTGCGTGACGACGTCGCCCGACTGGAAGCGCGCCTGAACCTGCTTGCCAAATAAGCGCCCATGAAACGAATCACGCTGACACGTTTTCTGATCGACGAACAGTACAACCGCAAGGCCGTACCTGCCGACCTCAGGTTGCTCATTGAAGTGGTATCGCGGTCCATCAAGGCGATCTCAACGACGGTCGGCAAGGGAGCGCTTGCCGGTATCTTGGGTGACGCGGGCTCGGGCAATATACAGGGGGAAGCGCAGAAGAAACTCGATGTGATTGCCAACGAAATTCTGTTGGAGGCCAACGAGTGGGGTGGTCATCTTGCCGCCATGGCCTCTGAAGAAATGGAAGGGCCGCACGCGATTCCGCATCGTTTTCCCAAAGGCGAATACCTGTTGCTGTTCGACCCGCTGGACGGCTCATCGAATATCGATGTGAACACCAGTGTCGGCACCATTTTCTCGGTGCTGCGTTGCCCGGAAGGTGTCACCACACCGACCGAAGCCGCCTTCCTGCAACCCGGTACCGCGCAGGTTTGTGCCGGCTTCGCGGTGTATGGTCCATCGACGGTTTTGGTATTGACGTTGGGTGCTGGCGTTCACACGTTTACGCTTGACAGGGAGCAAGGTGGCTTTGTGTTGACGCAGCAGCACGTGAAGATACCAGCGGATACACAAGAGTTCGCGATCAATATGTCGAACATGCGCCACTGGGAGCCGCCGATGAAACGATACGTCGAGGAAATGTTGGCCGGCAAAACCGGACCACTCGGCCGCGACTACAACATGCGCTGGATTGCATCGATGGTAGCGGATGTGTTTCGCATCCTCACGCGTGGCGGCATCTTTATGTATCCACGCGATAACAAAGATCCATCAAAACCCGGCCGACTCCGCTTGATGTACGAAGCGAACCCAATGGCCATGATCATTGAACAAGCCGGTGGAGCGGCGAGCACCGGGCGCGAGCGTATTCTCGATATCGTACCGACGGCGTTACATCAACGCGTTCCGGTGATTCTTGGCTCAAAAAATGAGGTGGAGCGGGTTGTTGGTTACCACCAAGCCGCGAGCGAGTAGCAATTTGCAGGTGGCAAAAGTCGCCTATCGGCGGTCGTTTTCAAGCCAAAATGACTGAAAAAGCCCGTCCTTGCTGGGTTTTGTATCTTCTGGAATGTCAGGCGCGCGACAGCGAGACGACGTTGTACACCGGCATTACCACCGACCTTGAGCGGCGCTTCAACGAACATCTAGCCGGCGTCGGCGCGCGTTACACGCGTTCACATCCGCCGCTGCGGGTGTTAGCGGTACGGGAATTTTCCGATCGTGCCAGCGCTTCGCGCGCAGAAGCGGCAGTGAAAAAACTGCCGCGTCCATCGAAGTTGGCATATTTCGCATGAGAGCGTGGTTCGCCACAATTTCAATGATCCTGCTGGCGCTGGCGATGGCGTCCGCCGCTACCGCCACCGCCCAAACAACACCGACCGCGAGCGCTGCACCATTACGCGGCGTGTGGATCCCACAACCCGCCCACACCGACTTTTGGCGTTCGCCGGAGGACATGAAGCGTCACATCGCCGCGCTGCACGAAGCAGGCATCAACACAATATGTGTGGTGGTTTGGAATCAAGGCCGCACGTTTTACAAGAGTCGCACCCTAAAAGAGTTGATCGGCATTGAACTCGACGAGCGTATGGCGGCGTTTGCCGGTGAGGGTGGTTACAACGACAGTGTGAAAACGGCATATGCATTTGCGCACGACGGTGTAGCGCCGCCGACAAACCACAAGGACCTCAGAAGTTACGAGGCCGAACTCGATAAGATCGTTCATAGACAAGTACCAAAGGCGTTACATCACAAAGTACATCCCGGGTTGCTGTTGCGTTTGGCCGATGGTTATGCGGCACCAATTGCGCTTGTCAGCACGCAGGTCGCGGCAAATACACGCGCCGGGGTCGGCGGCGAGGTTTACTTCTTCAACGAAGGCGTGATGAAAAACCTCACGGCGATTAAGGCGATGTATGGTCGCGAGTAACCGCATTGTTGTCGATTTGGACACGATCCGCCGTATGGCGGTTTCACAATCACTGTTCGCGCCGACAACACTCGCGCGAGCCATTACTAAGCTGGGTTTTGTACAGGCCGATCCCATTCGCGCGCCTGCCCGCGCACAAGACCTGACACTACGCCATCGCGTGAAAAACTATCGCGCCGGCGACTTGGAGGCCAAATACGCCAAACTCGACGTCGAAGAAGACTTCTTTATCAACCACGGTTTTGTGCCACGGGACATTCATCACTTGATGCATCCACGTGTCTATCTGGGTGGCCAGGCCGCGCTGGTGAAAAAACACAGTGCATCCGTGCTGGCTTTTGTCCGCGATTACGGCGTTGTGCATCCACGTGAAGTCGATGCGCATTTTGCGCATGGCAGCATGACCAACGCGTGGGGCGGTACATCAAGCGTGACCACTCAACTACTCGATGGAATGCACTACCGCGGCATGCTGCGGATCGTCGGGCGCGACAAGGGCATTCGGTTGTATGGATTGCCAACGGTGGCCCGCCCGAAACGTAGCGCCGCTGAAGTCGATCACGCAATCGATGAACTGCTGGACGTGTTGCTCAACAAGTACGCGCCGATTCCGGCAAACAGTATCAGCACATTATTGGGGCGGTTGCGATGGGGGGTGCCGCAGTGGCAGGCAAAGTTACCGGCCGCCATCAAACGCGCCAAAGAACGTATGGCGCAAACCACTATCGACGGCGTGACGTGGTACTGGCCTGCAGAGGCGAAGATTGGTAAGGCCCACCACGTGCTGGATGACGACGTTCGATTATTGGCGCCATTTGATCCCATCGTATGGGACCGGCGTCGATTTGAGATGTTATGGGGCTGGGCTTACCGTTTTGAAGCCTACACACCGGTGGCCAAACGCAAGCTGGGTTATTACGCCTTGCCGATGTTATGGCGCGGCAACATCATCGGCTGGGGGAACCTAAGCGTGAAAGACGATGCGCTGGTCTGTGAATTCGGCTACGTCTCCGGTGGTGCGCCGAAGGAGCGAGAATTTCGCTTAGCGCTTGCGGTTGAATGTGAAAACATGCAGCACTTTCTTCGCCTGTCAACCAACACGCTCGCCGCCTGTTCTGTGCGCTAGTGGTCACGACAGGGCTGCGTTGTTGAGCCTCCTCAAGAAGTCAATAGCGCTGCAATATCGGCCGGGCCGTGCGTGATACAGTGATTTTCCAAAGAAGCTATCGGTAACAACACCATAAGAGCACTAACGACACGATAGGAGAGGCAAATGCAGATGTTGTTCGGGAGTACGTCACGGCGTGTGCGTCGATTCGAGGCACGACTAACAACGCCACTTTTTCGGCGAATCGGCGCGACGCTGCTCGGATTGGCCGGCAGCACCTTGGCCGGAGTGATGTTTGGTCTGGCGCTACCAGTGATCCTAAATCCGGCAGTTACCCTGCCGCTGTAAGTTGGGCTGACGGTAGCCAAGGTGGCAGTGGGCGCGTGATTTTGGCCACTACGTATTCCAGAAATGTCTTCCATCGATCCGTAAAAGGCAA
>Ga0315907_10008677_pt1 | contig 10396 bp, 9 predicted proteins | sample LakEriMetagenome_3_FD_203525 | JGI IMG/M metagenome (GOLD analysis project Ga0315907, IMG submission 203525) | Freshwater fungal communities from buoy surface, Lake Erie, Ohio, United States - Buoy 12 MA123 | ecosystem: Environmental > Aquatic > Freshwater > Lake > Lake biofilm | place: USA...
TTGTGCAATCTCAATTTTTTGCGCTCCAGATAAGAGTCTGTAATTATTTTTTAATGCCGTTTCTATTAGATTTACTAGCACGCTATCTTCAAAAAATGTTCGCCAATTTACCAAGTTCACGGCACTGCTGTCGTTAACCTGGTTAAAGTGCTTTGGCAAGTCTTGTATGGCTCTGTTTGATCCTAATTCTAGGGGTTTACAAGCCAGTAAAAAACTGCCTAGTAAAAAGATTAGAACAAGGTTAAATATGCTATTTCTATACATGGTATTTCTCTCTTGATTTAACAATTTATTTTATTGCACTTCTGTTTACTATACGTTCAGAAATGCTGGCAAAAATGTAATACAAACCTGGAATGATAATTACACCAAACACAGTTCCAAAAAGCATTCCTCCTGCCGCTGCAGTTCCTATGGTTCTGTTGCCAATGGCTCCAGCGCCGCTGGCTAACATCAGCGGAATGAGTCCAGCAATAAAGGCAAAGGAGGTCATTAAAATTGGCCTTAACCTAGATTTAGATCCCTCAATTGCCGCTTCAAATGGACTTAATCCTTCTTTCTGCTTAAGAATAGCAAACTCAACAATTAAAATGGCATTTTTACCCAATAATCCTATGAGCATAACCAATGCCACTTGCGCATAAATATTATTCTCTAAACCAAGAACATACAACAAGAAAAACGAGCCAAAAATGCCAGTTGGCAGAGATAAGATTACAGGAAGTGGAAGCAGAAAACTCTCGTACTGGGCAGATAATAGTAGGTAAACAAAAATTAAACAAATAATAAAAATAAATATAGCCTGATTTCCAGCTAAAATCTCATCGCGGGTCATGCCACTCCAAGCATAGGCAAAACCTCTTGGTAATTTTTCATCACCAACTCTTTTTATGGCTTCAATTGCTTCGCTGCTGCTATAGCCTGGTGCAGGTTCGCCATTTACCATTGCAGAGGTATACATATTGTAGCGGGTAAGTTGTTCCGGACCATAAACTCTTTCCATTCTTACAAAGGCAGAATAGGGAACCATCTCTCCAGATTTATTCTTGGCATATAACTTCAATATGTCCTGAGCTTGCGCCCTGTAATTTGGTTCAGCCTGAACCATTACTTTGTACATTTGCCCAAATTTAATAAAGTTAGTGGCGTAAAAACTACCTATTAGCGATTGTAAATTATCCATTGCCTCCTCAATTGAAATGCCTTTTTGGGCAGCCATCTCTCGATCTACGTGAATAATGTATTGCGGAAAAGTAGCATCAAACGAAGAGAATGCCGATTTAATTTCTTTTTGAGTATTAAGTTCCTTTAAAAAATCATTAGCCACTTTTTGCGTGTATTGTAAATCGCCTTTGCCGGTTTTATCTTGTATCCTAAACTCAAAACCACTCGCATTTCCATAACCTGGCACAGCAGGTGGTGGGAAGTATTGAATGCTGGCATCGGTAATATGTTTGGTTTTTTCTTCAACCAATTGAATTACTTCTTTAACGGTTTCTTTTCTATCGCTCCATGGTTTTAAGCTTATAGTACCCATACCAAATGAAGCTCCCGAACCATCCGTTAACAAACTAAATCCAGCCAAAGCAGATACCGATTCTATAGCTGGAATATCTTTTATAGAACGCTGAATTTCATCCATAACTTGTTCAGTTCTTTCAATGGTAGAACCCGCAGGAGTTGTAACATTGGCATAAATAGTGCCTTGGTCTTCAGTTGGAATAAAGCCAGATGGGAGAATGTTAACCAAGCCAATAGTTCCAATTGAAAATGCCAATAACATTAAAACAGTAATAATTCTTCTATTTATTATTTGAGTTAATAGCTTAATATACTTATTCGACAATTTTTCATATTGAATATTAAAAAGTGTAAAAAAATTATTGAGCCAATTTTTCTTTTTTCGAATGGTATGTGTGTTTTTTAGCATAATAGAACATAAGGCTGGAGTTAGTGTTAAGGCATTAACTCCAGAAATTACAATGGCAATAGCCATAGTAATAGAAAACTGTCGATAAAAAACACCTACAGGTCCATTCATAAAGGCAACGGGAACAAACACTGCCGACATTACCAAGGTAATAGCCACAATAGCCCCGCTTATCTCCTTCATAGATTTTATGGTAGCTGTTTTGGCGTCTACATGATATTCTTCCATTTTAGCATGCACAGCCTCAACAACTACAATAGAATCATCTACCACAATTCCAATGGCCAAAACCAAGGCAAAAAGGGTTAACAAATTAATAGAGAAGCCAAAGAGTTGCATAAAGAAAAAAGTACCTATCAAAGATACGGGTACTGCAATAGCTGGAATTAAGGTTGATCGCCAATCTTGTAAGAAAATAAACACAACCAATGCCACCAAAAGGAATGCTTCTAATAAGGTTTTTATAACCTCATGAATAGAGGCATCTAAAAAGCGAGAAACATCATAACTAATGGTATAATCCATGTTTGGCGGAAAAGTGGTTCTTTTGAGTTCGGCCAACTTACTTTTTACATTGGCAATTACTTCACTAGCGTTTGAACCAGGTCTCTGTTTTAAAATAATAGCAGCAGATGGTTTACCATTTTCTTTAGAAAGCACATCGTAATCGAGCGATCCAAATTCAATTTCTGCTACATCTTTTAAGCGAAGAAATTCCCCACTGGCATTCGCTTTTAAAATGATGTTTTCATAATCAATTTTCTCAGTGTATTTACCAGTATATTTAATTACATATTGCAATGATTGCGCCTTTCTGCCAGAACTCTCACCTACCTTACCCGGAGCAGCCTCTACATTCTGACTTCGCAAGGCTGCAATAACATCGGCTGCAGAAATTTCGTAGGTAGCTAATCTATCCGGTTTGAGCCAAACGCGCATAGAATATTCTCTTTGTCCCATGATATCCGCAAATCCAACTCCGTTTATCCTTTTGAGTTCAGCCAATACGTTGATATCAGCAAAATTGTAAATAAACTTTTCATCTAGTGTTGAATCTGTACTTACCAAGTTTAAGTATAACAACATGCTGTTCACTTCTTTCTCTGTTACTACCCCAGCTTTAATAACCTCTTCTGGCATTTCATCGAGCACTGTAGTTACTCTGTTTTGTACATTAACCGCAGCTACATCTGGATTTGTTCCTACTTCAAAATACACCTGAATAATACTCGTGCCATCGTTACCCGATACAGAGGTCATGTATGTCATACCAGGAACACCATTTATCGCTCTTTCTATGGGTGTAACTACTGCCTTAGCACATACCTCTGCATTGGCTCCAGTATATTTAGTGGTAACAGTAACCGCAGGTGGAGCAATATCTGGATACTGCGTAACGGGCAACTGAGTGAGCGATAATAAACCCATTAATAAAATTATAACCGACACCACAATAGATAATACCGGTCTATGAATAAATTTTTCTACCATACTAATACGCCTATTTTGCCTGTAATGCTTTAATGATAGTTATTGGGTTAATCATTTCAGGTATTATCTCATCTCCTTCTTTCACATTCTGAATACCTTCATATAAAATAATATCATCTACACTTAAACCTGCATCAATGAGATATAAATGAGGTAAACGCATGCCAATATGAATATTTCGTGTTCTAATTTTATTGTCTTTGTCTACCACAAACACATAAAATTTATCCTGAATTTCGAAGGTGGCCTTTTGTGGAATAAGCAGGACTTTCTTCAGCTCATTTTTGATAAGTACTTTGGCAGAGGCCCCGTGTTTTAATACCATTTCTGGATTAGGAAATATGGCTCTAAATGCAATAGTACCGGTGTTTCTGTCAAATTCACCTTCTATGGTTTGAATTTTTCCAGGATATTTATGTCTGCTATTATCTGCCAATTGCAATAAAATATCTTGCTCGCTAAGCTTCCGCTCCATATACTTCAGATATTCTTTTTCTGATACATTAAAATAGGCATAAACCTCCTTATTATTAGATAAAGTTGTCAGTAAGGTTCCTTCGTCTATTAAACTGCCAACCTTATATGGAATCCTATGTATTGTTCCCGAAAAGGGGGCTTTTATTTGTGTGTGCGATAAATGTAACTTAGCAGTAGCTTCATGAGATTTCGCTTCTTCTACCTTGGCCTCCAAAGCTTCTAAATTGGCTTCAGCCTTTTCTAATTCAGTTTTAGAAACAATTTTTTTTCCAAACAATAGTCTTTTGTTTTGCAACTCTAATTGCGCCGTTCGCATTTCGGCAATGGCAGATTTTACAAGGGCTTTTGCTTTAATCAATTCTTCCTTATAAAATGAACTACTTAAACTAAACATCAACTGTCCTTCTTGTACAGTTTTACCTTCGTCTAAATGATTTTTCTCTATATAGCCTTTAACTCGGGTTCTAATTTCAATGTTTTGAACCGAGTGTATTTCTGCTATGTATTCGCTGTAATAGCTAGTATCTCTATATACTGGCTTAGTAACAGGATATTTGTTCGATTGTATAGTATTGTTATCGCTTTCATTACAAGCCAATAAAAGCAAGCTCGCACACAATGCAAGGATTGAATTTTTTTTCATTAATCTATTAAAATGCTGTGAAAATTTGGGGTAAAAAGGCTTTGGGGAAAATCAACAATTAGTGCTTGGGAGGCGGACTAACAATTCCAATTGGAATCTTATTTTGATTTGTTTGTTTATCAGATAAATTTAAAATGCAGTTATTCAAATGCGATTGAACCAGAATAGGCGTGATATCAGACAAAACCTCTTTTTCATCTAAATTCTCCATAAGAAATTGAGCGCTTGTAGCATGGTGATGCAATAAAACAGCACTTTCTGAATGGCTTTGAAATTGATTAAATGCTGTTTCATGCACCTCATTAATACACTTTGTTAATTCAATATGTGAAATTCGTGCTTGTACGTCACCCGTTTTTGCAACAATGCAGGTGAAAATAGTGAAAACAATATGTTTTAAGATGCGACTCAATGCTATTCTTTTCTGCAGTTAAACTGCAAATGTATAGCATTTAACCAAATTTTAATGGGATTGTTTGCTTGCTACTTATAAATTTCGGTAACTATAGGTTTACCAGCAAATTGAAATGCCCTATACATGCCTTCCGAATTAAAAGTGAGTGATAAATTCCCAAAGGAATCAACAGCAATTAAACCTCCTTCTCCTCCCATTTTAACCAACTTATCTTGCACTACCACTTGGCAAGCTTCACTTAAACTTAGCCCTTTGTATTCCATTAAGCAAGATACATCATACGCTACTACGGCACGTATAAAATATTCTCCATGCCCGGTGCAAGAAACTGCACAGGTTCTATTGTTGGCATAAGTACCCGCTCCAATAATGGGTGTGTCGCCAACTCTGCCAAATTTCTTATTAGTCATCCCGCCCGTGCTGGTAGCTGCCGCTAAATTTCCGTGTTGATCTAATGCTACAGCCCCAACCGTCCCAAACTTTTTTTCACCTTGTTCTGTTTTATCTGTATGATCCAACTGATAGGTGTCGCTATCTTTTACATCTTGCCATTGCTTATAACGTTCATCAGTAAAAAAATAGGCATCCTCCTCCATCTGTAAACCTTGGTTTCTCGCAAAATACTCAGCCTCTTTACCACTCAAATATACATGGCCCGATTTTTCCATCACCAATCTTGCCAATGCAATAGGATTTTTTACGTTTGATATGCCACTTACCGCACCCGCATTTAGGTTCAAACCGCACATAATTGAAGCATCCATTTCATGACACCCTTTATTGGTAAAAACTGCGCCTTTACCTGCATTAAAAAGCGGGAAATTTTCAAGTGAAATTACAGCAGCTTCCACAGCAGCTAAGCTGCTTCCGCCTTTTTCTAAAATAGCAGAACCTTGCTGAATGGCCTCGGTTAAAGCAGCTCGATAAACCAATTCTTTTTGAGGTGTCATCAGCGCAGGGAGAATAGTGCCTGCACCTCCGTGTATGGCTATAGAGAATTTTTTCATGGCTCTAGTTGGTGCTTACCATTCAGCCGTAGGATCATACCTAAATACTTCGCTCATTTCTTCAACCAATGGCGCCAAATGCTCCGTATGCATGCCTTTTCTACCTCCAAAAACAGGATTCCAAGTATCACTTGTTGGTATACTTAAACCCGCTTTCATCAAAATAGGTGTAATATTAGCTAACCATCTTTCTTGTAAACTTTCTTCTCCAATAAATACATTTTCTGCCACTAAAATATCCTCATGTGCACTTGGTTCAAACATACCTAATGCATAATTCCAGGCATAGTTTAGGGCATTTTGCATTTTAGCATGACTCTCTTCATTGGCTGAACCCAATTTTACAACCCATGTATTGGCATGAAAAACGTGATATTTTAACTCGCCTTTTACCTTACGTGCAACCTTAGCAAGTGGCTCATAAGATGAATTGGCTAATGTTTCAAATCGCAATTGATCTGCATGGTCATATAAAAAATGACGCATTAAACTAAAATCGTATTCTCCATTTGGTAATTCAAGCAATTGCGCATTGTGAAACTGATTGGCATTTCTGGTAAAAGCAACTGTATCTGGTTCCTGCTCTCCCAAATCATTTAACAATACATACAAGGCTTGTGCCTGCCCTATTTTGTCTTGTGCCATACTACTAAATGAAATATCTTCTTCCAATATCGGACCAAGACCCGTCCATTCACTGTTTCTATGTCCAATTATTAGCAAGTCGTCTGCCATTTTATAAAGGAGTTCTTTAATCGCTTCTGTATTCATACCTGTAAATATTATAGCCCTTTTTTGAACTTATTGATTTTGTCCATAACCTTGTATCCGCCTGCTTCACGGTATTGTTTTTCAGGTACGGTTTCAAAAATATCTGAGTCTTCATAATCTGTTGTAAATACATCTCGGGTTTTAACTACCCAAATATTTACACTTAAACCTCTTCTTCCAAATTGTTCTTTACCAAAAATAAGGGCCATTTCTGCATTGGGTGCATGCACAATACCTACATGCATGTGTTGGTCGCCACGGCGTTTTTGATGAAATACTTCATAGGTTTCCCATTGGTCTAAATCCTTTAATGGCTCTATGGTATTCTCTTCTGCAATAGCAGCCCTGTTAACGCGCGGGTCAAGTGATTTAATCATAATTTTGCGGGTTTAAGCCAATGGAACAATATATTTAGCATCTGCCGTGTTCAAGGCTTCTCTCACCCATCTTCCGCGTTCCTCCGCATTTCTTCTAACAGCGAGTCTTTCAGCGTTGCACGGACCACCGCCATTAATTACGCGCTTAAACTCTTCCCAATCTGGCTCAGTATACTCCCACTTTCCTTCATCATTTTTCTTCAAATTAGGATCAGGAATAACCAAACCTAAATCCCAGATTTTAGGTACGTACATGTTTAAAAATTGCTGACGCATATCATCGTTAGTTGCCATCTTTACTTTCCATTTCATCAAAATTTCTGTGTGGTTAGAAATTTTATCTGATGGTCCGAAAAAGTGCATAATAGGAGGCCACCAACGGGTTAAAGCTGCTTGAACCAACTCGCGCTGTTTAGGCGTTCCTGTAGCAAGCGTAACCACATTATCATGACCATATTTTAAGTGGAATGATTCTTCCGTACAAATTCTGTCTAATGCCCTACAATACGGACCATAACTTCCTTTCGCATTGGCAACTTGATTAATAATTGCACCTGCATCAATTAACCAGGCAATGATACAAGCATCTGCCCAAGTGTATGCTGGATAATTAAAAACATTAGAATATTTAGACTTGCCAGTAATTAAATCATTAATCATTGCTTCTCTACTTTTACCTAAGGTTTCTGCGGCACTGTATAAAAGTTGAGCGTGACCCACTTCATCTTGCACTTTGGCCATCAAAGCTAATTTGCGCTTGAATCCAGGTGCACGCGTAATCCAAGTTCCTTCCGGTAAAGCACCAATAATTTCACTGTGTCCGTGCTGCTCTATCATACGAACAAGTTGTTTTCGATACTCTTTTGGCATCCAATCTTTAGGTTCAATTTTCTCACCACGTGCAATACGGGCTTCAAATTCTGCTAATTTTTGTGGGTCTTCACCAGCAGTCATCATTGCTGCTTTGTCGTTAGGATCAATGTAAGCGTTTCCGTACATAATGTATTAATTAAATTTCTTATTCTAGTTTAGGGTCTATAATGAATATCTGTAACTAATTTTTTTCTAAGTCCACCCATCACAAAATCACTAATCCGTTCTGCAATTTCATTGGGCCTCATCTTTCCTTCTGTTTGATACCACTCATTTATCCAATTTACACTGCTCAATATACTCAGCACCGCAAATTTTTTATCCGTAGTTTCAAATAAATCCTCCTCAATTCCATTCTCAATTATCCGCGTAAAATCAGATTCATATTGATTTCTTAATCTCAAAAAATCTTGCAGAAAAGTATCTGGCAAACTTCTCCATTCTCTCAGGAAAACAGCGCTTTTATCTATGTCTTCAGTAATTATTTCAACGTGAAATAATATGGCCTTCCTGAGCTTTTCTTCTGCATTAAAATAAATATCATTAACTTCTGCTATTGCATCCAAAAAACGCTTCGCCATACTGAAACAAATGATTTCCAATATTTCTTCCTTGTTTTTTATATGGTGATATAAACTCGCCGCTTCTATATGCAAGGAGGAAGCAATATCACGCATCGAACTAGACGCATAGCCTTTTTGCCTAAATAGCTTAGCTGCTGCTGATATAATCTGCTCTTTACTAATATTTTTTATGGTTTCTCCCATGTTTGCCTAACAATCGTTAGACAAAAATAATAATTCCCTGCAATAAAGCAAATTAATTGGCAAACATTGTTTTCTTAGCAACTAGGCCAACCACCAAATTTTGTCAGGAAATAGAAATATAAAAGGTAAATATAAGAATTCTTGTTTTGGTTCGAACCAAAATCTTAATATTGTGCAAGAAGAAAAAAATATGCTTGCACAATTTCTGTTTTTAGCCTTAAGTGGCGTTGCCACCTATTTTTTTGCCAAAAATTTGGGTAAAATTAGAAGAAATATCTTATTAGGAAGAGATGTTGACCTCAGCGATAATAAGGCCTTACGCTGGAAAACGATGCTAAAAGTGGCCTTTGGTCAAACCAAAATGGCCGCTAGGCCAGTACCTTTTATCCTACACTTTATTGTATATGCCGGATTCATACTCATCAATATCGAGGTATTAGAAATTCTAATCGATGGTATTTTTGGAACCCACAGAGCGCTTTCTTTTTTAGGAAGTATATATAACATGGCTATCGGTTTCTTCGAAATTTTAGCATTCGGCGTGCTTTTGGCTTGTATTGTTTTCTTAGCTAGAAGATATGTGCTCAAATTAGCGCGTTTTCAAAGTCCAGAATTAAAGGGTTTTGCTAACCAAGATGCCGCAACCATTTTGTTTGTAGAAATAATTTTAATGGCCGCTTTACTTAAAATGAATGCCGCTGATCAAATACTGCAAGCACATGGAAACGAGCATTATTTAAAGGCGGGCTCATTCCCCATAAGCTCTTGGTTAATCGTGCCTATTTTTGAGGGATTGAACCTAAGTGATGCAACACTTATTTTAATTGAAAGAACAGCTTGGTGGTTTCATATCATTGGAATTTTTATCTTTATGAATTACCTACCCTTTAGCAAACATTTTCATGTAATTCTAGCTTTCCCAAATACTTATTATTCTAACCTAAAAGCGAAGGGCGAACTAAACAACATGGCAAGCGTTACGCAAGAGGTTAAACTCATGCTTGATCCAAGTGCTACAACACCAGAAGGCTATCAAGCGCCCACTAGTTTTGGTGTTAAAGAGGTAACAGATCTTACTTGGAAAAATCTAATGGATGCCTATAGCTGCACAGAATGTGGTAGGTGCACCAGTAGTTGTCCGCAAAACCAAACAGGTAAATTACTGTCTCCGCGCAAAATTATGATGGATACGCGTGATAGATTAGAGGAAGTAGGCAAAAATATAGATGCCAATGGAGGTACATTTGTGCCAGATAATAAAAATCTTCATAGTTATATTTCTGAGGAAGAGCTCTGGGCCTGTAACACATGCAATGCCTGCGTTGAAGCTTGTCCAATTAATATTAATCCAATGGAGATTATTGTTGAAATGCGTCGCTATAAAGTTATGGAGGAAAGCGCAGCCCCATCTTCTATCAACAATATGTTTAGCAATATGGAAAATAATCAAGCCCCTTGGCAATTTAGTCCTATGGATAGGGCCAACTGGACCCAAGATTTAAACAGCTAAGTGTCCCAAAATTACCAAATGTAAAAACAAAGAAAGATCTTTATTATGAGTGAATTTAGAGTACGTACCATGGCCGATATGATGGCGGCAGGAGAACAAGCAGATATATTATTTTGGGTAGGATGTGCCGGAAGT
>Ga0315907_10008678_pt1 | contig 10396 bp, 11 predicted proteins | sample LakEriMetagenome_3_FD_203525 | JGI IMG/M metagenome (GOLD analysis project Ga0315907, IMG submission 203525) | Freshwater fungal communities from buoy surface, Lake Erie, Ohio, United States - Buoy 12 MA123 | ecosystem: Environmental > Aquatic > Freshwater > Lake > Lake biofilm | place: USA...
CCTGCGGCCTTGTTGATCTCGCCCAGGCCGGCGATCGCGTCGTCCACGCACTTGCCAAAGCCCGGCGCCAGACGGAACACGTTCTTCAGCCCGCGGCGCACGATCAGGTCGGACACGCCGACGTCGATCATGAACGGGGTGTTGTACTTGGCCGCGGCTTGGGTGGCCGGCAGCGCGATGGCGCTGGAGAAGCAGCCCACATAGGCCGCCACGCCCACCTGGTGCAGGCGCTCCACCTCGGCCACGCCCACCTCGGGGCGCGACTGCGAGTCGCCCAGCGCGGCCTCGAGCTTGGCCCCGCCCATGGACTTGATGCCGCCGGCGGCGTTGATCTCGTCAATGGCCATCTGGCAGCCCAGACGACCCTGCCCGCCGCTGTAGGCCAGGCCGCCGCTGACCGGGTGGACCAAGCCGACCTTCACGGCCGCCGGCTGCGCCAGCAGCAGGCCGGGCGCACCCAGCACCGTGGTGGCCGCGCCGGCCTTGAGCACGGAGCGGCGGGAAAAACCTTGGGGGCGGGTTTCGGCGGTGCGAGATGTCATGACGGATCCTCGAAAGCAGGAAGGATGAACGGGAGGTCCCGACGGTTCCAGCCGCAGGGCCTGACGAAAAAACTGAGGGAAAACCAGGGCCGGCTGTGCAGCCGACTTGTTCTAATGTTAGAACAATCGAACGGGTACCGAACACAAGCCCCTAGACGGCGCTCAACCAGCCCACAGGCCGCCCGGCTGGCGTGGCACCCTTCGGGCCCGGTGCGCCCCCAGCCTCCATCCAGAGCCATGCAGTACCTCGACACCCTCAGCACCTTCGCCGCAGGTCTGCGCTTTGCCGCGCTGCCGCCAGCCGTGCGCGCGCACACCGGCTGGGTCCTGGCCGACACCCTGGCGGCCATCGCCGCAGGCTCGGCCGAGCCGGAGCTGCGCGCACTGGCCCAGCGCCAGCGCCTGGGCAGCGGCGCCACGCTCATCGGGCTGGGCGTGCAGACCCACCCCGAGGCCGCGGCACTGGTCAACGGCACGGGCGGCACCTTCCTGGAGATGGACGAGGGCAACCGCTTCTCGCGCGGCCACCCGGCCATCCACGTGCTGCCAGCCGCACTCGCCCTTTGCGAGCAGCAAGGCGCCGATGCCGACACCTTCCTGTCCGCCCTGGTGGTGGGTTACGAGGTGGGCTCACGCCTGGGTGCGGCCAGCCAGTTGCGCGGCGCGATGCACCCGCACGGCACCTGGGGCACGGTGGGCGCAGCGGCGGCCTGCGCGCGGGCGCGGGGCCTGGATGCCGCGGGCATGCGGGAAGCGATCAACATCGCAGCCTCGCTCACCACCGCCACCTCCAAGCGCACCATGCTCGAAGGCGGGCTGGTGCGCAACGTCTACGCCGGCATGAGCAACCGCAACGGCCTGCTGGCCGTGGAGCTGGCCGGCTGCGGCTTCACAGGCGAGCGCGACGGCCCGGGCTCGCTGCTGGGCCAGGTCATCTCCGAGCGCTTCGACACCACCGAGGTGCTGCGCGACCTGGGGCAGGACTGGCACCTGCTGCACAACTACTTCAAGCTGCACTCGTGCTGCCGCTACAACCACGGCACGCTGGACGCGCTGGATGCCATCGAGGCTGCGCAGGGCCCTCTGCCCGCGCCCGAGGAGATCGAGCGCATCGAGGTGCGCAGCTACCACCTCGCCGCCGAGCTGGACGACCCCGCGCCACGCAACACGCTGGCGGCCAAGTTCTCGGTGCCGTTTGCCGTGGCCACGCGGCTGGTGAATGGAAACAGCGCCATGGCCAGTTTCACCTGGGACGCGGTGCGCAACCCGCGCATCCTGGCCCTGGCGCAGAAGGTGAGCCTGAGCGAAGACCCGGCCATGACGAAGCGCCTGCCCATGGAGCGCCCGGCGCGCGTGGTGATCACCGCCACCGACGGCCGCCAATGGATGGGCGAGGCCGGCGTGAACCGCGGCGACGACGCCTCGCCCTACACCGCCGAAGAGCTGACCACGAAGTTCATGGACCTGTGCGGTCGCGTCTGGTCGCAGGCGCATGCGGAGCGTGTGCTTCAGGCCACACACGCCCTGTGCGCCGGCGAAGGCCGCTTCGCTGATTGGTGCGCCTTGCTGCAGCAGCCCCCCGAAGCGTGAGCCGGGCCCACCCGCACACCCAGCCGCCCTCCACGCCCCAGACCACCTGTCCGCCCGTCCACCCGATTCATCATCGCTTCCCCTGTCCAGAGACCCTGCCATGCAACTGTCCGACAAGACCGCCCGCCAGCTCTTTGAAGAAGCCCAGGCCAACCCCACGCGCAAGCGCTTCGGTTTCGGCCGCAAGCCCGCCCTCATCAACGTCGATCCGCAGAAGGCCTACACCAGCGTGGGCGAGTTCGCCACCGCCTACGAGACCGACCCGAAGCAGCTGGACTACATCAACGAGCTGGCCGACGCCTTCCGCGCCAACGGTTTTCCCGTCGTGTGGACCTACGTGGCCTACATGGACTCGGGCGAGGACTGCGGCATCTGGGGCACGCGCACCAACACGCCCGATTCGCTGCAGAACATCAAGGTGGGCAGCCGCCGCTCGGAGTTCGACGACCGCCTGCGCATCGACCGCCAGCGCGACATCATCGTCAACAAGCGCATGGCCTCGGCTTTCTTCGAGACCAACCTCGGCTCCATCTTCAACTTCCACGGCGTGGACACGGTGGTGGTGACGGGTGGATCCACCTCAGGCTGCGTGCGGGCCACGGTGGTGGACAGCCTGCAGCGCAGCTACCGCACCATCGTGCCGCAGGAGTGCGTGGCCGACAAGCACGAGAGCCCGCACTTCGCCAACCTCTACGACATGATGCTGAAGTACGCCGACGTCATCTCGGTGCACGAGGCGCTGGCGCACCTGCGGTCGCTGCCGAAGGGGGCTGAGGCATGACACTGCGCGACCCCGGCTTCTACGACCACCTTCCCTGGGACCGCCGGCCCGTCATCCGCTGGCCCAACGGCGCGCGCGTGGCCTTCTGGGTGGCGCCCAACATCGAGTTCTACGAGCTGAACCCGCCGCGCAACCCGGCGCGCGCGCCCTGGGCCCGCCCGGCGCCGGACGTGCTGAATTACAGCTACCGCGACTACGGCAACCGCGCGGGTTTCTGGCGCATGTTCGACGCCATGGAACGCTGCGGCGTGCACGGCAGCGTGTCGCTCAATGTGGCGGTGTGCCAGCACCACCCCGAGGTCATCAAGGCCTGCGCCGACGCCGGCTGGGAGTTCTATTCCCACGGCACCTACAACACGCGATACCTGATGGGCATGACCGAGGCGCAGGAGCGCGCCGTCATCCAGGACTCCATCGACACCATACGCGACCACACCGGCCAGAAGCTGGACGGCTGGCTGGCCCCCGCCCTGACCTACACCGAGCGCACCATGGACCTGGTGGCCGAGATGGGCCTCACCTACGTGTGCGACCTGTTCCACGACGACCAGCCTGGCCCGGTGAAGGTCAAGCAGGGGCGCCTGGCCAGCATCCCCTATTCGCTGGAGATGAACGACACCATCGTCTACAACGTCAACCTCGTCTCGCCGCGCCGCTACGGCGACATCCTCAAGCGCCAGTTCGACCGCCTGTACCAGGAGGGCGAGCGCTCGGGCACGGTGATGTGCATCCCGCTGCACCCCTACCTCATCGGCCAGCCCTATCGCCTGGCCGCCTTTGAAGAAGCGCTGGCCTACATCGCCGGCCACGAGGGCGTGTGGCTGGCCACGGGCCGGGAGATCGCGCAGCACTTCAACACCCACTACCACGACGCCTTCGCCACCGCGGCCGAAGCCATCGGGGAGGCGCCATGAACCACCCCACCCCCCTGCCCGCCGACTACCTGGACTACCCGCTGCGCCGCCATGGCATGGACCATGACCGCTACGACTGGTCCATGCTGCCGCAGCGCGCACCCGTGGCCTGGCCGGGCGGCGCGCGCATCGCGCTTTGGGTCAGCGTCTCGCTGCAGTGGTTCCCTCTGAACATGAAGGGCCAGCCCTTCAAGCCGCCCGGCGCCATGCAGACCGCGTACCCGGACCTGCGCCACTACACGCTGCGCGATTACGGCAACCGCGTGGGCATCCACCGCGTGATACAGGCACTCGCCCGCCACGGCATTCGTGCATCGGCCCCCTGCAACGCGGCGGTGGCGCGGCGCTACCCCTCGCTCATCAAGGCCTGCCTGGACCAGGGCTGGGAACTCCTGGGCCACGGCCTGGACATGGACCACCTGCACCACGGCGCACTGCCGGTGGAGGAAGAGCGCGCCTGGATCCGCCAGTCGCTGGACATCCTGCAGGAAGCCACCGGCGCGCCCGTGCGCGGCTGGCTGTCACCGGCCAAGTCGCAATCCCACGCCACGCTGGACCTGCTGGCCGAGGCCGGGCTGGACTACGTGTGCGACTGGGTCAATGACGACATGCCCTACCCGGTGCGTACCGTGAGCACCCTGCAAGGCGGCGTCGGGCCGTCGCCCGCGCACTACCAGCACGCGCCCGAGCAGAGTGGGGCTGAAGGATCGGGACGTGGCGGCAGTACCGAAAGCACTGGAGGCACGTCAGGCCTGACCGCCGGCCGCGGCCTGGTGGCCATGCCTCACCCCATCGACATCGACGACCACACCATCCTCGTGCAGAACCACCACACCGAGGACGACTTCCGCGACGCCCTGATCGACCAGTTCGACGGCCTGTACCGCGAAGCCTCGGCCGGCAACGGCCGCATCATGGCCCTCTCGCTGCACCCCTGGGCCATCGGCCAGCCCTACCGCATCGGCGCGCTGGAGGAAGCCTTGGCTCACATCATGAGCCACCCAGGCGTGTGGGTCGCCACGGGGGCGGAGATCCTGGATGCGTGGAAAGCCGGCGGCGGGGCCGGCTGAGCGGCCGGGCATCCTGCAACGAGCCGCTGGGCACAGCCGGAGAGCACACCGACCATGAAACGCGTCCTTGTCATCGTCCCCTTCGCCATGTCGGCCGACAACCTGCTGCTGCGCCAGCAGCAGTTGGCCGGCCTTTCCTTCGGCCCGGGCATCGAGTTCGTCTACCGGCCGGTGAAGGCCGGGCCGGTGAACTACGCCAGCCACCACGACTTCGTGCTGGCGGATGCGGCCAACTTCGAGGCCGGCTGCCACGCGCAGGCCGAAGGCTTCGATGCCGTGTGCATCGACACCATGAGCGATTCCGGCGTAGCCGCGCTGCGCTCGGTGCTGGACATCCCGGTGTTCGGCCCGGGCAAGGTCTCCATGCTGACGGCCTTGATGCTGGGCGACCGCTTCTCCATCCTCACCATGGCCAGCCGCTGGAAGCCGCTTTACAAGAAGGCGCTGGACGAACTGGGCCTGCACCACAAGTGCGCCTCGGTGCGCGCCATCGAGGTGCCGCCGGACAACCAGGCGCTGCTGTCGGGCAAGGAGGAAGAGGTCTTCCCCCTGCTGGAGGCGGCAGGCCACCAGATCGCCGTCGCCCTGCTCGGCGCCGGCCTGACCCACAGCCGCGTGGGCTACCCCAAGCCCATGCACCCGCGGCTGGAGATGCTGGAGGCGATGCTGGCGGCGGGGCAGGCCTCGTCAAGCGCGGGGGGCTGAGCGCTGGCCGTGCAGGCGCGCACGGGGCCGGCAAGGTTCAGTACCGGATCGAGATCGCCAACCTCACCGTCTGCCCGCCGGCCACGGTGAAGCGCGCGGCCTCAAAGGTTGGCGCCGACATTCTGGGCATCACGTTGTTGCTCACGCCCACGCCTTCGGTGGGCATGCCCAGCAGGTTGGTGTCGGCCACCTCGTTGCCATTGGTGTCGTGCACCACGGCCACCGCGTACTCGCCGGGTGCCACGGCTGCGAAGACGCAATTGGCGACCCCGCCCACGGCAGGCACCCGCACCGTTGACTGCGCGTGCTTCTTTGGGTCCAGCGGAAAGCCTGTTCTCGAGGAGAACAGCGCGCACCCCACCAGACCCTGGGCGTTGGACACACCAGCCACGGTGGCCTCGATCCTGCCCGCGTCCGCGGCCCAGGACACGCTGGTGCCGAGCAGCAGGGCAGAGGCCAGGGCCCAGCCCGCCGAGGCTTGAAGATGGGCCGAGGTGAAACGGGGCGTCGTGATGCGGTTCATGCGATGGCTCCTTTCGAGCGTTTAAGGAATCGGGGTCGGGGAGACGGGGCAGGGGGTTGGCCTACCGCGGCCTGAGCAGGCCAGCGCTGATGCGGGCCGTCAACGCGCGGGGTGACAGACGGGCGGACTGCGCGGCCAGCCCGTTGCGCCAGCCCACCACGCGGGTGGGCGACGAGGACTCCAGCGCAGCCAGGCAGGCTTGCACCACCTCGTCGACGCTCAGCGTATGGCGAAACAGCGGTGTGGCGCGCACCCCAGCGCCCATGGCGTCGATGAAGGGGGTCTCCACCGGGCCAGGGCACACCGCAGCCACGCGCAGGCCACGATTGCGATACTCGGCCCACAGCGCTTCGGTGAACGACAGCACGAAAGCCTTGGTCGCACCGTAGGTGCTCATGAAGGGCGCGGGCTGGAACGCCACCGTGGAGGCGATGTTGAGGACCGTGCCCCGGCGGGCCAGCAGGGAGGGCACGAAAAGGCGCGTGAGTTCGGCCAGGGCCACCACATTGACCTGGATCTGTGCCAGCAGATGCTCCACGGGCTCTTCCTCGAATTTGCCGTGGTAGCCGAAGCCGGCGTTGTTCACCAGCGTGTCCACCGCCAGGCCCTGGCGCCTGACGTCATCGTGCAGTCGATGAGCCGCTCCGGGCTCCGACAGGTCGGAACCGATCACGGTGGCCGAGCCGCCGGCGTCCTCGATGCGTCGCTTGAGCGCCTCCAGCCGGTCAGCCGACCGGGCCACCAACACCATGTGCGCCGAGCGTGCGCCCAGCGCCAGGGCCAGGGCCTCGCCGATGCCTGACGATGCCCCGGTCACCAGGACCGTGTGCTGCTTCATGAAGGTTCTCCTGTGAAGTTGTTGGACGTGAAAGGGATGGTGGAAGCGGTGGAGGTGATGGGGGTGTTGCCGCCAGGCGGGGTGTTCCCGGAAGCCTGGGTCACAGGCCCAGTCCGCGGGCCATCAGGGCCGCCAGGAGCGGCAAGGCGGCCAGCAGGCCTGCTTGTGCTGCCACCCATGACCTGGCCCGTCTGATCTCCAGCGGCCCCGGCAGCGCTCCGCTGGCGCGGTGCTCGCGGCGCCAACGCAGGTACTTCAAGGTGGGCACCACAGACACCAGACCCACCACCACGAACAGGCCCAGCTTCATCCAGAAAACCGGGTTGGCAAGGTAGAAGCCGGCACCCTTCAGGCCCCAGGCCACACGGCCCACGCCCGCCGCGAGCACGAGCGCGGCCAGCAAGCCGTAGGCCAGGTCCACACGGGGCAACCACTCGACCCAGCGCTCGTTGGCTGGCAAGCGCAGCAAAGCCCACTCCGCTGCCAGGCAACCGCACAGGGCCAGGACGGACAGGTGGTGCAGGAGGGTCAGTGACAGGTCAAGGGCCAGGTTCATGGGTGTGCTCCCTGCGGTTGGACATGGGGTCCGGAGGGACCCGGACGTCAATGTGTGCAACGTACACATACGAACTCTAGGGCCCAATGTATGCGCTGTCAACATATATTTCGCACAAAGCCCCGACACTGACCGCACACATGGACAAGCCCTACCACCACGGCAACCTGCGCACCGCCTTGCTGGAAGCAGCGCACGCCCGGCTGAGCGAGGTCGGCGAGGCCGACCTGAGCCTGCGCGACCTGGCAACCCGGGTTGGCGTCAGCGTGAATGCCAGCTATCGCCACTTCTCGAACAAGGAGGCGCTGCTGATGGAGTTGAGCGCCATGGGGTTCGACACGCTGCGCACGCGAATGCTGGAATCCATCCAGGAAGTCCGTCCCCTGGGGCCCGAGCATCACCTGCGGGCAGCCGGACAGGCTTACACCGCTTTCGCGCGGCAGGACCCGGCGCTGTACAAGCTCATGTTCGGTCGCAAGGGCCGCTTCGGCGCCCAGGCGCGCTTGCTCGAGGCAGCCAACGCGGCTTTCGACGTGGTAATCAACTGCGTGGCGGCGATGAGGGGCGCCTCACCCGATTCAGCGGAGGCCGTGAAAGCTGCTGTGGGCGTTTGGTCGATGGTGCATGGCTATGCCATGCTGGACATCGGCGGCTACCTGGCCGGGATGGCCGAGCAAAAACGCCCCAGCGCTGCGGAGGTGCTGCGCCTTCTGGCCGTGGACGCCTGAGCCCCGCGCTTCGGGCAGGCGACTTCAGCGTTCGAAGAGGTCGACCCCAGCCTCTGCAAGCAGCCTGCCTGATCTCAGGGTTGCGATCGTTGCGTCCCATCCTCATCAACACCAAGGCCCACACGGCCTTCAAGCTGGGCGACCACGACACCGCTGAGGTTGTGGCCTGGGCCGACAGGATCTTGGTGAACAGCGTGGTGCTGGGCGAACTGCTGGTGGGCTCTGCTGCGGGGACCCGGGAGGCCCGCAACCGGGAAGAGCAGGCACGCTTCCTGGGCTCGCCCGGAGTGGAGTCGGTGCAGATCAGCACCCTGACGGCGGACAGCAATGCGCTGGTCTGCGCCGGGCTGCGCCGAAAACGATTGCCGATTCCGACCAACGACTTGTAGATCGCCGCCAGGGCGCTGGAAACAGGCGCGGCGTTGCTGAGCAGGGATGCGCACTTTCAGCAGATCGAAGGCCTGCGCGTGGGGCAACGGCTGGCCAACTTCCCGCGCTGAATCTCAATCCGGCTTGACGTTCGCGAACTTCACCACCGCCGCCCACTTGGCGATCTCGTCTTGCAGCCGGCGGCGGAACTCCGCCGGGGTGTTGGTGTTCGCTTCCGCGCCCTGCCTGGCGAGTTGCTCGGCCACCGCGGGGTCGGCCACGGCTTGGCGCACGGCCGCGCTGTAGCGCTCCTGCACCTCAGGCGGCGTGGCGCCAGGGGCGAAAACGCCGAACCAGGGCGAGACCTCGTACTTCTCCAGCCCCAGGCCGGCACCGGCCTCAGCGATGGTGGGCAGCTCGGGGAAGGCGGCCGAGCGCCGCGGCGTGGTGACGGCCAGGGCGCGCAGCTTGCCCGCGCGCACCAGCGGCATCACGCTGGGCAGCGCGCCAAAGATCATGTCCACGTTGCCCGCGGCCACGTCCTGCGCCGCCGGCACCGTACCCCGGTAGGGGATGTGCAGGATGAACACGCCCGCCTGCTGCTTGAACAGCTCACCGGCCAGGTGCAGCGTGCTGCCGCTGCCTGAGGACGCGAAAGTCAGCCCGCCCGGCTGGGCCCGCGCCAGCTTCACCAGCTCGGCCACGGACCTCACCTCCAGGTTGGCGCGCACAGCCAGCACGCTGGGCACCTGCGCCACCATGCTCACGGGGGCGATGTCCTTCACCGGATCAAACGGGAAGTTGGGGTACACCGCCGGGCTGATGGCGTTCGGCCCGGCCGAGCCCAGCAGCAGCGTCAGGCCATCCCCCGGCGCGCGCGCCACCTCGGTGGAGGCCAGGTTGCCGGCCGCGCCCGGCTTGTTCTCCACCACCACGGTCTGCTTCAGGCTCTCGGCCAGCTTGGGCGCGATGATGCGCGCCAGGATGTCGTTGGGCCCGCCGGGCGTGTAGCCCACCAGCAGGCGGATGGGGCGGCCGCCCGTCTGGGCCTGTGCGGCCCACGGCAGGGTGCCCAGGGTCAAGCCTGCAAGCTGGGCCAGGACATGGCGACGAGGGTGGGACATGGCGTTTCCTTGCGGCGGTGAGGGACGGAAGCGGGACTGGTGACGGATTGTGGTGGGCCCGTGGACGCCGTCACGGAGTCTTCTTGTTTGTCCGAGCCCGGCCGTGGGTGAGCGCGCAAGAATCCGCAGGGCGGGCCGCACGGCTCGCACGGAGGCCATGACCACATGAAGCGACCCATCCCTTTTCAAGCGGCGATGGCCGCGGCCTGCGCCCTGCTGGCCTTGGCCGGGCCGGCTGCCCTGGCCGCCCCCGACGAACAGGCCCTGTGCAAGGACCGCGGCTACCCCGTGGGCACCCCCAGCCAGTGGTTCTTCGACGAGTGCGTGCGCGTGGGGTCCTTCACCCACCAGGCCGAGATCCCGGGCCTGTTCCGCGGCCAGCCCAATGCCATGCAGCCGGCCGCCGAGCCCATGCCCCTGCCGGCCGCGCCGCAGGCCCCGGACTACCGCTGGAGCATAGGACAGGAGAAGGGCCTCACCGTCGACGACTACCTGGCCCGCCAGCGCGTGATGGCGCTGCTGGTCGTGCGTAACGGCGTGCTGGAAGTGGAGCGCTACCAGTACGACCGCACCGCCTCGCACCGCTTCCTGTCCAACTCCATGGCCAAGACGGTCACGGCGCTGGCCATCGGCATGGCCGCCCAGGAGGGCAAGCT
>Ga0315907_10008681_pt1 | contig 10395 bp, 8 predicted proteins | sample LakEriMetagenome_3_FD_203525 | JGI IMG/M metagenome (GOLD analysis project Ga0315907, IMG submission 203525) | Freshwater fungal communities from buoy surface, Lake Erie, Ohio, United States - Buoy 12 MA123 | ecosystem: Environmental > Aquatic > Freshwater > Lake > Lake biofilm | place: USA...
TCTGGAAGAGCTTGGCAGACTAGAAGATGCTGAGACAAGTTACAACAAAGCGATTGCAATCAAGCCAGACTTTGCAGAACCGCATAGCAACTTGGGCATCACGCTGAAAGGGCTTGGCAGACTAGAAGATGCTGAGTCAAGCTGCAATAAAGCGATTGCGATCAAGCCAGACTTTGCAGAAGCGCATAGCAACTTGGGCAACACGCTGAAAGGGCTTGGTAGAGTAGCGGAGGCTGGAGCAAGTTTTGCAGAAGCTGTCAGGCTGAAACCTGACTTTATTAAAGCCCGCAACGAAATGTTGACTTGCTTGTATCTAATGGACAAAAAAAAATTATTTTTTGCTGAATTAAATTATTTGATAAAACAAGATATTGCTAATTCTGTTATCGGCTCGCTCACCTGCCGTTCAGCATTGAAATATGGCGAGGAAAATCCGAATATATTTTGCAATACGCCACTTGAACATGTTCTCCTCGTTGACTTGAAATCTCGTTATAACTTTGAAGAATTTTTTGTCCTGAATGCAAAGACTATACTTAATGAGGATAAAAGATCGCATAAAACACAAGATCTTATTTCAAATGGTTACCAAACTTCTGGGAATCTATTTGATATAGGAAATAGTTTTACTGATCAGATTCAAAAAGCCATCCGATTAGAGATTGAAAGATATCGTATTAATTTTGAGAGCAGTCAAGAAGGATTCATCAGAAAATGGCCGACTGAGTACAGCCTCTATGGCTGGCTTATCAGTATGAACAGTGGCGGTGAACTACATCCTCATATCCATGAAAATGGCTGGTTAAGTGGAAGCATATACATAAATGTTCCACCGAAATCGAAAATTGACAGCGGCAGCCTAGTAGTAGCCCTAGGCAAAGATAGCGATGCAACTAATTCACGTCTGAATTTGAAAAAAGTAATAGATGTAGTTACCGGCAGTATGGTGCTATTTCCTTCATCCCTGATGCATCACACAATTCCGTTTGAATCTGAAGAGGAGCGAATTGTTTTGGCATTTGATGTTATTCCAAAAGGTTCCTCATTAGCAAAGAATCGTTTCCCACCAAAATAAATCAAGGTAGCTCTGAACGTACCCCCCCCCTGCGTAACAATGTCGGTCGCCTCTAAAGAACCAAGAACCGGGGGGCGGCGAAAAGGACAGAAGAGGCACTATACGGACAAACATTAAAGGCAAGTTGAACTTGGTCACATCTTCTGCATATACTAATACCTAAAGCAAATGAACAATGAAAGCATAATATGAAAGTCGTTATTCTTGCTGGAGGATTGGGCACGCGTCTATCAGAAGAAACATATTTACGCCCTAAGCCCATGATTGAAATTGGTTCAATGCCGATTTTGTGGCACATCATGAAGATCTATTCAGCTCATGGCTTCAATGACTTTGTGATTTGCTGTGGTTTTAAAGGTTATGTCATCAAGGAGTATTTTGCAAATTACTTTTTGCACATGTCAGACGTGACCATTGATATGGCTACTAACCAAATGCAGGTTCATCATAAAAAGGCTGAACCATGGAAGATCACCCTCGTCGATACTGGAAATGACAGCATGACAGGTGGGCGGATCAAGAGAGTACAAGAATACGTTCAAAATGAAAAATCTTTTTTTCTAACCTATGGCGATGGGGTGAGTGATGTTGACATTTCAGGCAGCCTGACGTTTCATGAGAACCATGGTAAGTTGGCAACTGTAACGGCTGTACAACCACCGGGTCGTTTTGGAGTTCTAAGCATGCAAGGTGAGAAGGTCATAGGATTCGCTGAAAAACCGGTTGGTAAGTTTGGTTTTATCAATGGTGGTTTTTTTGTCCTCTCTCCTAAGTGTTTGGATTTGATTGATCATGACTACACTATTTGGGAACATGAACCCCTTGCCAACTTGGCTCATATGGGGGAATTGATGGCGTTCGAACACAACGGCTTTTGGCAACCCATGGACACTTTGAGAGATAAAAACTTACTTGAGGATTTATGGTCAAGCGGAAATCCGCCATGGAAAAATTGGTGATAGCTAAGCCAGCTCAAATTGATGCTGCTTACTGGAAGGGGCGACGCGTATTAGTAACTGGCCACTCAGGGTTTAAGGGGAGTTGGTTAACCATCTGGCTTAACCAGCTTGGCAGCCAAATTACTGGCTTAGGACTGACGCCTTCAAGCGATCCGACGCTCTTTGAGTTGGCCAAAATTTCAGAGTTGTGCGAAAGCCACTTTGTCGATATTCGCGATGTTAGTAAGCTCAATGCTGTGGTCAAGCAAACGCAGCCTGAAGTTGTGTTTCATCTTGCTGCACAAGCATTGGTTCGCCAAGGATATCGTGACCCGCTTGAGACATTTGCGACAAACACCATGGGGACAGCAAATGTATTGGAGTCCCTGCGTTCAACAAGCTCTGTTAAAGCAGTGGTGATGGTCACTACAGACAAGGTGTACCGAAATAATGAATCATTAAGGCCATATAAAGAGCAAGATGTCTTGGGCGGATACGACCCTTACAGCGCTAGTAAATCAGCTTCTGAATTAATCATAGATTGTTACCGCAATTCATTTTTAACAGCACAGGGCATATCTGTCGCCAGTGCCCGAGCAGGGAACGTCATAGGCGGTGGGGACTGGGCAACAGACAGGCTTATTCCAGATGCCATTCGTGCTTGGTCAGCCAAACAGATCCTAGGTTTGCGGCATCCAGAATCAATTCGTCCTTGGCAGCACGTGCTAGAGCCGTTAAAAGGCTATGTGATTTTGGCTCAGCACTTGGCCACTTCACCAGAGTTTGCAAGCGCTTTTAATTTTGGTCCTGAATTTAATGAAGCCGCCTCAGTACGACGGGTGATTGAGATAGCACAAAGTTCATGGAGCGGCGCAAAGGTGGAGTGGCGTGCAGGTACAGCCCAAGTGCATGAGGCTGAATATCTGCGGCTTGATACTAGTAAGGCTTGCGAAGTACTAGGCGTTCAATCTACCTGGGGTATTGACAAGGCAGTGAAGCGCACTGTGGCTTGGTACAGAAACCAAGGCCAAGGGGAAAGCGCTATCACTTTATGTCAGAATGACATTAAAGATTTTGAGATTGATACGAAATAAATGCACCATAAATTGCGTGAAATTACAAGTTGCGAAGTATGTGGTAACACACACTTAGAGTCTGTCCTCAACCTTGGATTGCATCCCATGTGTGATGATCTGGTGCCAATTGGTGAGACCAGAATATGTGAGGAGTATCCAATCGAGATTCTTTTCTGTAATGCATGTCGAACAGCACACCAGCGATTTCAAATCCCTAAAGAACAACTTTTCCCGCAAAGCTACCACTATCGATCTAGACACACAGCAGATGTTTTAAGCGGAATGCAAGATTTAGTGGATACATGCCTCAAGAGTACGGGTAGCTTGGTTGGGAAAAAAATTCTGGATATTGGCTGTAACGATGGCAGTCTACTTGGGTTTTTTGCGGGAAAAGGTGCGAAAACTTTTGGTATTGAACCTACTGGTGCCTACAGTGACGCACAGTCTAGAGGACATGCTGTGATGCATGCTTACTTTACCGAGAGCACGGCAAAAGAATTTGTTTCTCAATATGGGCATCCAGATTTAATTACTTTTACCAACGTTTTTGCTCATATTGAAGATTTAGGAGAAATTCTTAAAGCCATTAATGTATTGCGCCATCCAGCTACTTCTCTCATGATAGAAAATCATTATCTTGGGGCTGTTTTGGAGAGGCAGCAATTTGATACTTTTTATCATGAGCATCCACGAACCTACAGTTATGGATCATTCATGAAAATTGCGGATACTTTAGGTATGAAAGTTGGCCTTGCTCAATTTCCATCTCGCTACGGTGGCAACATTCGCGTGTTGCTACAGTCCCAGGAAGTCGATAGTGAGGTAGCGCATGACAGAGCTGAAGAAATAGGGCTTAAAGAAGCAAACTTTGCTCATGATTTTCAGACTTTAGCAACCAATATGGTTCAATGGCATAGTGCCAAAAGTGCTGAAATTGCAGCAGCGGTCACTCAGTACGGACCATTGGTAGCTAAAGCATTTCCAGGTCGCGCTGCCATACCTATAAAAATGCTGGGGATTGATCAAACTATGATATCAGCCGTTTATGAAAAATCTCAATCTGACAAAATAGGTCACTATGTTCCTGGCACACGCATTCCTATTTTGTCAGATGAATTTCTTTTAAAAAATCATAAAGAAAATAGCCCAATTTTGAATTTGGCTTGGCACATAGCTCAAGAGATTCAAGACTATATGCAGATACAAGGCTACGCAGGCAAGTATATAAATATTATTTAAGTTTACGCAGATCTATTTTCATAATATTTATGTTCGGAATCCTAGGAAGTGGTTTTGGTTTGTATGGGTACTTACCTGCGGCAGTTGCACTTGGATTTTCACCGATACTTTTTCCAGCTAGGTATCAGAATAAATTTTCTTCTAGAGATGAACTTAAAAAATTTAATGAAAGCATTAGTTGGGTAGATACAGATCAAGATCTCATTGAAATGGCAACAACACTGGTCATCTCAAAACGACCAATTGACCAATTCAAGGAATTACCTAATTACCTTTCACAGAGGCGGCTTAAAAAAATTATTTTCGAAAAGCCTTTGGCTATTGACCCGTTTTCGGCACTGAAGATGCTCGACATGGTGAAGGCTTCTGGAAAACAGTGCACCGCTGGATTTACTTTTCGCTTTACACCTTGGGCTGCTTTATTGCAGCCAAAACTCATATCAACTTTGCCAATAAAAAAAGAAGTTTGGTTATTGCAGTGGCACTTTATGGCCCATCACTTCAGCGCTGAACTTCGGAATTGGAAGCGAGACAATGCTCAAGGTGGTGGTGTAATTAGATTTTATGGTATTCATGTCATCGCGCTATTGGCTGAATTTGGGTACACAGAAGTGGTTTTGTCAGAAGTTTTGAACAGTCCAAATGATGAAGCTTACTCAGCTTGGCGTGCCATATTTCGTGGGGAAGAACTGCCTGAATTTAGAATTGAAGTTGACTCGCATGTTGATAAAACTTCTTTTATTTTGAGAAATTTAAATACGGATGCCACCATGTTCGAGGCTAATGACCCTTTCAATTTGCCTTTGAATCAAACTCATGAACCTGGGTTAGACCCACGTTCTATGTATCTTCAAGAGGTGCTGTCTGAGGATATTGCAAATGATCAACCTTGGCCCAAGCGGTTGCTTGATGCAACAAACTTATGGGCCTTGGTCGAACGAAAAACAAAAATCTTGTCCAGTTACTAAAAATGACAATCGATTGCATTTACAGATAAAAAAATCTGACCTATTAATACGCCACTGGTAGGTTACTTAGGTGGTGGGCTAAGTGAGGTGAGGACTAGATTAGACTGCAAGATTGAAGGGATGCTGTTTGTCTTTAATTGCTCAATGATGGTTCTGCTCACGGCTTTAAAACCGGATGGAGCCTAGATGATTTCCTGAAAGAGGAAGCCATATGCTGAATATATCTTCATGATGTGCCACAAAATCGGCATTTCAGACGGAGCACTCAACATCTTAAGCGCCATGCCAAGAAACCCTCTGTGAATATCTTTTGCGCTTGGGACACAGCACGGCAGAGTGTGGGCTTGGGCGATGTGAGGGTCTATCATTTTAGGCACTCACATGCAAGTTTCTTATTTAACGCTTGCAGAACTCTCTACGAGGTGCAGCGCTTCTTGGGTCAACCGAAGTTAAAACAACCCGGCGTCTGCGCACCTGAGCCACGACATCTTGCTGGATACCACCAATTCGGTCAATACAACCCTTGGTGGGATTGGCACGAGACGAGAGTGTGCGGTAAAGCGTTTCACGTGATAGGCCTGTCTTTTGCAAAACAAAGGTAATGCAGCCTTGGATGGTGGTGCCTACCTGCACCTTGGCTAAGATATTTCCATCATTCAGGTAGTCGACCTACTCCAAACCCCAAATAATCGGATATTTTTAAATTACCATTCCTTGTATGGCAATATAGTGTCTAGTCAGAGAATTTAATCTCATAATCTAGAGGTAATGGAATGCATTTACCAATTTAATTGATATCACCAACATCATCACAGTCGACTTAAATCATTCATATGAAAACCTTTCTCCACGTGGGCTGCGGCCCCAAGCACAAAGACCAAACCACACCCGGCTTTAACTCACCCGATTGGAATGAACTGCGGCTAGACATCGACGAGTCCGTCAAACCCGATGTGGTGGGCACCATGACCGACATGTCTTCCGTAGCAACAGGTTCAGTAGACGCCCTGTTTTCTAGTCACAACATTGAACATCTGTATCCGCATGAGGTGCCGCAGGCATTGTCCGAGTTCAAGCGGGTGCTCAGTCCCGAAGGCTTTGTCGTCATCACATGCCCTGATTTGCAGTCTGTCTGTGCACTGGTTGCCGAGGACAAACTGACCGAGCCGGCCTATACATCTCCGGCCGGCCCCATCACGCCGCTAGACATTCTGTTTGGTCACCGCCCGCCCATGGCTCGCGGTAATTTGTACATGGCGCATCGCTGCGGCTTTACACAAAAGGTGCTTACGGGCACCTTGCAAGCGGCAGGCTTTGCCACAGTAGCCACCAAACGCCGTGGCCATCCATACTATGACCTTTGGGCAGTGGGCACGACTTCAGCCATGCCGGAGTCTGAACTAAGGGAGCTAGCACAGGCGCATTTCTTATGAGAAAACTCAACCTCGGCTGCGGCTTTGACAAGCGCGAAGGTTTTGTCAATGCCGATAACTTTGTTGAATGTGAACCCGACGTTCACATCGACATTGAGCAGACACCGTGGTCGCTGGCCGACAACAGTTTTGACTACATTTTGATGAAGCATGTGCTAGAGCACGTCGGTGCCGACTTTAAGACCTTTGCCAGTGTCATGCGTGAACTTTACCGGGTCATCGCGCCAGGCGGCATCATTGAGATTCATGTGCCGCATTTCAGGCACGACACATGGTGGTCCGATCCAACCCATGTGCGCGCTTTCACGCCGCTCACTTTTCGGATGATGTCAAAAAAGCAGAACGATGAGTGGATCGCAAAGCGTGCCAACTACACCATGCTGGCTCATGTGATGCAGGTGGATTTTGAGATTGCCGAAGCTCTGCAAGTTTATGAGCCAATGTGGTGGCAAAAGGTGCAGGCTGGGGAGTTAAGTCAAGAGCAGTTGCGAGCCATGGCCGACCAGCAATGGGGAGTGGTCAAGGAGTTGCAAGTCAAGCTCAAGGCTGTCAAGGCTGTTTAAGTTTTATCGCTATTCTGCAATATGAAAAATTCACCTTCTTTTGCCATTTACTATGCGGGCGATGCTTACTCGACAGCCAACAAAATCATGGGCCGTCAAAGTGCTGGCAAGGCTTTCATGCGCGGTGTCGCGCGGACTTGGCCCAAGGCCGAGCTGCATGGTTTCGGCCAAGGCACCGAGGCGGCTAAGGCCATGTACACACAGCTTGCAAGTGATGGCTTTGACGGCCAGCTCAAGTGGATTGAAGTACCCAACTGGACGGCTTTAGGCGACGTGGGAACACTGTACTACCCATCACCCGCAGCCAAAGATTTTGCTTTTTCGCGCAATGCTTTCAACCCTAGCGCTTTCAGTGTCATGGGGGTCACCTTCACCTTGTCTTCTAACGGCGCTATGGACCAAGTGGCTGATCTGGTGCTGCCGCCTTATAAGCCTTGGGATGCCATGATCTGCATCTCACAAGCAGCACTTGATTTCACCACCCGTTTGCACGACGAGATGAAGGCATGGTGGTCTGCGCAGACCGGCGCAACTCGCTTCAACACGCCACAATTGCCAGTCATTGCGCTGGGTGTTGATTGTCCAGCGTTCACGCCCAAAGCTGAACTGCGCCAAACAGCCCGATCGGCGTTGCAGTTGCAAGCAAACGAAGTGGCGTTCTTGTTTTCAGGCAGACTCTCTTTTCATGCCAAAGCCAACCCTGCGCCGATGTACCAAGCACTGGAACAAGCGGCAAAGCATGCTTCTGTGGTTTGTATTGAGGCCGGTGTTTTTCCCAATGAAGCTATTCGTGCAGGGTTTGTGGCTGCACAAAAAGCACTGGCGCCCTCTGTGCGGTTTATCTGGGTAGACGGCAAAGATGATTTGCGATACCGACAGGCTTGGCAGGCTGCAGATGCCTTCGTCTCGCTGTCAGACAATATTCAAGAAACCTTTGGCCTGACACCAGTGGAGGCAATGGCGGCAGGCTTGCCTGTGGTGGTGTCTGACTGGAATGGCTACAAGGAAACGGTGCGCGATGGTATTGACGGATTTCGTGTGCCCACTATTTTGCCCCCAGCCGGCATTGGTGCCGACCTGGCCATGCGCCACGCGCTGGGCTTGGACAACTATGATTTTTACATTGGCCGTGCCAGTGTGGCCACGGTAATTGAGCCAACAGCATTGGCTCAGGCTTGCATTGCACTGGCATCGCAACCGGCGTTGCGAGCGAGCATGGGTGCCTCAGGCTTGGCACGCGCCACACAAGACTTTGATTGGCCAGTGATCTTGCAGCGCTACGCGCAGTTGGCCGATGAATTGAACAAAATTCGCTTAGAAGCAGGGCCGCAGGCGTCTGAGCCCTGGGTGCAACGCGCCGATCCATTTGCGCGTTTTGGGCATTTTTCAACCCACACGCTGGCTGGCAATTCAATGGTGCTCGCTCAGCCGAGTGCGCAGGCGCGGCTTAGCGATTTGCGCAGCTTGGCCATGGCCAATTATGCTTTTGAGGGCACCTTGTTGCCACCCGACACGATCGTCGCTTTGCTCAGTTTGCTAGACAAGAGTGGCAGCCAAACAGTGAACGAGCTGTTGGTGGCGGCAAGTGTAGCAACACCAGTGGGCGTGCGCTGCCTAATGTGGTTGTGGAAATTTGATTTGCTAAAAGTGGTACCAGCGCAGTCAGCTGTTTGAGTATGAACATTCTCTTTATTCACCAAAACTTTCCTGGCCAGTTCAAGTTCTTGGCTCCCGCTCTTGTCGCTCATGGTCATCAGGTTCTTGCCATGACCATGCAAAAAACCGATGTGAAGGATTGGCAAGGTGTCAAACTTGTTTCTTATTCAACCAACAAGGGCACCAGCCCCAACATCCACCCTTGGGTGTCTGACTTTGAAACCAAAACCATCAGGGCTGAGGCGTGCTTTAAGGCGGCGCTTAAGTTAAAAGATTCTGGGTTTACACCCGACGTGATCATTGCCCACCACGGCTGGGGTGAGAGTTTGTTTATCAAAGAAGTCTGGCCCAAAGCCAAGCTTGGCATTTACTGCGAGTTCTTCTACCACCCCGAAGGAGCTGATGTCGGCTTTGATCCTGAGTTTCCAGCGACAGACCCAGGCGAGGCGTGCCGCCTTCGCCTCAAGAACCTGAACAACCTGATGCATTTTGAAGTAGCCGATGCTGGTATTTCGCCAACCCACTGGCAAGCCAGCACATTTCCCGAGCCCTTCAGGTCAAAAATTACGGTGGTGCACGATGGTATTGATACCCATGCAGTTGTACCTAACCCTGCTGTGGCCCTTAGCTTTAAAAAGGCCAATGGTGAGGATTTAAAACTTACCAAGCAAGATGAAGTCATTACCTTTGTGAACCGCAACTTGGAGCCCTACAGGGGCTACCACATCTTTATGCGGGCTTTGCCAGAGATCTTAAAGAACAGGCCCAATGCCAGAGTTCTGATCGTGGGGGCAGACGATGTGAGCTATGGGGCTAGGCCCACACTTGAAAAGAACGGGGGCACGAAGTGGAAAGACATCTTTATCAGTGAAGTGCGCCCACAAATCAATGACAAGGACTGGCAACGAGTGCACTTCCTTGGCCATGTGCCGTATCAGTACTTTATTCCGCTCCTGCAATTGTCCACCGTTCATGTGTACCTCACCTACCCATTTGTGCTTTCTTGGAGCCTTTTAGAAGCCATGAGTGCAGGCTGCGCCATTGTGGCCAGTGACACACAACCTTTGCACGAAGCTATTCAGCACAACGAGACAGGGCGGTTGGTGAACTTTTTTGATGCCAAATCAATGGTTAAAGAAGTATGTGATTTGCTAGACAACCCTGCTGAGCGGGCCAGACTGAGCGCCAATGCCATGCAGTTTGCTAAAGAGACTTATGATTTGAACAGTGTGTGTTTGCCAAGGCAGCTGGCTTGGGTTGAAGGCTTGGGGCAATAGCAAACACCTGTATTCAAGTTTTCAAGCCTAGTGTCGATCTAGTGTGCGTACCATCTTCATCTAAGATCTAGAAAATGCCCAATTCAACCTCATTCAAACTGGCCTTGCTAGCAATGGTGGGCGTTCTATCGGGTTGCGCCACACTTCTAGACGAGGATACCCAAGAGATT
>Ga0315907_10008686_pt1 | contig 10391 bp, 11 predicted proteins | sample LakEriMetagenome_3_FD_203525 | JGI IMG/M metagenome (GOLD analysis project Ga0315907, IMG submission 203525) | Freshwater fungal communities from buoy surface, Lake Erie, Ohio, United States - Buoy 12 MA123 | ecosystem: Environmental > Aquatic > Freshwater > Lake > Lake biofilm | place: USA...
TTGTAAACTTCCGAGCCAGACCCGGCTGGCTGGCCTCTACGCTCCGCTCCGAGCCCAGCCAGCCGGGTCTGGCGAAGAAACCCTCAAAAACTCGAAGAAAAAACGAGCTAACGACATTGTTTGAAGCGACGACTGGTTTTAAAGTCGGAAATACTCATGTAAAAATAGCAGTAGGAGGAAACGTATTTGATAAACTAAAGGCAGAGGGCAAAGTTCCAAAAGACTTTCAATTAACGAAAGCAATGAGAACCGGAGAAGAGGCGCTACCCCCTGAAATACAGAAAGCTAAAGACGAATTTCTAAGGAGCGCTAAAGCAACTTCGTAATCATATAGTTTAATTTATTCCTCAATCGCAAACTAAGCCAGTTTGCGATTTTTTATTTCTACAAATACCTATATACCATAGGTATCTATGCAGCATTGTAACCTTATATAAAAAACAAATGAAAATCAAAAGGAAAAACAAAGTAAGAAACATACAAGTATCAGTTAGCGATGTACTAAGAATAGAAATGGGAGAAAAGCCAAAGGCAAAAATATCCCAAGCAGACATAAAATACATTAAAATCAAATGAACATATTCGTCCTACACGAAGACCCATCTACGGCAGCAATATACCACTGCGACAAACACATAGTCAAAATGGTTGTCGAACTATACCAACAGCTTGGAAGTGCAGTAATTAGACATGGAGCTACACCAGACATGATGCCACTGACATCAAAGGGAACTCCACTCAAAGGAGGTCACCCAAACCATCCATGTACAAGGTGGTGCGGAGAAACAAGGGCAAACTTTAAGTGGGCATGGCAACATGCAATAAGTCTGCGCTCGGAGTATGTTATTAGATACCTGAAATATCATTCATGCCACAATGGAATTGATCAATTAGGTCGCATGGAGGATCTTATTCCAGATGGACCATTGACTCCATTTGCCCAGGCAATGCCAGATCAGTACAAAGATACTGATGCTGTAAAGGCTTATCGGGCATACTACATGGGAGAAAAGAAAGCATTTGCAAAGTGGAAACTTGGAAACATACCGGATTGGTGGAAATAAAAACATAGAAAAATGTAAATATGACTGAAAGAGTTAAAAAGAACGACATGATCCCTTTCGGGAAATATAAAAGAAAAACCTTTAATCAAATATCAAAAATCGATCCTTATTATATTATTTGGATCACGGAAAACGTAAAATCTATAAAATTACCTAAAAAATTTGTAGATGAAGTCCAACGTGGTATCACACAGAAAGATAACGAATTAAATGACGCTGTAGCTGAATATTGGCGTTTGAATTATTAAAATATGGAAACAGATAAAATGACAGGTACACCAGAGACAGATCAAAAGGCAGTTCCCCACATTGGATTTTATTCATGTGCAACTGTTCCAGCTGAGTTCGCACGAAAGCTAGAACGTGAGCGAGATGAAGCCTGGGAGTTGTTAAATTCACGGGAGGCATTTGTTATTGCTCAACAATCCGTGATTAAGGATTTAATATTAGAGCGCAATCAGGCTTTAGATAAAATAAACTATTTAAATAATACAATACAAACAAAATATAAAACAACAATGCCAGTTTATTGCAGCAACACTTTAATGAGGGTAGACGGTCAACCTATAGGTAAAATATTTAATAAATTTCTGAAAAAGGGCAAAGGATTCGATGAGGGAGATAACGAAACCCTATATGCAAACAAAATTATTCCAATCCCTAGGGAGATTAGGAAACCTATGAAGTTTTCTACTGTAGAGTGGATTCAAGGAAATTTAGGTGAAGATTGAAAAGAGGAACGAGAGAAACAAATAATAAAACAAATCTAAAATATGAGTTTGAATATGATAATTATTTTAATTTTAGAGATAATAATGAAAAGTTTATCTATTGCCAGTTGACTGCATGCTATGGAAGAATTTAGGGAAAACTTGTAAATCTAATAGCCTATTCATATGTTTTTAAACTCATATGTAAATTTTTATTTGTTATCAAATAATTGAATGGACATTGTGTCTTTATAGTTTTTGTTTTTAATATTTGTTTTGTTACGGCGAGCGAGTGGGTGAGGAGCAGTTTGTTGATTTTCTATTGTTGATAGATAGGTAAATTATTATAAACAGATCGAGGGAAAAATTATATAAACTTCCAAACTACCTCCTAACCCACTCTAAGACGGTTAATAAAACATTATTGGATTTTTAATTGCTAATCATTCATTTTAATCACTCCCGCTTTTTGGATCTGCGACACAATGGATTGTGGTCGCTTGAATGAATCAGTCAACCAGATAATATTTAATCCTCCTCCATTGTATTGTTTAATCTACTTATCCAGCGATTTTTTGTTTTTTTCGGTTGGATCGGGTTCTTGGGCGGGTGATCCCATCCTTTGTAGTTTTTTTCGCTGCGCTTGGTTCGATTGGTGACGCACCAGATTGGTGGTGGTGATTTGTAGTTTCGTTTTTTCATAAAAAATCAATTCTGCATGTTAAATAAATTGTGAGTGCTTCCCGCTTCAAAGAGGGCATTTTCAAATACACTCCTGTTGAGTTTCATTAGATTGCCGGGTTTGGAATTGCAAATACCGAAGGCTACTGACCTCAACATTTTGTAGGTGAGTCCAGTAGTGGATTCCAAGGCCGAGAGGTCGCCAACCGGGGTCCCCACACATGTAGCGAACCTTGACATTGTCAACCTGTATCGCAAGGCCGTGGGGGTATGCCTTGAAAACTGCTTGGGAGACACTTTTAGAAAGCCCGGAACGCGATGGAACCTGTAACTCTTGAGACCTGCTCCTCTAAAGCAGCCTGAATATTTCCGAATCTCATCTAACTCTAGGAAGTTTCGACGCAAATATCCGCCAACGGCCTCAGCGTTCTTATGGATTGGATCTACCTGGAAGACGCGCCCGAATCCTGCCTGGGCTTTTGCCTTTTTAACCGCCATACGAATCTTGTTTATTGGAATCGAGGGCAGGGTGTGATCTATGGATGTATCGGAATTGAGCTCAATGGCCTTTGAATCGCATTTTAATCTAGTTGGAAGGAAAACACCCACGATGTGGATATGCATGCTATTTTCGGCTATTCCAAACGCGCTAACCGCTGTTCTCAAATCGGGGCCGATTTTTTTTATGAATGCAGAATATTTTGAGGCAATTGGTTTCAACGAGTTATTACCAGCAATTCCAATCGTAATGAAGTAGCAGTTTTCCTTTCCGTAATGGTTAATTATGTTTTCCGTTGTTATTCGTATTGAATCACCTATTTTAATATCTCGTGATGCGTTAGATGTGTAATGTTTTTTCATTGTATTTTATTCTATAATTATTTTTTATTTGGTATAATCTCTCCTAATAAGATAAAAGCCATCGAGGTCCTTTTTTTATCTTCTGAATCAACCATCTCGCTGATGCCATTCTTTCCACCTCGATTATCATTGTAAACTTGGTGGATCCAATTTGTCTGACTTACGGGTTGGAATTCTGGATTTGTAATTCTATTGTAAACCTTAGTTAGTTTTTTTGGCCTGGTATCGTATGGGCGTTGATTTTCATGGAATGAAAAATTCAAGTAATTTACGTTGATTGTCTGACTCTTCATAGTGCTAGCGCTATATCTGAATTTGCGATTAACCTTAATACCTGCTCGGTTGGCACGAGAGTTGTGCCGCGTTTTTTGCCCTTTTCTCGAAGTCTGATGAGATTAATGCGCCCATCCGCCTCCGCCGCATAAAACCACGAGCGACTTAGGCCGAAGTGAGGGTCGCGTGTACCGCCCCTTGGCAGCCTAAATGTTATTGGCAATTTTTGTAATTCTGGACTACAGTCTTTAATCTGAGTCCCCAGTGCTGTGTGTTGTGTGATTTCTTTCACGACAGCATATTACATCATCGAAGGCGTCCAATTTATGGCGGATAACTCGTCTTTATTGGCAACGAAAGGTTAGTTTTTGGCAAAAAACATCCCCGAATATGAAAATCGCAATAAAAACGATTATTCGAATTGTTTAAAACCTAAAGACAAACAAGATAAACTATACGAGAGAGTTTTTAATCTAAATAATTATTATTGGCAAAAAAAACAGATTTTTGGCAAAAAAACGTAGATTCTTGGAAAAAAAGCATGTCAAGCATATAATAAAAAAAACCGTATACGCGAATGCTTTTTGAGACCTTCTAAATCCTCCCCGATCCTGACGAATACTAGATTCCCAAGCGCATCGGGGTTGGTCCAAAAAAATTTACTGCTTGATGATCAATGGCCCCCTAGGCCACTTTTTTCAGCTCAAAGTGTCTGCATTTTCAGCTAAGATTCCCATCTCTATACATGTCAAATTTTCAAATTTCTGCGAGGTGTTGTATAGTCACCTTCTCTAGAATGAGAACATGGAGATTTTGAAGATTTTTTTTTGTGGGTAGGGAAAGCTTTTTGATAAAGCGCCTTGAGTTCTTTCACTTGAGAAGCGGTAAATCCTTCTTCCTTGTAGCGCTCTAAGGGTTTTAACCACTCCAATTGTTTGTTGAGTCCCGTGCCGCTTGGGCTACAATCTCCCTTCCAAAATCGCTCAAATTTTACCTGAGCACGGAAATCACGCTCTTCGGAGGTGATTTGCTGGATTGCTGATTTAATCTCTTCGGGCTTTTTTAGCCGGGCGTGAAGCTCTTTTTGTTCCTCAATATCCTTTGAAATTTTGCCCTTCAGTAAATCGTCTGCCTCTTTTATGAGTTCCCAAGCCCTTAAAACAGCTCTACGAGGTTCATCATTTTCTTTTATTATTAGGGCAGCCAAAGTTGCTATAAAATAGCGGTCGGGAATTTTTATTTCACTCCCACTTTGTGTGTGGTTTTTTATCTCTGACGCGTTGTCCGTTGTTCTTTTTTTGGATATAGTGGTTTTTTTGGGGGTTTTCATTTGTCGGATTTCAACGCTTAAGTGTGTGAAGTTTCGTTATCTCTGTTTTCAAGTGGAGAACTGTCTTAGGGACTTCTAACTTCAAGCTGATTAACATGGATAGAAATAGCCTGAAACTGCCAAAGATCACCTCCAAAATCATTCATGTCTCCCGGAGTCTTGTGATGTCCATTTATAGGATTTCTGCACATCAATCTTAACTAGGGATAAAAACAGATTCGCCATAGCCAGTTTTGGAGATGAAGGGGGGGGCGATAAATCTCCACTGAGTTCCGCCATAATAATCTGGAAAGCAGATTGCCTATAATCCAGGCATCCGTTTTTTTGGCTTATTCCAGTTCGGAAGAGGTCGATTTTAAAAATCCAACCACTAATCGCATGAAAAATGTCCGCAAGGGCTATTACTCCCCGATTCTGCGGAGGGATTTGGTTAGCCGTCTCTATTTCAGGGCCCGTGAACTCGGGGTTCCCATGACCGTTCTCAATGATCGGATCGTGGAGGAGGCCCTGATGTGTGAAGCGGCGATTCCATTTCCTCCAGCAGGAACGTCAAAGCAGGTTGTCCAGTCGGCGGCCTGATCAACAAAACCGCCCGAAGGGTATTTGAATCGCAATGACCGGAGCTATGGCTCCGGTTTTTTGCTTTTTCGGGAACCCGAGGGCAAAAACCAGAAAGAAAAACCACCATGGCACTCAAACTCATTGCCACCTACTCGAAGCGTCTGGGACTCCCCGGCTATTCGAGTCACCAATTCTCGGTCTGCGTCGAGACCGAGATCAGCAACATCGACGATGCGGCGGGAGAAAGCTCCCGTCTTTACGACACGCTTCAAAAAAGCGTGGACGAGGAAATCCAAAATACGGGCTTCGTCCCGGATCAGGGTTATGGAATCAACGAGCAAGCGTCTGCCAAAACAAGGCCGAGCATCCCTCCAACCAACGGGGTGAACGGCAATGGATCAAACGGACATAGCAACGGCACCGGATGGCACTGCAGCGACAAGCAACGGGATTTGATCCTGAATCTTGTCGGTCAGCATGGACTCGACAAGCAGGAGGTCGAGGACTTGAGCCAGGAAATGTTCAGAACCGCAGTGAAGGACCTCAACAAACTTCAGGCAAGCGGTCTCATTGATCGCATTCTGGAAGAACATGCCGAACGGAGCCCCGCTCCACGACGAAATGGAGTGGCGACCCGTCAACGTCACTACAGCAACGGAGGTTCGCGATGACTGGCGTTTGTCTGGGCGCAGAAAAAAGCCGTTTGGAGGTATTGCTTGAAACCATTTCGGCAAGCCGTCTGAACTGCTTTCACGCTTGTCGTCTGAAGTTCTACTTCCGGTATGTTCAGCAGATTGCCAAACCGACATCGGCTGCCCAATTCCTAGGGCGGGCCGTCCATGGAGCGCTTCAGCGATGGAGCAATACCCGGTGGCGTGGTCAGTCCCAAAATGCCGAAAGTCTGAAAACCTCGTTCGTCCTCGATTGGGCCTCGGCCCAAGCTGCAGAGCCCGTCGAGTGGGAATCCCCGCTTGAAGAGCACGAGAAACAGGAGAAGGCATGGGGACTCGTCGAAATGTATCTGCGCGAAACGCCGATCACTCCGGACGAGAAGCCTGAAGCCGTTGAAGCCAGAGTGGAAGCCGATCTGCCCGGCCTTCCTCGGCTCATTGGTGTGATTGATCTGGTCAGGCCAGGGGGGAGGATCGTGGATTTCAAAACCACGGCAACCACACCCCAGCACGAACAGGCAATCCACCGCAACGAATCCCAACTCACCGCTTACGGTCTCCTGCACAGGGAAGCCACAGGGCGAGAAGCGTCGGGTTTCGAGTTGCACCACTTGGTTAAAACCAAAGCTCCAAAGCTTGTGGTGAGTGAAAGAGGACCTGTTACGGCAGATCAGGAGGTTCGCTTCCTGCGACTCGTCGAATCCTACACGAACGGCATCCAGCGAGAGGACTTTGTTCCCTCGCCCGGACTCCAATGTGCCGCCTGCGAGTTCTTCGCCGAATGCGGAGCGTGGAAAGGGGGCGACCAGTGAGGAAGGGACTGTCGGCCATTCATAATGCCAGAAGGCTTGCACGAATCCTTGAAACCGTTGGCGCCACAAGTGTGGATGTCCTTCGGGTCGTGGTCCCCGTCATCCGAATCATCATCGCGGCAGCGAAACGGATTCGGGGAATCTGAAACAAACCATCAACGAAAAGGGCTGGAGCCTTCGGGTTCCGGCCCTTCGTCGTTTTAGAAAGGAAACACTATGGAGAGAATCACTCTCTATTATAACGATGGACGCTCGGACAAAGTCTACCAAGCCTCTATCGAAGCCAAGGAGTCGGGATTTGTTGTGAACTTCGCTTATGGGCGCAGGGGATCGACGTTGAATGCCGGCACCAAAACTCAGTCACCCGTCAGTTTCGAGGAGGCCAAAAAGATTCACTCGGAGCTGGTCCGTGAAAAACTCGCGAAAGGCTATACGCCTGGAGAGGATGGGAGTTCGTATTCAAGTCCGGAAAGCACCGATTCCACCGGAATTGTTCCGCAACTCCTCAACCCCGTGGACGAGGATTCAGTCGAAGCTCTGCTAGAAAGCCCGGATTACTACCTCCAACAAAAGCATGATGGCCGCAGATTGCTTGTGCAAAAGTCGGAGGAAGGAATCCGTGGCATTAATCGGCGTGGCATTGAATGTGGTCTTCCAGAAACGATTCGAGAGGCAGCAAAAAAAATCGAGGGATACTGGCTCCTCGATGGAGAGTCAGTAGGAGAGACCCTCCATGTCTTCGATATCCTCGAATTGGAGGGAGTCGATCTTCGCCCGGCTACCTACTTCAAACGACTCGCTGTTTTGATGAATCTCCTGATGGGAGCTCAGCAAAGCACGATTCGTTGGACAGACCCGTGGATAGATCCTCTGCTAAAAAGAAGGCAGTTTCAGGAACTTCAAAGCAAGTTAGCGGAAGGCATCGTCTTCAAAAACAAGAACGCGCCCTACACCGGAGGCAGACCAGCCTCGGGTGGTGCACAACTCAAATACAAGTTCGTTGAAACCGCATCGGTTCTTGTGACCGCCATCAACGATGCAAGGAGCATAGGGATTGGCTTTATCGACAGGCCCGGAACGACTGGAAATGTCGCCATTCCCGCCAACCACTCGATCCCTGAAATTGGTTCGGTGGTGGAGGTTCGCTACCTCTACGCCATGCCGGAGAGCCTTGCGCTCTATCAACCAGTGTATCTCGGAAAGCGGGACGACATCGCCCCTACCGAGTGCATCGTTGAGCAACTCAAGATCCGGAAAAATCTGGAGAAGGAGGCGGCATGAAGTCTCTTGCAGAGATTGGAGCCCGTGTTGCGGAAACACTCGCTCGATGGCGTCCATCATGGGTGATGGCATTGCAGTGGGCTGGCTGGATTGGATTCGTCCTCTTTGTGGTCCTGCCTGCCCTGCTTTTCGCCAAGATCGTTCTAAAAATTGTGATGCTCCTTGTGGCGTGGTGAACGTCACAGAAGCAATCACACATAAAACCAAAACCTGCCGGAAGGCCGTGGGGAGTTATTTCCACGGCCTTCGGCGCATCCAGAGAAAACTAATGAACATCCATATTCCAGTCGGCGAGCTGAAGCCCGCAGTTGCGGGACTCGCCAAAATCATCGACTCGACCTCCGCCCTGCATTTCAGGAACGAAGGACGCCAGATGGTCGTCATGCCGATCCGAAGGGAACACCAGACACACGCCGAAACATCAACCCCTCCCACCGAACAAAAACCCAAAATGACAATAATAACAACCAACGGGACCGAGAGTTCCCACATCAACGGAACAAACCCGGTTCCAACTAACGGAAACAACCTCAACAACGGTCCTGTTTCCACGAACAGCAAGCCAGCGATTGAAGCCGCCATCGACAACCTCGACAGCTTCAAGAACAACTTGCGCGATGCGCTCATCAGAATCTCTGAGATCACAACCCTGCTTCGTCAGGCAATCCGTGATCAACGAACCAACGAGCGTGAAATCCAATCCGTGCGCCAGACCCTACGCTCCCTTCAAGGAGTGAAAATCTAAACAGCACAACAACCATCAACAGGCGAGAGAGCCGGTGATCCCATACGGACACCGGCTCTCGCCATTTCCAGATAAACCAAAATGAACATTATTGAACCTCCAAGACATCAAACCCCAACTCGCGGAATGCTCCTCCATTGTGGAGCGGAAACCGTCGAGAGATGGCAGTTACTCCGAGTGCCCACACCTCCCGGAACAAGAACATGGTACCCCTTGCCTCATCAATCCGTCCTCGAGGAAGTAGAAAGTCATCTCCTCTCCTCAGGATTCACAATCACCAACGAGACACACGCCCTGAGTCACGAGGGAGCACGTTACTTCGGCGTTCTCTCTGTGACTCTCCCCATGAAACGGGAGCAGGACTACTCGTGGGTGGTAGGAATCAGAAACAGTCACGATCAGACCTATCCGGCAGGTTTGGTTGCTGGCACACGCGTGTTTGTTTGCGACAATCTAGCTTTCTCTGGAGAGGTTAGAATCAGCCGTAAGCACACACGTTTTGCTATGCGTGATCTCCGCCATCTCACTGCAAGAGCGGTTGGACAACTTGGGGATCGTTTCCATCAACTCGATCAGCGTTTAGATGCCTACAAGCACAGGGGTCTGAACGATCCCGAGGTGCACGATATTGTGATTAGGGCAGTGGACTGCATGGCCATTACTCCATCTCAGATCCCAGATGTTCTCGAGCAATGGAGACACCCTGCACATACGGCATTCAGCGAGAGAACGGCATGGAGCCTCTTCAACGCATTCACAGAGGTCCACAAGTCGGTGAATCCACACACAGCCATGAGGCGAGGGGAGGCATTGCATGGGTTGTTCGATGCAACTGCCGGTCTGGTCCTAGCCTCTTGACCTGTGAATTCCAGCACCAGGTCTGATTCGGTGCTGAAGAAAAAACCGTTCTGCCCTAGAGGGCGGTTTTTTTTAGCTGCTGGATGAGACAATGAAGCATTTATCGTTTTTTAGAAAACTTCATTCTGCGATCACGACAGATGTCGAAGAAGGTGTGCGCGAGGTCTCGATCCGCCAAGGGGGAAATTCACTTTGGAGCAATCGCGCGCAGGTGCTCGAAGAAGTCTGACTGACTCCAGAGTTGGGTAGACGATAAAGTCGTTACACGAACTAACGGGAATTCAGTCCTTGTTATTTCAGGAAGGCTTATAAAGACATTCTCAAACATTGGGAAAACTGAATGACTCACTGGCCGTTTGTTACTAGTTTGAGTCACTTTTGTTACTAGTCCGGCTTCACTCAGAGTCCCGTAGAGGCTTTACTGGAGCGGCTCTGAAAGGAAAATGAGGCGAGGGTCGGAATCGAACCGACGAATACAGCTTTTGCAGAGCCGTGCCTTACCACTTGGCTACCCCGCCACTAATGGCTGAGATAAATACTACAT
>Ga0315907_10008687_pt1 | contig 10390 bp, 9 predicted proteins | sample LakEriMetagenome_3_FD_203525 | JGI IMG/M metagenome (GOLD analysis project Ga0315907, IMG submission 203525) | Freshwater fungal communities from buoy surface, Lake Erie, Ohio, United States - Buoy 12 MA123 | ecosystem: Environmental > Aquatic > Freshwater > Lake > Lake biofilm | place: USA...
ATCTCTAACATCATCAAAAAATAATTCATCAAGCCTTGGCCATTTCTGCTTCTTGCAATGCGCGCCACATCACTTTACCACTGCCACTTTTGGGTAATACCTCTATGAACTCCACCACACGCGGCACTTTGTAAACCGCCATGGTGTCTCTGCACCAGTCAATGATGTCTTGCTCACTGACTTGGCCTATGTGCGTGCTGCGCAACACCACCACGGCCTTGACTGATTCTCCGCGGTAAGCGTCTTTGGTAGAAATGATGCAGGCCTCTTGAATGGCGGGATGTTTGAACATCAGCGCTTCTACTTCAGCCGGCCAAACTTTGAAGCCACTTGCATTGATCATGCGCTTGAGTCTGTCGGTCATGAAGAAGTAGCCTTCTTCATCAATGCGGCCCATGTCACCTGAGCGGAAAAAAGATTTGCCATCGCGCTCAAAAAATGCGCTGGCGGTAGCTTCTGGTCGTTTCCAATAGCCTTTGAAAATTTGCGGTCCCGCCATGACAATTTCACCCGATTCACCTTGGGGCAACTCTTGCAAAGTTTCTGGATCCACCACACGCGAATCAACGCTCATGAAAGGAATTCCCAAACATTGCTTTTTGGGCGCATCGGGTGGATTGGTGTGCGACGGCGCAGCAGTTTCCGTCAAACCATAGCCTTCAATGTAGCGAAGACCAAATTGATCTAGCAGTCTTTGTGCTACCGCCTCAGGCATGGCGGCTCCACCGCCACCAATGTTTTGCAAACTGGTTAAATCAAATTGCGCCATATTGGCACTGCCCAACAAATCAATGACCATGGTGGGAATATTGGTCCAGTGTGTCACCTTCCATTTGGAGATAAGACGGCCCGCCAAATCCCTGTCCCAACGAGGCATCAAAATCAGGGTAGCGCCCATGAAAATGGTGGCGTGCATCACACTGACCATGCCCGTGATGTGAAACATCGGCACCACACACAAGCATTTGTTTTCAGGCGTGCCATTGGCCCACAAGCCGCTTGACATGGCGTTGTGCATGATGGTTCCGTGCGTGTGCATGCAACCTTTAGGCAGGCCCGTGGTACCGCTTGTGTAAGGCAAGACAGCCAAGTCTTCAGATTGCGCAGTCACTGGGCCCAGGGATACCTCGCCTTGAGAAACAGACGCCCAGGCGTGCACTTCTCCGCCTTCAAGCAAAGGCAAGGCGTGCACTGTCTTTAACCAGTCGCTCCAATTTGCAGGCAATTCGTCGGGGCCGATGTTGGCAGCATCAAAAACATCTGTGAATTGCGTGACCAATAAATGCTTTAGACGCTGCGATTTTTCTAGCGCATTGCTTGCAGCAGCCAACTCTGGTGCCAGGTCTGCCGTGGTCACTGCCACCTTGGCATCAGGATCCAAGATGTAGTGTTTCAACTCTTCGGTACGGTTCATCGGATTGACTGGCACCACCACAGCATCTAGACGCAAGATTGCAAAATGCGTGATCACCAACTGCGGACAATTTTGCATGTCCAACACCACGCGATCGCCTTTTTGCACACCCATCTTGCGCAATGCTGAAGCAATTTTTTCTGCTTCAAATTGCAACTCTGAATAGGACCACGTTCTGCCCATGAACACCAAGGCCACTTTTTGGGGATAGCGCAACGCACTGATTTGCAAATTCATCCACAAAGATGTTTGCGGCGCTGTCAATTGGTAAGGCAGTCTTTTGGGCCAAAAAGCATGGTGAGCGGGCATTCAATGAGTCTCCAACAGAATACGAAATAAGTTCAATGAATTGTTCTTTTGATGGCTTGGTGCATTTTGCACAAGAGATCCTAATCGGGTATGAGGAGATGGAACATCCCCAGAGTCCCTAAGGAGACGTCATTTTTGCCGCCTGTTGCCAGGTCAAATGAAAGTCAATGTATGCGTTTGCAAGTCGGTATGCCGGGAAATCACGCTAAATTGAAGTTTTTCACACAAGACATGCATGGCCTCTCAAACCACCCCCGCTTGCTGCGGCACCAGCAAAGCCGCTGAACTTCTTCAGCTGTCGGTCGGCACGGTCCAAAGCTTGGTCGACAAAAACATTCTTCACGCCTGGGTTACGCAAGGAGGCCACAGGCGTATTTCGCTCGAGTCCATTCAAAATTACCAATTGCAGCAGCAAAAATTGCCCGTCCTCGAGCGACTCATGAGCGATAGGCTCAAAGTCATGGTGGTCGACGACGACGCCATCACAAGGCATCTCTTGCAAGAAACTTGCCTCACAGCGCACCCGCATGTTGATTGCTGTGCCATGGCCTCGGCCATCGAAGCACTGCTTCATTTGCCAGTATTCAAGCCTCACATCATGCTAATCGACCTGCTCATGCCCAAGGTTGACGGCTGGGAACTGGTCAAGAGGCTTCAACAAAACGAAGACTTTTCAAAACTTCAAATCATCACCCTCTCCGCTCTTAGCCTTGCAGAGCTGAAAGACCGTGGAGGCCCGCCCACAGGCTCACTCTTTATTGCCAAACCGGTTGATTTGGGGTGGCTGCGGGGGTATTTGGTGGGCTTGCTCGGCACCAAGGCTTGGGCTTAGGTAGACAGCATTCACTTTGCACCTTATCATTACAAAATTCAATAAAGTAAGGAATTAAAATGTCCCACTCTACCCTTACCAGCAAAGGACAAACCACCATACCGCAAGAAATTCGACAGGCTGTGGGGCTTCAAACTGGCGCAAAACTCAACTGGAGTGTCACACCCGATGGTGTGCTGATAGTCAGAGCCAAGACGCAATCCCTTGAATCTCTGGCAGGTTCGATCAAGATCCAAGCTGGGCAAAAAGTCAGTCTTCAAGATATGAACCCATGGAAATAAAAAATCCATGGCGGCCATCGACACAAACATCCTCGTCAGATTCCTCATTCAAGACGATGAGCAGCAAGGACATCTAGCGAGAAGACTCATTCAACTTGTTTTGGCGCAAGGGGAGACTGTGTTCATTCCTGTCACCGTCATCTTGGAATTGGAATGGGTTTTGCGTTCTAATTTTTTATTCAGCAAATCTCAAGTTGTCGAACTCATTTCCAATTTGCTTTCCACCAAAGAGTTGGAATTCGAATCAGAACCCTCTGTTGAAATAGCGCTTGAACTGTTTAGAAACCATGCAGCAGATTTTGCCGATTGTTTGCACATCGCATTGGCTCATCGGGCTGGTCATTCCCCGCTTTGGACATTTGACAAAACAGCAGGAAAAGTCGTGGGCGCGAAAATATTGAAGTGATTCACCGCACCAACGAAAAACGCGCCCGAAGGCGCGTTTTTACTTGCTTTTGGCGGAGTGGACGGGACTCGAACCCGCGACCCCCGGCGTGACAGGCCGGTATTCTAACCAACTGAACTACCACTCCTGGTAGCTTGAAGCTTTTGCTCTGAAGAACCAGCTTAACGCTGACAACAAAGCCAAGTGCAACAAAACTTGGCGACCCTACGGGGATTCGAACCCCGGTACTCACCGTGAAAGGGTGATGTCCTAGGCCTCTAGACGATAGGGTCATAACCTGGACTTGATTGAATTGCTTCAATCAATGATTCGACACTGTGGTGGAGGTAAGCGGGATCGAACCGCTGACCTCTTGCATGCCATGCAAGCGCTCTCCCAGCTGAGCTATACCCCCTTTGTGGCACCCTTGCAGGCACCCCTCGCAGGTGTCGAGAAATGGATTATAGACAGATTTTTAAGCGTTTTTCAATCGCTCAAGAACTTTTTGCTTCTCACACAAGGCCAAGACAGCATCAAGAGAAGGGGTCTGTGCTGTACCCATGACCAAAACCCGAACAGGCATGGCCAGTTGTGGCATTTTCAAACCTTGCTCAGTCAATACTTCTTTGATGACCAACGCAATCGATGCTTTGTCCCACGCACATGCTGATAATTTTTCAACCAACAGCGCCAGTGCCGGTTTGACTGCATCGGTCACATGCTGCGCTTTTTCATCGGCTTTGGGCACAACATCGCCGTAAAAAACAGCAACCCAGTCGGCCAATACGCACAACGTGTCACAGCGGTCTTTGAAGAGGCCACAGATGGCAGGCAAACGATCATCCGAAGCAATGCCTCTTTGGCTCAAAATGCCCTTCACCCACAAAGCCAACTGCTCATCATCGGAGGCCTTCAAATGCTGCGCATTGACCCACCGCAGTTTGGCATCGTCAAACTGCGCTGCACTGCGGCCCAAGTGATCAAGGTCGAACCAATCTAAAAATTGTTGGCGACTGAAAATTTCATCATCGCCATGGCTCCAGCCTAAGCGCGCCAAATAATTCACCATGGCATCAGGCAAATAACCTTCGTCGCGATACTGCGTGACAGGCTTGGCACCATTTCGCTTGCTCAATTTTTCGCCCTGCTCATTGAGCACAGTGGGCAAGTGCGCATACACAGGCTCCTCTTTGCCCAGGGCTTTGAAAATATTAATTTGGCGCGGCGTGTTGTTCACATGGTCGTCACCGCGAATGACGTGCGTGATGGCCATGTCGATGTCATCTACCACCACACAAAAGTTATAGGTGGGTGTGCCGTCAGGGCGCGCAATGACCAAGTCATCAAGTTCTTGGTTGCTGATTTCAATGCGGCCCTTGACCTTGTCGTCCCATGCCACCACACCGTCGATCGGATTTTTAAATCGCAGCACAGGCTTCACACCTTCAGGAACCGGGGGCAAGGTCTTGCCTGGCTCTGGTCGCCAAGTGCCGTCATAGCGGGGCTTTTCTTTGGCAGCCATTTGTTGTTCGCGCAAAGCATCCAGTGCTTCAATGCTCATGTAGCAAGGGTACACCTGCCCCGTGGCTTGAAGTTCAGCCAACACTTGCTTGTAACGGTCCATGCGCTGCATTTGGTAGAAAGGACCTTCATCGGGATTCATGCCGAGCCACGCCATGCCCTCCAAAATCACATCGACCGAAGCTTGGTTGGATCGTTCTAAATCGGTGTCTTCAATACGCAAAATAAAGATACCGCCTTGTGCCTTGGCGAAAGCCCAAGGGTACAAAGCAGACCGAATATTACCCAGGTGAATAAAGCCTGTGGGAGAAGGCGCAAAGCGCGTGCGGACTGACTTTTGAATAGATGACATTGTGTAATTCGAATTAGAGGGCAGAGAAGCCGCGCAAGAAATCTGCTTTCAAGTCATCGAGGTGCTCTAGGCCAACTGCCACACGAATCAAACTTTGCTGGATGCCCGCCACTTGTCTTTGCGCCTCGGTGAGGCGGCCATGTGAAGTACTGGCAGGATGTGCTACCAATGTTTTGACGTCGCCTAAATTGGTGCACAAAGAAACAGTTCGCATGGCGTTCATGACCTTGAAAGCATTCTCGCGTCCTTGATCAGCCGATTGCGCTTTGACTTCAAAAGAAAGCACCGCACCACCCATGCCCGATTGTTGAGCCATGGCCAATGCGTGCTGAGGATGACTCTTTAAACCAGGATAAAAAACACGAGCAACTTGCGGCTGCGCTTCCAACCACTGCGCCAAGGCCATGGTCTGCTCGGATTGGGCTTTCATGCGGATACCCAAGGTCTCCAAACCCTTTAAAACCACCCAAGCATTGAAGGGCGCCAAGGTCATGCCTGCACTTCTCATAACCGGGCCAAAGACATCCTCAATCAAGGCCTTGGAGCCGCACAATGCGCCAGCCATGACACGGCCTTGACCATCTAAATATTTGGTACCAGAGTGAACGATCAAATCGGCACCCATCTCAAGAGGGCGCTGCAAAATAGGCGTTGCAAAACAATTGTCAACCACCAACAATGCATGGCCAGCATGGGCAATTTCAGCCAAGGCTTTGATGTCGCACACCTCGGTGAGCGGGTTGGTGGGTGTTTCAGCAAACAACAAACGGGTGTTCGGTTGCATGGCCGCTTTCCATTCAGCCACCTGCGTTTGAGAGACAAACGTGGTTTGCACACCAAACTTGGCAAATTCACTGCCAATCAATTTGATGGTCGAGCCAAACATGGAGTGAGAACAGATAACGTGATCACCACTTTTCAGCAAGCCCAAGCACATGAGCAAAATGGCAGACATGCCTGTTGATGTGGCAATACATGCCTCTGCACCCTCCAAGGCCGCCAAGCGCACTTCCATACTGGCTACAGTAGGGTTGCCAAGACGCGCATAGGTGTAGCCATCTTCCTCACCCGCAAAGCGGCGCGCTGCAGTTTCGGCATCTGGCTGAACATAACCACTGGTGAGGTACATGGCCTCTGAATTTTCGCCATACTGGCTCCGATCGACTGCTGCCCTGACAGCCAAAGTATCGATGTGGAGATTTTCAGGCAATGGGTGTTGGCTCATATCGGGCTCAAAATTTTTTCGAAAATAGATGATTCAAAATTGCGCTTAGCTGGCATTTGGCAAAGCCAAGCGCGAGCGGTCGGAGTCGGCTTCAGACTCATCTTGTTGAGATGGCCGATTCTCGTTCAAGCGTTCAATGTCTGCTTCAGAGACATCGCCTGTGACATAGATACCGTCGAAGCATGAAGCATCGAAGCCTTGTACTTTGGGATAGCCGGGCAATACCGCGTTGGCCACAGCCAGCTTCATGGCGTCTACATCTTGATAGATGAGTGCATCGCAGTCAATGATTTGGCGAATTTCATCGACCGATTTATTGTGAGCAACCAGCTCGTCTTTGGTAGGCATGTCAATGCCATAGACATTGGGATAACGCACTGGCGGTGCAGCACTGGCCATGTAAACCTTGCGTGCACCAGCCTCTCGGGCCATTTGCACAATTTCACGGCTGGTGGTGCCGCGCACAATGGAATCGTCGACCAACAGCACGTTGCGGCCCTTGAACTCACTGGCAATGACATTGAGTTTTTGACGCACCGACTTCTTGCGGACAGCCTGCCCCGGCATGATAAAGGTTCTACCCACATAACGGTTTTTGACAAACCCTTCGCGATACGGAAGTCCTAGCAATTGCGCAAGTTGTGCAGCACTGGGACGACTGGATTCTGGAATGGGAATGACCACATCGATGTCGCTAGGGGGAACTGTTGATATCACGCGCTTGGCCAATGTTTCACCCAAGTTCAAACGCGCCTGGTAAACAGAAATGCCGTCCATCGTAGAGTCAGGCCGGGCCAAATAAACAAATTCAAAAATGCAAGGATTTAAGCTAGGTGCATCGGCACATTGCTGGCTGTGAAGCTTGGTGGTCATGTCAATGAACACGGCTTCCCCGGGCGCAATGTTGCGCTCAAACTGATGCATTGTTCCTTCAAGCGCAACAGACTCACTGGCCAGCATGTAAGTGCCATCTTTGCCCTTGCCAATGCACAAGGGGCGAATGCCAAAAGGATCTCTAAAGGCCAAGAGTCCGTGGCCTGCAATCAGGGCAATGACGGCATAGGAGCCCTTCACGCGGCGATGCACACCTTGCACAGCTTTAAAAACATCGGCAGGCGTTAAAGGCAAGCCGCGTGTGGTTTTCTCCAGTTCGTGCGCCAACACATTGAGCAAGACCTCGGAGTCACTCTCGGTATTGATATGGCGATGATCGGTTGAAAAAAGTTCTGCCTTCAAGGCCTTGGCATTGGTCAAATTGCCGTTGTGCACCAACACCAGACCAAAGGGTGCATTCACATAAAACGGCTGGGCTTCCTCTTCGCTGAATGCATTGCCGGCAGTGGGATAGCGAACTTGGCCTAAACCACAATTGCCAGGCAGAGAGCGCATATTGCGCGTTCTGAAAACATCCTTCACCATGCCTTTGGCTTTGTGCATGTGAAATTTTCGATCAATCTGCGTGACGATGCCTGCAGCATCTTGCCCGCGATGCTGCAACAACAACAAAGCGTCATAGATCAGCTGATTCACAGGCGCGTTGCTTGCAACGCCAACAATTCCACACATAGGTCAATCCATTCAGTCGGGCAAATAAGCCCCAAATTTTTCAGGCAACATGGGGCGCAAGCCCTTGAGCAAAGTCATCAGCATGGGCCCGCCTTGTGACTCCAACCACCAATCACTTTCTTGCAAAGCGGTCATTTGAACCACCACACTTAAAGCCAATAACAAAATCAAACCTCGAAACAAACCAAATAGGGCGCCCAGAACTCGATCAACTGGACGCAGTCCCACCACCGAAATGATTTTTTTCATGAGCGCAGAAATTAAACCTGCCAGAAAAACACTGCCAATGAAGACCAACACAAATGCCGCTGCATAGCGCAGGGTTTGGTCAGAGTTCTGCATGGGCAATTGTTCTGCCACATCAGGTGCAAACCACTGCGCCATTAAAAAAGCAGCAATCCAGCCCAACACAGAAAGAACTTCGTAGACCAAACCCCGCCATGCACCAAGCACCATGGACGCAGCAAGCACTGCGATAAGGATCCAATCGGTGGAGGCCATGAATTTGCTCTCCTCAGAGCTTTAAGACCGAAGCTTGCAAATTCAATTTGCGAATCTTTTCCGCTGTTTTGTCTGCTTCTTCTTTCGTTGCGAAAGGTCCGACTCGAACACGAATGCGTTTGCCGTCTTTGGTGTCTATTTCTTGGGTATAGGTTTTAAAACCCGCACTTTCAAGCTTGGCACGCGCCTCCTTGGCCTTCGCCAGATCAGCGTACGCACCCACCTGCACGACAGATCGAACAGCATCACCAGAATTAGGGGCTTCTTTTCCATCAAGCAAGGCCTTCGCTTTGGCCGCCTCTTTGGCGTCAGGTTTATTTTCTGACTTAGGTTCTGACTTAGGTTCTGATTTCGCTTCAGCTTTCAACTCTGACTTTGGCTCCAACTTGGCTTCTGCCTTGGCTTCTGCCTTGTTGTCTTTAGGGACGACTTCTTCGTGGGGATCAAGTCCTGCAGAGTTAGTGACGGCACTCTTAGCAGCACCTGTTTGACCGGCCGCGATGACTTGATCTTGAGCTAAGCCCTCTTTAATCGCACCCGTTTTGGCACTGCCTGCTGTGGCGCTTAAAGGGCTGATCTGATTTCGATCAGGAATGACAATAGGCGTGTCGATCGCTACTGGCCGCGGCTGACTGTCAAACAGCAAGGGCAGTCCAACCACAGCACCCAAAACCAAAACGACCGACCCCATGAGTCGATGGCGTGCACGCTTTCGAATGACCTCCACACTTTCAGCCGGCGCGTTGGAAAGCGCATCGGCGCCAGTTTGGGTCGACGAAAATCGGCCAGGAAGTCGAAGCTTGAAAAAAGCCATGCTGTGGAGTCTCAATTACTCAGGTGTTTGGCATGCAGTTTGGGGATGCCATTCTGCAAAACGCCGCCCACCGTATAGAACGAACCAAAGACCAAGATTCTATCAGTGGGGCCTGCTGCCGCAATGGCTGCTTCCAGAGCTTTTTGAGGGGCCGCGTGCTGACTGGCCTTCACATCTTGACGCGTGTTCATCTGACGCCATTGATCCTCCAATTGGGCTGCCGTAGTTGCCCGAGGCAAGGGCAAATCTGTGAAATACCAAGCATCCACCATGGGCAGGATTTTTTTGAGCATGCTTGGCAGGTCTTTGTCGGCCATTGCCCCAAACACAGCATGGGTGCACGGATAAAAACCCATGGCATCCAAATTAGCGGCCAAGGCTGCCACAGAATGGGGATTGTGGGCCACGTCCAGCACCAAAACCGGCTCGCCTGGCACGATTTGAAACCGCCCTGTTAGTTCCACCATGGCCAAGCCATTGCGAATGGCCTGTGCCGTCACTGGCAATTGTGGCCTCATGATTTCCACAGCGGCCAAAACACCTGAAGCATTCAGCAGCTGATTGGCCCCCCTGAGGGCGGGGTAAGCCAAACCACTGTAACGGCGACCCCTGCCAGCCCAAGACCATTGCAGCTGATCGCCAGAAAAATTGAAGTCCTGACCCATCAGCCAAAGGTCTGCACCCAACTTTTTAGCGTGTTGAACGATGCTTTGAGGGGGGACAGGGTCGCTCAAAACCACCGATTTACCAGCGCGCATGATGCCGGCCTTTTCAAGGCCAATGGTTTCACGGTCGTTGCCCAAGAGCGCTGTATGGTCCAAATCAATGCTGGTAATGATGGCGCAATCGGCATCGACCAGGTTGACCGCATCTAAGCGACCACCTAGGCCTACTTCCAAAATGATCACATCAAGCTCGGCCTCCACCATCATTTTCAAGATGGCCAGGGTGCTAAATTCAAAATAGGTCAGGCTGGTCTCACCCCGAGCTTGTTCTACCCGCTCAAAAGCGCTTGCAAACTGTGCTGCCGGCGGAGACTCTCCCAGCAAGCGGCAACGCTCTTCAAATTGAACCAAATGAGGCGATGTATAAACCCCTGTTTTGTACCCCGCCTGAAGGTAGATGGCCTCCAACATGGCGCAGGTTGAGCCTTTGCCATTGGTGCCAGCCACAGTGATCACAGGCGCTTT
>Ga0315907_10008688_pt1 | contig 10390 bp, 11 predicted proteins | sample LakEriMetagenome_3_FD_203525 | JGI IMG/M metagenome (GOLD analysis project Ga0315907, IMG submission 203525) | Freshwater fungal communities from buoy surface, Lake Erie, Ohio, United States - Buoy 12 MA123 | ecosystem: Environmental > Aquatic > Freshwater > Lake > Lake biofilm | place: USA...
CGTGTCCGAGCGCTGAGGGGCGGGTCCGCTTTCTGATGCTGCCGTACGATACGTTGGCGACGTTTGGCGCCGGGATGCTCTTCTGCGGCTGGATGTACTGGGATCTCCGCAAGGAGAACAAGGCGGCAGCGGCGCGAAAAGCGGCGCTCGCCGCGTTGCAGGCGCAGACGGCCGCCGCCCGGGCCTCGGCCGCCGCGACATCATCGTCGAAAGGCCCCACCACGTCGAGTGGCCTGTCGTTCGTCCATACCCCTCCACCTGCTCTTGCTCTTCCCTCACTCCCTTCCAGCGTACACATGACCGACGTTCGCAAGCTTTCGTGGGACGACATGGCCGTCGAGGAGCTCACGCCGCTCATCGGCCGTCGCCTCATCTACACCGAGACGCAGATGCTCGCCCACGTGTATCTCAAGCAGGGCGCCATCGTGCCTGCGCACGATCATGTGAACGAGCAGATCACGTACATCCTGAGTGGCGCGTTGCGCTTCTGGATCGGCGAGCACGCCGACCATCCGGGCAGTGAGTATGTCGATGTGCGCGCGGGCGAGGTGCTGGTGATTCCGAGCATGGTGCGCCATCGGGCCGAAGCCCTCGAGGACACGCTCGACGTGGACATCTTCAATCCGCCGCGTCAGGACTGGATCGACAAGAGTGACAACTACCTGCGCACGGGTGAGCCGATGTCGAACGGAGGGCAGGGCTGATGGAGCTGGGCATCCGGGGTAAGGTCGCCCTCGTTTGTGGCGCCAGTCGTGGCATCGCGTACGCCACCGCCGAGGAGCTGGCCAGGGAAGGCGTCGAGCTGGTCATCTGCTCGCGCGATGGCAACTCCGTGCGTGAGGCCAAGGCCAGGCTGGAAGCGTTTGGGGGGGTGGTCACCGCCCTTGAAGCGGATCTCTCCACCCCCGATGGGATCGAGCAGGTGGTCACGCACGTGCACGCCGCCTATCCCGACGGCATCGACATCCTCGTGTGCAATACCGGCGGACCACCGACTGGCACGCCCATGGGCCACGACTGGCACACGTGGCAGGCGGCGACCGATCTGCTGCTGCGCAGCGTGGTCGAGCTCACCCGGGCGTTCGTGCCCCGGATGCAGGCGAAGAAGTGGGGCCGCGTCATCGCCATTACCTCGCTCGCGGTGAAGCGGCCTCAGGGCGGGCTGGTGCTGAGCAATGCGCTGCGCGCCGCCGTGACTGGCTACCTGCGCACGCTCGCCGACGACGTGGGACGCGACGGCGTGACCGTGAATACGGTGCTCCCCGGGTTCACGGCCACGGAACGGCTCGACAACCTCGCAGCGGCCACCTCGGCGCGAACCGGTGCCTCGACCGAGGCCATTTTTGCCGGCTGGGCCAACGAGTCCCCCCTCGGGCGGGTGGGACGCCCCGACGAACTCGCCGCGGTGATTACCTTTCTCTGTTCGGCGCGGGCGGGCTTCATGACCGGACAGGCGGTGCTGGTGGACGGCGGCGCCGTGAAGTCTCTCCTGTAGCTCACCGTACGATTCTTCCGATTCTCCAGCACTTGCCATCATGAGCCGCATTACCGAGACGCAGTGGATCTGGCGCGACGGCCATTTCATTCCGTGGGCTGACGCCACCATTCACGTGCTCAGCCACTCCGTGCAGTTCGGGTCGTCCGCGTTCGAGGGCATCCGCGCCTACAGCACGCCCAAGGGGCCGGCCATTTTCCGTCTGCGCGAGCATCTCGAGCGACTCCTGCATTCGTGCAAGATCTATCGCATGGATGTGCCCTGGACGATGGAGCAGCTGGAGGAGGCGTCGCGCGAGGTGGTGGCGCGCAACGGGGTGGAGTCGTGCTATTTGCGCCCCATGGTCGTGCGTGGCTACGGCACCGCCGGCATGGTGCCGGTTGGCGCGCCGGTGGAGACCTACCTCCCCTGCTGGCCGTGGGGGGCGTACCTCGGTGACGATGCGCTCGACGCCGGCGTGGACGCGTGCATTTCCAGCTGGCATCGCGTCCAGCCCAACACGATCCCGGCCATGGCCAAGATCGCGGGCAACTACCTGAGCGGGCAGCTCATCAAGATGGAGGCGCTCGCCAACGGCTACGCCGAGGGGATTGCGCTTTCCCCCAGCGGCATGGTGAGCGAGGGCTCGGGGCAGAACGTGTTCATGGTGTCGAAGGGCACGATTATCACGACGCCGCTCGACGGCAGCATCCTCGGTGGCATCACGCGCGCCACGATCATGCAGCTCGCGGCGGACGCCGGTATTCCCGTGCGGGAGCTGCACATTCCGCGCGAGATGCTCTACATGGCCGACGAGGTCTTCTTCACCGGCACGGCGGCTGAACTTACCCCGGTGCGCAGCATCGACCGCATCACGATCGGCGCCGGTCGTGTCGGCCCCATCACCAAGCAGCTGCAGCAGGAATACCTGGGCATTGCGAAGGGGCAGATCGAAGACCGTCACGGCTGGCTGACGTACTGCCGCTGACGCCAGATCGCGTTCGCTGACGCATTGAACCGATCAGTTTCGGGTTTTGAGCACGAGTGTCGGGTGTTGGGTCATGCCCATGACTCGGAACTCCAACACACGACCCGAGACTGATCGGTTGCAGTTTCAGGGGATCACCGACGCTGATCCCTTGATCGACTCCGCCTTCATGATACCGCCATGGCACTGACGAGCACGATGTACGCCCTGCAGGTGTCGCTCGCGCACGTCGATCGCGGCGTGTACGAGTCGCTCGACTTCCGCATGGCCATGCACCCGTCGGAGTCGCCGGAATACTTCGTGGCGCGACTGCTCGCGTACTGCCTCGAGTACGCGGAAGGGATCGGGTTCTCGAAAGGCGTGTCCGACCCTGATGAGCCCACCGTGAGTGTGCGCGATCTCACCGGTACCATCACGAAGTGGATCGAGATCGGGTTGCCCGATGCGGCGCGCCTGCACAAGGCGAGCAAGGCCGCGCCTCGGGTGGCTGTCTACATCCACAAGGACCCCACGGTGTGGCAGCGGCAGCTTGCCGGGGAACGCATTCACAAGGCGGAACGCATCGAATGTGTGGTGCTGGACCGTGCGCTGGTGGATGCGCTGGTGGAGCGCCTCGATCGTCGGTTATCGTTTGATCTGTCCGTCACCGACGGCGAACTGTTCGTGAACGTCGGCGGCGAAACGCTTACCGGCACGTTGACCTCCCTGTCGCTCGCCACTTGATCCTCATGACTGACGCCTTGCTGTTGCCGGTGGCACGGAATCGCGATGACGCCCAGTTGCATCGCTTCGAAGCGATGCAGTTGGAAGTGCGGGTGCTCGTCAGCACCGAGGAATCCGGTGGCGCCCAGAGCATCACGGAGTTCCAGTTCAACGCGCCATTCGCGGGGCCGCCCATGCATTGGCATCGCACGTACGCCGAAACGTTCGTGTGCCTCGAGGGCGAGTTCACCATGTTGTTCGAGGGGCAGGAGCGGCCCATGCGTCCGGGCGACGTGATGTTCGTGCCGCCCGGCACGCTGCACAGCTATCGGGTGGACGGGCACGGTGTCACGCGGTATCTGCTCAGCTGTACACCGGGCGGCCAGTTCGAGCGGTACGTCGCCGAGGCCGCCCACCTCGCCGCCGAAGCGCATCGCCACCACCGCCCCGTGGACATGGAGATCATGCAGGATATCCGTGGGCGGCATCAGACGTACGAAAGCGACGTGCCGCGGTTCTGACTCCATGCCGGTCACCGCCTCCTATCGCGCGTTCGTTCTCGAGCGTCTCCAACTCGCGCTGCCCGACGTGCGCGCGCGGGATATGTTCGGTGGTGTGGGGATCTATGCGGGGACGACGTTTTTTGCGCTGATCGGCAACGACGTGCTGTATTTCAAGGTCGACGACCACACCCGGCCGACGTACGAGTCGCGGGGGATGCGCGCATTTCGCCCCTTCGGTGAAGGGGGCGAGGTCATGCAATACTACGAAGTCCCCGCCGACGTCATCGAGGAGACCGACGCCCTGCGCCACTGGGCGAGTGCGGCCGTGACCGTGGGGCGCCGGGCGAAGCACCGCAAGGCGAAACGCGCCGGCTGATTTTGTATATTCGGGCCATGTATTCCATCGCAGCCATGGCTCGTGTCGTCCGACGCCACGCGGTCTCCCTGACGGCCTCGTTCGCGGTCGCAACGCTGGGCCCGGCGTGCGCAGCCGTTCATCGCCCCCCAGCCACCGTACCGTCGCTGCTGCAGGACGGGCCACGCGCCGCGCAGCGCGATCGGGTGACGCGCGACAGCATCGTGGAACGACTGGCACGGCGTGTCATCCGTCGTGGTGATCGCACGCTCGATGTCCTGCTGCTCTCCGGCGGCGGACAGAACGGGGCGTTCGGCACGGGATTCCTGCGCGGGTGGCGGGCCCGGACCGATCAGAGGATGCCCGCTTTCGATTTGGTGAGTGGCATCAGCACGGGAGCGCTCCAGGCGCCCTACGCGCTGTTGGGAACGCATGCGGCGCTCGACACCCTCACGGCGCTGTACGCGCGTGCGGCCACTTCCATCGCGCCCACCTTCGACTGGTGGTTCTGGCTGCGTCGTACGGGTGGCCTGGTGAATACCGCGCGATACGATCGCACGTTGGCGGCCAGCGTCAACGGACAGTTTCGTGACGAGCTGCGACGCGCCTTCACCGAGGATCGCCAGATCGTGTTCGCCACGACCGACTTCGATCTCGGCATCGGACGGCTCTGGTCGCTGGGCGAAGAACTCGACACCACGGCCGCCGGACTGGTCCGCGTCCGATCGCTGCTGCGTGCCGCCACGGCCATTCCCGGCATCTTCCCACCCGTAGTCATCGACGGGCACGTGCACGCCGACGGCGGGGTGGTGGAGAACGTGATGCCGGTGCTTACGCACGACGCGTATGCGGAGCTCGGCCGACGGCTGGCGGAAAAAGGGGTAAACGGCGTGACCGTTCGCGTGTGGGTCGTGATGAACCTCTGGACGCATCCCGAACCACGGGTCATCACGCCCTCCAGTCGTCGGCAGATCAGCAGCCGGTCCACCGCCCTCTTGTTCTATCTTCACCAGTCCTCGACGCTGGCGGGGCTGGAGAATCTGGCCCGCGCCGTCAGCGCCGGCGTGCCCGGTATGCGTATGCAGGTGCGGGTGGCGACACTGCCCGCCAGCGAGTCCACGTCTCCGGGCGCCGATGCGCTGTTCGAACGCCGGTTCATGCAGCGCCTCGACTCCATCGGTTTCGTCCGGGCGCAGCGTCCCACTCCCTGGGACACGGTGATCGGCGCATTCGCCCGACCGCCATTTCCATGACGATCTCTTCGTGACCATTCAGGACACTCTGCGGGCGCCACTCGACGTGGTGCGCGCGCATCCCCTCTGTGCGGAAACGCCGGTGCCGCAGCTGCAGCACGCCGTGACACCGCCCGAGAGCGTGTACGTGCGCAGCAACTTCGATACGCCGGCCGCGCATGCCGGTTGGACGCTCGAGGTGCGCGGTGCCGTGGGGCAGCCGCTCACGCTTTCGCTGGGCGATCTGACGTCGTTGCCGCAGCACACGGTGCTCGTGACGATGGAGTGCGCCGGGAACTGGCGACTGGGCATGACGCCGGTCCCGGAAGGTGAGCCGTGGAAATACGGGGCCGTGAGCACGACGCGGTGGAGCGGCGTGCGGTTGTCGGCCCTGCTCGCGCAGGCCGGCGTGTCGGGGGATGCCATCGAAGTGCTCGCCATCGGCGGCGATGCCGGACCACGCAGCGATGCCGAGGGGATTGTGCGTTTCGAACGGGCGCTGCCCGTGGACGTGGCGCTGCATCCGGACACACTCGTGGCCACGCACATGGACGGCGTGCCACTCACGCCGGATCACGGGGCGCCGGTCCGCTTGATCGTGCCGGGATGGTACGGCATGGCCAGCGTGAAGTGGCTTGTGGCCCTCGACGTTCGCACCACGCCCTTCGTCGGCTACTTCCAGACGAAGCGGTACGTCTACCACACCGATGCCGGGACCACGCCGGTCTCGCGCGCGCTCGTGAAGAGCATGATCGTCTCACCCGCGCCGGACAGTGCGTGTGCAGCGGAGACCGAGGTGCGCGGGTGGGCCTGGAGCGGGCACGGCGCCATCACGCGCGTGCAGGTGGCCGTGAACGGCACGTGGCACGAAGCGACGCTGGGGACGGCCGATTCCGCGTATGCGTGGACACCGTTTACGCTGGCGCTGCCGCTGCCGGCAGGCGTGGTGGAGCTCCGCAGCCGCGCGACCGATGCAAGCGGTGCCACGCAGCCCGACACCATTGCGTGGAACTCGCTGGGCTACGGCAACAATGCGGTGCGCGCCGTGCAGGTCGTGGTGCGGTAACCCGTCGGGGTGAGTGTGGCGTCATTCCCTGTAGCCGTGCGAATCGCGACGGTCGCCGACGCGGCCGCGGTGAGCGCCTTCGGTCGTCGCACCTTCGCCGACACGTTCGCGGCAGACAACGACCCGGCAGACATGGCGGTGTATCTCACCGAGGCCTTCGCGCCGGAGAAGCAGGTGGCCGAACTGGCGAATCCGGCGTGCACCTGTCTGCTCGCGGAATGCGACGGGGTGATCGCGGGCATGGCGTACGTGATCGACGGGTCGCTCAACGACGTCGTCCACGGTCACCATCTCGTGGAGCTGCAGCGGTTCTACGTGGACACGCCGTGGCACGGGCGGGGTGTGGCGGGCGCCCTCATGGAGTCGGTCGTGCACACCGCGAGTGCGCTCGGCGGCGACATGCTGTGGCTGGGTGTGTGGGAGCGCAACGCGCGTGCGATTGCCTTCTACCGCAAGCAGGGCTTCGAACGCGTCGGCGCCAAGACGTTTCGCCTCGGCGCCGATGTGCAGACCGATGATGTGATGGCGCGCGCGCTCTGATGCGCTGATCAGCCGCGTTTGCGTTGCGGCACCGGTGCGGTGGGGACGTCCATGGTGTTGGGCATGTGCGGGGTGCCGCGGTGGCACATCACGCAGGTGGTCTTGGGGCGCGGGTCATCGAGCTCCTTGACCTTGGCGATGTACTTCGCATCGATGTCCCGCTGCATGCGCTCCATTTGCCGCGCGATGACCTTGTTCTTGCGCGCGTCGCTCGCGTAGTCGCCGTTGTCCATGTGACAGTTGGTGCACGCAAAGCTGAGGCTGCGACCATACTGCTCGTCCATCATGGTGAGGAAGTCCTTTACCGGCATGTCGCGGTGCAGCTTCACGTTCTTGAAGACGACGCCGGCGGGTTCGTTCTCGCGCCCCTTGAGCGTGGCCATGAGTTCGGCGATGGCCTGCTGGCGCACCGTGTCGAGCTTCATGGGGCTCACCGGCTGACGGCGTTGCGCCGGTGCCGCGGCAGCCGGCGCCGGTGACTGGGCGATCGGAGTGGCAGCGGCGACGGGGGCCTCCTGCTGCGTGCGGGCGCACGCGAGCAGGGCGGTGGTGGCCACGAGCGCGGCCGCGATGTACGAGCGCATGAACGACGGATCTCCGGAAGAGGACGGCAACAAACTTACATGTCCAACGCGTCGGCTGCAGACGTGAGGGTCCAGGCGACAGGCAACAGCACGAGACACCAGCGTGAGACTACACCAAGCGACCAACACGGAGGGCACGGAGTGGTACAGAGGACACGGAGCACCACAAAAACTTGAAAAGCCGATGTTCTCCGTGGCCTCACCGCCCTCGGTGGCCTCTGTGTCGTGCAGTTCTCTCAAGTTCTCCTGACGTGGCGGCCCGTTCCCAACCCGCTAGCGCTTCCGGGCCAGGATGGTCCCGCGGCAGGTGATGGCGCCGCAGGTGCACGGGTATCGCTTCTTCACCGCCGGGGTGTGCCGTTCCGCGAGCACGAACGCGTAGTCGTACACAAGCTCTTCCCCCACCTCGATGTCGTGAATGGCTTCGATCCAGAGGCGCTTCGCATCCACGACCACATCGCAGTTGGGCGCGCACGAGTGGTTGAGAAAGCGCGCCTCGTTGCCGTTGACCGACGCGTCCACCACCACGTCGTCGTCGATGGCGAACAGGAACGTATGGTGTCGCTGGCCGGGTTCGTCGGGATAGCGCGCCTCGGCTTCGGCCGGGGTGAGGCGCTCCCCCGCGTACTCGATGATGCGTGTTCCCTCGGGTATGGCACGCGTGGCGAAGGCACCGAGTCCCTGGATGGGGCTCTGGCGCACCTCGAAGGGAAGAGCTTCGGTGACATTCATGCCGGAATTTCACCACGGAGGCCTCGACTGTGCTACCTTTCGTGATTACAGGAGAACACCATGACGAAAACAGACGCGGATACGACCGCGGGCGACGCCACCAATGGCTTCGCGGCCCTCGGGATCGATCCGCGTATTGCGGACGCGCTATCCGCCCTTGGCTATGAAGAGCCCACGCCCGTACAGCGGGCGGCCATTCCGCCGCTGCTCGACGGGCGGGACGTGCTGGCCCAGGCGGCCACCGGTACCGGCAAGACCGCGGCATTCTCGCTCCCGTTGCTGACACGGATCGGCGCCGGGCACCGCGCCAGCGACGGCGGGCCCTCGGTCCTCATTCTCGTGCCCACGCGCGAACTGGCGATGCAGGTGGCCGAAGCGGTGCACCGCTACGGCAAGCCGCTGGGGCTGCATGCGCTCGCCGTGTACGGCGGGGCGAGCATGGAACTGCAGGTGCGCGCGCTCAAGCGCGGGGTGGATGTTGTGATCGCCACGCCCGGTCGCGCCCTCGATCACATCAAGCGCCACACGCTCAAGCTGGGCACGCTGCGCGCCGTGGTGCTCGACGAAGCCGACGAAATGCTCGACATGGGCTTCGCCGACGAACTCGAAGCCATTCTCGACGCCACGCCGGCAGAAAAGCAGACCGCGCTGTTCAGCGCCACGCTGCCGCCGCGCATTGCGGGGATCACGCGCAAGTATCTGCGCAACCCCGAACATGTGACGGTCGAGCGTGAGGTGCGCGCCGAAGGTGAATCCGCCCGCGTGCGTCAGGTGGCGTACATCGTCTCGCGCGCGCACAAGATGCCGGCGCTCGCCCGCGTGCTCGACATCGAGCAGCCCACGAGTGCCATCGTGTTCTGTCGCACACGCACCGAAGTCGACGAGCTGAGCGAGACGCTCACGGCGCGCGGGCTGCGTGCGGAGTCGCTACACGGTGGGCTGTCACAGGATCAGCGTGATCGCGTGATGCAGAAGTTCCGCGCGAAGAAGGTGGATCTGCTCATCGCCACCGACGTGGCGGCGCGTGGGCTCGACGTGAAACACGTGAGTCACGTCGTGAACTTCGATGTACCGGCCGACGCCGAGACGTACGTGCATCGCATCGGCCGCACCGGTCGTGCGGGGCGCGAAGGCGTCGCGATCACGCTCGCCGAGCCGCGCGAAAGCCGTCTGCTGCGCAACATCGAACGGCAGACGAGTCAGAAGATCGACATGGCGCAGGTGCCCACCGTGGCCGACCTGCGCGCGCACCGGCAGGAGCTGGTGAAGGCCACGCTGCGTGAGGCGCTCGTGGAGGGGAACCTCGACAGCTTCCGCGGTATGGTGGAAGCACTCGCCGGTGAGTACGACCTGATGGATGTGGCGGCGGCGGCGGTGAAGTTGGTGGCCGCCCGTCACGATGGCGAAGAAGCCGAGATTCCGGCGGTCACGCCACGCGAACCGCGTGAGCGGTTCGATCGTGGTGATCGTGGCGGCGGCGAGCGCTTCTCGCGTGAACGCCCCGAGCGCAGTGCCGGTGGTGATCGCGCGGATCGTGGCGACAAGCGGCCGCCGCGCGATGGCGCGGCCGGCAAGGGCAAGAAGCCCAAGCGCGAAACACCGTGGACCGCCGCCACACTGTGGATCGGTGCCGGCCGCAAGCTCAAGATGCGTCCGGGTGATCTCGTGGGCGCCATCGCCAATGAGGCCGGGCTCGATTCGAGTCACATCGGCAGCATTCAGATCGCCGACAACTTCAGCACCGTCGACGTGCCGGAAGCGATGGCTGACGAGGTGATTTCGGCGCTCAAGAACACCAAGATCAAGGGACTGCGCGTGCAGGTGCGGCGCGATCGTATGCGCTGACTCGTTCGCCTGCGCCGAGTACCACCATGTCCTTGCACGAACAGGAGGCCACCGCGCGACAGGGGGTCGCCGACCGGTTGACGGTGATCCTGTCGCACGGCTGGGGCGGCGACCTCGATGCGGCACGCCGTCTGGCCGCGCGTCACCCGGAACTCGCGAACGACAGCATCTTTGCCGCGGCCGTGATGGGCAACGTGGCCGAGGTGGACGTGCACCTCAGGCAGTCGCCGTCGGCGGCGACTGCCACCTGTGGCGTGCGTGGATGGACTGCGCTCGCGCACGTGATGTACGGTCGGCTCGACGGGGAGCACGCGCTCGCAATCGCTCAGCGGCTCATCGACGCCGGCGCCGACATCCACTTCCAGTTCG
>Ga0315907_10008689_pt1 | contig 10390 bp, 10 predicted proteins | sample LakEriMetagenome_3_FD_203525 | JGI IMG/M metagenome (GOLD analysis project Ga0315907, IMG submission 203525) | Freshwater fungal communities from buoy surface, Lake Erie, Ohio, United States - Buoy 12 MA123 | ecosystem: Environmental > Aquatic > Freshwater > Lake > Lake biofilm | place: USA...
AACGGTTCCTCTCTGAAGCTGTAAATTAATCTCTTCTCCTTCAACAGTCATAAATCGATGACGACTGCGGGTTCTATCTTCAGCAATGAGCGCAAGTGTTAAGAGAGATTTCTGATCGACTAATTTTTTGATTTCTGTCGATAAACCCGATGCCGATAAACGCTTTGTAACAATGTGCATTAGCTAAAATTACAGTAAAGTAGAGACAACGCTTTGCGTCATCACCACTTTACCTCATATATAAGCAGGATAAATCCCAATGTCACCATTTCGTGTCGGAGTTGCTGGCCCCGTTGGTTCTGGAAAAACTGCCCTCGTAGATTCTCTTTGCAAATCCATGCGATCGCATTTCCAAATTGCCGTTGTCACCAATGATATCTACACTCAAGAAGATGCTCAGTTTTTAGTCCGTAGTGAAGCTCTATCACGCGATCGTATTGTAGGCGTAGAGACAGGCGGATGTCCCCATACTGCTATTAGGGAAGATGCTTCCATGAATTTAGCTGCGATCGAGCAGTTAGAGCTTCGCTTTACCGATTTAGATTTGCTGTTTGTAGAGAGTGGTGGTGATAATCTTGCTTCTACTTTTAGCCCAGAATTGGTTGATTTAACGCTATATGTAATTGATGTTGCTGCTGGCGACAAAATCCCTCGCAAAGGGGGACCAGGAATTACTAAATCTGATTTATTGGTAATTAATAAAATCGATCTTGCCCCTTATGTTGGTGCAGATTTGCAGGTAATGAAACGCGATGCTTTAAAAATGCGGGGCAATAAGCCTTTTGTGTTTAGTAATCTCAAAACTCAAATCGGCTTAACAACAATCACAGAATTTATTATTGGACGAATGTAATGAATAAAGTGTTGTGCGGCTTTGCCGCACAACACTTTATTCATTACATTCGTCTTCTGGTCTACTCTAACCAAATTTGATCGCCACAACGAACTACACCTCCCTGTAGTACTGAAGTGCGAATACCTGCGATCGTCTTGTTGTGTTTAGTTGTAGTCCGTAAAATATTTAAATCCGTAGGAAGATCTAACTGAGCAATGGTTGTCACTACGCATCGAGGACATGAAGTATCAATACTTAGGCTTACCTCATCGCCAATTAACATCTTTCTGCTAACCCAACCATCTTCAATAAATGTGGCTTCTGAATCTTTTGGCTCAATTAAAATATTCGGGCGAAACCGACAAGGCTCAAAAGCTCCTTCAGGATAGATCTTCTTTAGTTGAGCTAATGTAGTGGTTGTAATCGCGTGAATAGGACAAGAATCAAAGAAAGTCCCTGATGGCATAAACAATTGGGTTATGACTTCGCGATTAAGCGCTCCTTCAATATCTGACCAGTACTGATCTAAACTGGGTGCTTCAGGAGCAGAAGTGATCAGCAGAACTTCTCTTCCCACTGCTTGAGAAAGAGTAGTATTTATATCAATATTGTCACTGGTAGTTGTACTTCCGTCGGGTAAAGCAAATTTAACGGCAGGCATGGAAGTTTGGGATTTAGGCGATGATACAAACTCTGCATGAAACCCTAGCAATTTCGCCCATTTTTTTGGGTTCTTGGCACTGGCAATTCTTTCAGTTTCAAGATCCCACAGAGCGTAAGCGCGATCGCCTAAAATCCCTTTGGATACAACATCCACCTCATCAAATTTTTATCCCAACATCGACTTGACTGGATAACGCCAGAGCGATGCAACTTCACCCACTAAAATTTGAGTCATAGCTTTTTCGGTTAGTTATTGACCTTTATCAATTTGCAAATAAAAAAGCCGATAACTGATCAAAAGTGCGGCTTAGCAACACTTTATAACCGATTATTGGCTTTTCCTTCAGCATGATTAAATAAAGAAGATACTAGCATCGTCTGCTGCGCAGCCAATGCTGATATCTTCTTTATATTTAAATCGCAAGGTACTGATGAACTAAATCATCGCTTAAATCAGATGTTGCACCATTTGCTACAACTGTACCCTTTTCCATAATGAAGAACTTTTGAGCTAACTGACGGGCAAAATCCACCTTCTGCTCAACTACAATTAAGGTTATCCCTTTCTCACGGTTAATCCGTTTGAGAGTGTCCTCAATTTCCTGCACAATTGAAGGCTGAATTCCTTCTGTAGGTTCATCTAACAGCATAATTTTGGGATTACTCATCAATCCACGAGCGATCGCTAATTGCTGTTGCTGTCCTCCACTCAGCAGTCCACCTTGTCGGCTGAGATGTTGCTTTAGCATTGGGAAAAACTCAAAAATCTCATCAGGAATTTTACGCAACTTCTTCTGTGCAGCTGACATACCAAGTTTGAGGTTATCCAAAACTGATAAATAAGGAATGATTTCTCGACCCTGGGGAATGTAAGAGATCCCATACCTTGCTCGTTTGTAAGTTGGAACCTTAGTAATTTCGTCAGCATCAAAAACGATATTGCCCGAAAGAACCTTGTTTAAGCCAATAACACTACGAAGTAATGTAGTTTTACCAACACCATTACGACCTAGCAAACAAGCAATATCTCCCTGATTAATAGCCATGTTCACCCCGAACAATACTGGTGTTTGTCCATAGGAAACAGTAACATCAGTTAGTTCAAGCAGCATTGATTTGTTCGCGTCCAAGATATACCTCAATTACTTTTGGATTTGATTGAACTTCATTGACCGACCCTTCAGTCAATTTTTCACCTTGGTGCAACACCACAATTCTCTGAGCAATCTGTTTGACAAACTCCATATCATGCTCAATTACCACAACAGAGTGATTTTGAGAAATCGTTTTGATGATTTCCCCTGTCAAATGAGTTTCGTCAGGAGTCATACCAGCAGTTGGTTCATCTAGCAAGACCAAGGTTGGATCTTGAGCAATTACCATACCAATTTCTACCCACTGTTTCTGTCCATGTGAAAGAGATGAAACTTTAGCGTAGCCTTTTTCTAAAAGTCCAACACGATCTAGTACAGAGATGATCTTGTCTCTTTTAGCAGATGTAAGCTTAGACTTGATTGAAGAAAAAACACCGTGAGCTCCTTTAAGAGCTAGCAAGATGTTGTCAAATACTGACAAATCATTGTAAACGTTAGGGTTTTGGAACTTACGACCAATTCCCATTCGTGCAACTTTGTAAGGACTTTGATTAGTTATATCCTTACCATGGTAGAAAACATTTCCTGAAGCAACTGGAGATTTGCCAACGATCGCATCAAGTAGAGTGCTCTTGCCAGCTCCATTTGGCCCAATTATCGTAACAATCTCATTTTCGCCAACTTCTAAATCAACACCTTTTAATGCTTTGAATCCAGAAAAAACTACTTTAAGATCTTTAACGGACAAAACAGATTGTCTAGAACTAGAAACGTTGCTAGTTTCAGACATAAATTTATCGGTCTCAACTACAGAAGTTGTTTCCATGAGTTTACCTATTAATGTTAAGAAATATATTGCTCCACTAGCGTTAATCCTACCAAAGGTTGTAACTAGCAAAAGATAGTATTGCTACATTCTAAAAATTATTCAGACCTAGTCAATTGATTAGACTTTTTAGAAAGAAACTTCTTCGGTAATAGGCTAATTAGTCCATCAGGTAGAAATAATACGACTATCACCAAAAGCACTCCGACAATTAACTGCCAATCTTGAGTAACTCGATCCACTGAATTTTGAATCTGTCCAAGTAAAATAGCAGCAAGGATTGGACCAAAAAGTGTTCCTCTTCCGCCTACAGCAACCCAAATTACGATCTGAGTACCAAAAGCAACTCCAAGATAAACTGGTGAAATAAATTTATTTAGAGGAACAAACAAACCGCCAGCAATTCCAGCAATTCCAGCCGAAAGCGTCCAAATAAAGATTTTAAAATTAGCAACGTCATAACCAAGGTAGGAGATACGTTGCTCATTTTCTTTGATTGATCGTAGAATTAATCCGAAGTTAGACTGAGTTAACCACCAACTGCCAGCCATCACCAATGCCGCAAAAGTGAGGATTATAAAATATATTCCTATCGGCGGAATGCTTGCACCAAATAGGACTAGCGTTGAAACATCAGTGATACCATTTGTTCCGCCCGTATAAGCTTGTTGGCTAACAAAGAAAGTAGTTAAAGCTGACGATATGGCTAGAGTGATAACGGTAATGTAAACACCGCTAACTTTGGAACGAAAAATGAATGAGCCAATTAAATAGGCAAATCCTGCGGGTAATACGACCATTGCAATGACGGCAACTGGAAAAAACTGCAATGGAGCTATGAACCAAGGCAGTTCCTTCAAACCATTCCAAACCATAAAGTCTGGAAGTGTGCCACCATAATTGTTAGCGGTGGCAGACAGGTTGAGCTTTAAGTAATATGCCATCGCATATCCACCTAAAGTAAAAAATACGCCATGGGCAAAGCTCAAAATACCAGTGAATCCCCAGACGAGATCTAGAGAAACCCCCAAAGTCCCAAACAAGAGCAACTTTGCCATAAGGTTGGTCTGGAATTCGCCAGCCACAAAAGGGAAAATTGCAAATATCACTAACAGGACTAAACTTGTAGCTAGCCATCTCTTCGGAACATAGTTAGCTTGTCGAATGCGACCTACTACTTCTGCCATAATAAAACCTCCACTAAATTCGCTCTTATTGACAAAAAATAGATGTAAATAGCTTAACTTCGCTTCTGAACTGTAAATAGTCCTTCGGGACGGTAGCGAATTAATACAATAACGGCTGCCAATACAATTACTCTCGCGGTTGGATCGTTAATAAGGTAAGCGATCGCAGCATTCGATTCTCCAATCAAAACTGCCCCAGCCAAAACGCCAATCAACTTATCGACACCACCTGTAACAACAGTCATCCAAGCATCTACTAGGTAATCTTGCCCCATTGGCGGTGCAACGCTTTTTAGTGAAGAAATAACAGTACCTGCAACTCCCGCTAAACCGCATCCATAGGCAAAAGTCATCATATCTACGAGACTAGTATTGACACCCAAGCACTTCGCCATGTCTCGGTTTTGAGTGACTGCACGCACTTCTCTTCCCAGCTTTGTTCCGTAAAGTAGAAAAGCCGTTATTCCAAGCAACAATAGAGCCATGAAGATAATAAACAATCGATAGTATGATATCTCGATTGCTTGTCCGCCAATTTCAAACGGAGTCCAGTTGCCACGAATATATGGAGGAGCTTTTACGTACTTTAGTTGAGCGGTGAAAATAAGTTTGACTACTCCTTGAAGAACTATACTTAACCCCCAAGTAGCTAAAAGTGTCTCAACTGCTCGTCCATATAGCCGTCTAACAATTGTTAATTCAACAATTGCACCAATAAAAGCTGTGAACAAAAAAGAAAATGGGATTGTCAACAACAAATCCATTTTGAAATTACTTTGCAACACAAACGATGTATATGCTCCTAACATGATGAATTCACCATGTGCTAGGTTGATTATTCGCATAACTCCGAACGTTATTGAAAGTCCTAAACCTGTCAACAAAAGAATACCGATAATACCAACACCATTTAGGAGCTGATTGGTAATTGCGATCGGGTCGAACGACTTTGCTGCCGGAGTTGCCTGTGCTAAGTGTATTAACGAAGATAATGCATTAATTGGCAAGACGTTCATGGCTTTCTTAGTTGAATCATTCAGTGTTTGGTTAATTCTGGTTATGTTAACAACTTTACTTCTGACCTATAGAAAAACAATTTATATCTTTCTAAGAGATGTGAGAGGCACACCTAAAGAGGGTGAGCCTCTCACATCTCTTTTTGTGTTGCTATAGGCAGTAAGCAGCAGATTGTTAAATGAAATTAGACTAGACGTAATTTGACTAGACGGAAGTCAATTTATGTTTCCTTCAGGAACTCAATAGGAACATCCTTCTTCGTCTCAACGATGGGATTACTGCGATCATCTGGTGTTTTATGAACACAGATGCGCCCCTTGTACAGGGCTTGACTCCAAGGAATTGGTCTAACTGCTGCCTTGGTGGCAAATACGATTTCAGCCTGACCATCTGCTTTCCATTTACCAATTCTGGAATATAGATAGGTGTGGTAGTTGTCTGGATCGACCTTCACAGTACCTTGAGGAGCCTTGAATACTTGACCTCTGGTTGCTTCACGCAGAGTAGAGGTGTTGAGGGTTTTCTTTTCCTTGGCGACTTTTTCCATCGCTTGGGCCATGAAGAATGTTTGCAGATAAGCTGCTTCCATAACTCCATTGGTAACGCGATCCTTGCCAAACTTGGCTTTGAACTGTTCCACAAAAGCCTTGTTCTCAGGGGTGTCAACACTTTGGAAGTAGTTGAAGCTACTGTAGTGACCTTCAGCAAATTCAGGCCCCATCGCTTGGATTTCTTCTTCTGTGGTAGGAAATGCCATGATTGGAATATCCTTGGAGGTGATCCCAGCGTCCTTGAGTTGCTTGTAGAAAGCAGGAATACTGTCTCCAACTAGATTGCTGAGGATGAAATTGGGCTTAGCTTGCTTGATCTTGTTGATGATGGTGATGAACTCAGTTGTACCGAGTGCAGCGTATTCATCACCGACAACTTCACCGCCACCATTGACCAACTCAGCCTTGGCGATCCGATTACTTTCTTTAGGATAGATGTAGTCAGAACCAATGAAGAAGCCCTTCTTACCAAAGTTTTTGATGCAGTAAGGGATCGAGTCAGTGATCTGTTGGTTGGGCGCAGCTCCAGTGTAAATGACGTTCGAGCTACATTCGTTTCCTTCGTAATAGACAGGGTAGTATAGTAGGCTGTCTTTTTCTTCAAAAACTGGAAGAACTGATTTGCGACTAGCTGATGTATAACAACCAAGAACGCATACAACCTTGTCTTCATCAATCAAGCGCTTGGACATTTGGTTGTATAAATCCCAGTTGGAGTCAGGGTTGACAACGACCTTTTCAATCATTTGTCCGTCAATACCCTTCTTGCCAGCCCAAGGACCAGTCCCTTCATTGATTTGATCGATCGCAAGGAAAGTTGCATCCTGTAACGACTTTTCAACGATTGCGATCGTACCCGTAGTGGAGTACATTACGCCAACCTTGATTCCTTTCTTGCCATCTGCGGCAGGAGAGGCTGTTGTACCACCAGTTGTAGTTGGGGTGGTGGTAGTAGGGGTACAAGCTGCAACAATACTGCTAGCAGCAGCTAAAGAACCGTACTGGATAAATCTGCGACGGGTTATCGCATTCAAAGCATCATTCGATCTATTGATCTTCTTCATCAGATGAAACACTCCTAAACTATTTTAAAACCCACACCAAAAGATATGTAATTCTGATATCAATATAGATTCTCTTTACGAGTAAATACAAGATATCAATTCCTAATACTCAACCTAGTGACCAACCATCCAAGGACGACTTCCAGAATGATACTGAACTCTAGGTGCTTTAGGTTCCAGATCCCGCTTAACAAGCTCTGGCTCAGAACTCACTTTTTTCATTCGCACTGTTCTAGAAAGTGTCATTGGCGGTGAAAAGATGCGCTTGCCACGTTCGTTGCATTCTGGACAATGGGCTGGGTCACTGGACTCAGCCATTGGTCGCCACACATCAAAAGCACCACAATCTTCACATCGAAACTCATAAAGAGGCATATTTGATTAAACCGGAAGAATGTTTTTATCAAAAATTGCAGTTGGAATTGCCAGAGTACAGCAGGCATTGGGAATATCCACAATACCACTAACTCTTCCTTCTACAGGTGCACAGCTTAGCAAAAGATAAGCTTGTTCACCTGTGTATCCAAACTTCATGAGATAGGCGATCGCATTTAAGCAAGCTTGACGGTAAGCAATGTGGACATCCATAAAGTATTGCTTCCCTGTAAACTCATCTACAGAAATGCCTTCAAACACCAAGAACTCTGAGTAGTGCGGCTCTACAGGGCCTGGCTTGAAGATTGGATTCACCATAGCATACTTATCTACACCGCCTTTGATGATGTCTACATGCAGATCAAGGTATCCAGACATCTCAATTGCGCCGCAGAAAGAGATTTCACCATCGCCTTGAGAGAAGTGAATATCTCCCATGGAAAGCTTGCCACCTTCAACATATACAGGGAAATAAATGCGAGTTCCTCTTGACAGATTCTTAATATCGCAGTTACCGCCATGCTCACGAGGAGGAATGGTGCGGGCAGCTTCGGCGGCAACACGCTCATATTCAGATTGAGGTAAAGTACCTAAAACTGCGTTATGAGGATTTGGTAGAGCAGCCAATACAGGCACTCCATCCATATTGATGCCAGCACCATAAGTGCGGCGATCTGGCTGAGTTGCCATTAGCTCAGCCTCACGCTTATTCCATTTAGCTAGCAGCTCATGAGATGGTGCACAGCCGATTAAACCTGGGTGAGTAATTCCAGCAAACTTAACTCCAGGAATGTGACGCGAAGAGGTGTAAATCCCTTGCAAATCCCAAATTGCTTTAGCAGCATTAGGATAGTGATCGGTTAAAAAGCCGCCGCCGTTTTTTTGATCAAAAATGCCTGTGAAGCCCCACTCATCGCCCTGAAGAGCGCCAATATCAACGATATCGACAACAAGGATGTCACCAGGTTCTGCGCCATTTACCCAAATTGGTCCGCTCAGTACATGAACAATCGATAGATCTACATCGCGAACGTCGTCAGAACTGTCGTCATTCTTAATCTGACCATCTGTCCAATCTTTACATTCGATCCTAAAAGTATCGCCTGGATTAACAGAGGCTATAGCTGGAATATCTGGATGCCAACGATTATGACCAGGTAGTTCTTGCTCACTCATGGGCTTAGTGAGATCAACTTTAAATAGCGTCTTTGGCATAAAATCTTTTTAGCGACTGTAAAAGAATATGATCAAGATAGAAAGTCGAACACAAGTGAATAATCTACGCTTAACAACGTAAATAATTTAGATTTAACTAAACTTCAACTTTCTTAAACTTATACTGCGTTAATTTTTATTTGTGATCTGTTATGTCTTATACCAAAAGTAAGAGGCGAGTTCTTAGAAATGAATCGTTTATAAAAATGAATAAAAAACGCAAGTAAAAAAATTAAAACTTAATTTCATGATTCTTTGTGGATTAGATTAAAATCCAAAAGTAAAGTTTGCGGTGAGAATCAGTGCAACTTTCTTTTGGATTTTAGGATTGCTACAAAAATAGGGTTTTAAACAGCCCTATTTTTGTAGCAATCCTCATTGAGAATTACGAATAAAATTTTAAGGAGAAGCTAATGGTGAAGGCTTACTTTGACTTATAGCAGTCCTAAATCATTTATGAAAAAAATAGGGCTTCTACTTCGCTCAGCCAACGTATACCGATGGCTGAGCGCGATGTCCTGAGCTTGTCGAAGGGAAGTCGAAGCCTCTCACGATTCATTTAGGATTGCTATAGTTATCAAATCGCAAAGTGATCCTGATGAGATACTAAGCGTTCCAAAGCATTATTTCATTTTTTGCTAAAATTAACATAGCTGAGATGTGAGTGGTATTGTCATGCAAGCAACTGTAATTGATGCCCACTGAATAGCGATGATAGTATTACGATGTAAGCTTTTCCTGATGTGGCGATCGCTTTAAATGCTATGTTTCCTATGCACAAAATTAACTAGATATTCCTATGGCTGCACCTTGGGCGGGAGAATTAGAATTATTGCTGATTATGTTACTCTCAGGATTAGTTGCGAATAAAACTTTGAGGGCAAGCTAATGACACAGGCTTACTTAGAGACACAGGATATCCACCAAACTGCGATCGCTAATAATCCACTTGATTCACTGACTAATCTGTATGAATGTGATTTTAATTTATGGGTTGAGGCAACAGCCCAGCTATTGCGTGAGGGGAGATTAACAGAACTAGATGTGGTGAATTTACTCGAAGAAGTGGAGTCAATGGGAAATAGTGACAAACAAGCCTTAGAAAGCAATCTCGTAGTAATTTTGTTGCATTTATTAAAATGGCAATATCAACCGAATAAGCGAACTCGAAGTTGGGAAAAGAGCATTGCTGAACATAGGCGACGTATTAAAAAAGCTTTTCGGCATAGCCCTAGTTTAAAGACGTATTTTCATCAAGTTTTTACGGAATGTTATTTGGATGCAAGAAAGCAAGCCAAAATCGAAACTAGATTACCTTTAGAACATTTCCCTATTGATTGTCCATTCACGGCTGAGCAAGTGAGTGATGAGGACTTTTTGCCTGAGTAGGCGATCTCAGACAATGCAAGATGTGCTAGTTTTCTAAAGTCGGCTAAAATCACGAATAGAATGTGAATAAAATTACTTGCGAATAAAATTTTGAGGAGAAGTTGATGACACAGGCTTATTTGCAGACGCAGAATACTCATCAAACAGCGATCGCTAATCATTCCCTTGATTCAC
>Ga0315907_10008692_pt1 | contig 10388 bp, 1 predicted proteins | sample LakEriMetagenome_3_FD_203525 | JGI IMG/M metagenome (GOLD analysis project Ga0315907, IMG submission 203525) | Freshwater fungal communities from buoy surface, Lake Erie, Ohio, United States - Buoy 12 MA123 | ecosystem: Environmental > Aquatic > Freshwater > Lake > Lake biofilm | place: USA...
TGATCGAGAAGAGGTTGAATGGTGCAAGCTCCGGCACATACTTGCACCCGTTCAAGTAAACTGTCCTCAAACTACCATCGGGCATTCTCACACGACCTTTCTTTGTTCCGATCATCGTTGCTTCCAGCGCCTTGCCATTTCCAATCGTAACGTAGTCACAAATCTTCAAACAGTTAACCATACCATCCATGCTGCCAGTCAGATGGCACGAAGCACCCGAATCAGCAATGAAGATGTACTTGGTGCGAGAATCCATCTCCAATAAGGCTGTCTCTTCCAATTTGTGGTCCATGACTCCCAAACCAACTTCACTCCCAGTGCTCTCATCGCTTGACCTCGAGTTAGGTTGACCTCTTCCGTTTCCGCCACCGTTATCAACTCCAACATTCGCCTGTTCTTTCTGTTTTAACTTATAGCAGTTAGCAATTCTATGACCCTTCTTCTTGCAGTAGAAACACTCCATATTCTTGTCGTTCCCATTGTTGCTGTTGTTGTTGCTATTGCCGTTGCCATTGTCATTCGCGTTGTTGTTACCACCATGTTGCTTGTTTCCATTATTCTTGTCACGGCAATCACGAGCCTTGTGTCCGATCTTTCCACAATTGTTGCATTTGCCTTTGAAACCTCCAGCAAACAAGGCATGCTCCTCATTTGGACTCTGAGCTAGTCCCAACTTTCCTCTGCGGTTCATCATTTCGAATTTCAAACAAAGTTCCTCACGTAGTTCTTCCAAGGTCAACGGGTCATGTAAGTCGTCCAAACGTTTTCGAAGTGTATGTACCTCAATATCATACACTGATGGAAGATTCCCAAGAATATGCTCCATCAAATCCTCCTCCGTGATACTGCCCTCCCTGGCATTGTTGATCTGGACCTGGAGGTCCTCCAATTGCGTGATCCAAACATCCGGATCCGACCTTGCACTCTTCAATCTCGAGTTTATAAATTTCTCTTTCAACAGCAACCTGTTCGGGGCTCTTGTCGACTCAAACTTACTGTTGAGCTTTTTCCACGCGGCCCTTGCATCTCCATCGCTCAGTTCTTTGGTCTTTGAACCTTTCACAATCTGAAAAGCAATGCGTCCGGTCTCAGTGTCCGCCGTAATGGACAACAGCAAGTCGATGAACGCGTCCTTGTTTAACTTTCGTAAAACCTTCGCTTTCGTCTTCGGAGCACCAGCTTCCATCTCGCTGTACTCGTCATCGGATGGGACTGTAACCTTCCCCATTAGGATATCCTTGTATCCCTTCACGTCTCCACGAGCAAGGAACTTCTCGCTCCAAATAGGCCAATCTCTCTTGTTTCCCGAAAAGGGAATCACCTTGATCGTTCCTTCTCCACCAACTGTCTCTGACATCTCAAATCAAACTTAAACCAAACTTTCAATTCTCAATTAACTCACAAGCCAAACTGAATCAAACCGACTGGTCAACTCAAACAATCAATCTCCGAAATCTCACGAATCACAAACTCAACTCCTCACGAATAGCCAGGGTATCACACTCTCGCTTCGAAGCGTGTTAGATACCTCCGACTATAGTAGATAAACGAAGTAGTAGCTGAACCACTACTCAACCACACAAACGAATTCGTTCTCTTAACTCTCAAACTAACAATAATGACGTTACTACAATCGCTAATGTTTTTCCCACCATTCATTCATCATTCATTTTCCATATACCACTATCACGTAGAATTGTACGGTAGATTGAATTCTTTGCATCGCCCTGCTCGGTGCGTACGTCACTCGATGTACAACTTCGATGTTGAATGCGAACAACACGACTCAAATTTATAATCCGATAAATCTAACACCCTTCCTGTTGTGAGCATTCCTTCATTCACTTTTCACCTTTCTTCCCAATCAAATATTTGCAATGTTTGTCATGTATATCGCCACTCACATTCTTAGTAAAGATATCTGCCTGATTATCAACAGTTCGAACGAAAATGATCTTCAGAAATCCATCCATCACAAACTCTTGAACAAAACGGTACTTCACATCGATATGCTTAGTGCGTTGAGAAACAGCCACATTTTCAGCCATGAAAATTGCTCCCACATTATCGACTCTCACAATAATTGGAATCTTGATCTTCATACCCATGGACTGTAGTACTTGGTAAACAAACTTGACTTCCTTTGCTGCCTCTGCTAGTGCAACATATTCTGCCTCACTGGAACTTAGCGTCACCGATTTCATCCCTTTCGACTTCCAGCTGATTGGCACTCCAAGTAGGTAAATGACAAACCCAGCAATGCTAACTCGGGTCTCCTTGTCTCCTGCAAAGTCGCTGTCACTATAAACCACAATCGTCCATGAACCGTCACTCTCTTCTTCCACAGGTTTCAATTTCAGCGCCATATCCTTTGTATCAATTGTATATTTGATCACTCGTAGCATCTCTTTATACGCTGCTGGACTAGGTGCGTCCAGAGCCTTGGTCAACTCACGAACTGCATTCGAAATATCTGGACGAGTATGCTTGATCAGATAAAGTAGCATCCCCACTCCACTCCTATAGGTCCTGTGTTTTTCAGCATCAACTTTCGCATTCGTATCGCGTAAAATTCCTTGACCTGGTGTACCCGGTGTGCGATACCTCTGCAAACTTTTAATCTCGTCACCAAACTTCTTCTCCAATTTATCAAGTAAATGTGGTTGATGGATCCAACCCATCTTCTTCTCCTTATCAATCGTGATCTCGCAAGATAAATAATCGTGTAAGCTCCCTTCCACCTTCAAAACAAATCCTTCTTTCTTCAGGTCACTGATAGTTTCATCAATCGCCTTTCGGTTACCAACGAGCAGCGAATCATCGACCCATATAGCGATGAAAACAACACCTTGATTTGTTCGTCTTGTCCAAAGACATGGATCTGGGTATCCTCCTTCAAAACCTAGCTTCTTTAGGACCGAAATAAACTTTTTGTAATACTGTCTCGCAGCCTGTACCAAACCATAGATACTATGCTGAAGCAATAGCACCTCATCGTCACCATGGACTTCTCGACATACCATGTAAATCTCTTCCTCCAAATCTCCCAGTAGGAAAGCCGTCTCGACATCGATTATGGTTGCTTCCAAACTCCAGACCAACATTAGAACAATCAGAATTCTCCAACTAACATCAGAAATCACCGGTGCAAACGAATCAGTAAAGTCCACACCCGGGACTTGGGTATAGCCGCATGCCACTAGTCGAACCTTGAAGGTTCCATCTCTCTTCACATCAAATACCCATTTCGACTTCACACAGCGACGCCCTTTCGGCATTAATGCGCGCTTTATCACTTTCCAAACACTTCTCTTGTTCATACTACCAACTTCTTTCCCAAATGCTTGCCGCCAACGAGCTCGCATCTTTGGATCAGGATGATCCCATGCCTCCTTGTAGGATTTCGGAAGCATAGCTTTCAATCTCAAAACAATATCTCGCAAGTACTCATCGCGTTTTTGTGTCGAAATTTTGCAGCTCCCGCTCTTCAAATAATCCAAAGCATCAAGAATATGCATTCCCTTCAACTTGTTCGAAAGATTGTTGTCCATATTAGCACTATCCGTCGTGCCAATTTCTCCCATGTCATTCTCCCTCATGTAAAATGCGAAGTCTCCAAACAAATGGTCCATTGCAGCATACTGGCCTAGTTCACCGTTATTGTCCACCTGGACTGTCCCGACAGGCTCCTCGTCAATTTCCCTTCCCAATGGATCATTTGGTTGGTCGTTGTTCAAAATAGTTTCTGGTAGTGGGTTGTACCAAGTAGTACCAAGTCGACGCATTTCAGCCTGTACCCGCGGATTCAATGCATCAACAGGTTGACCGCCAGGTCGATTGTAAGTCCGTCCCGACCTTGTCACCCTTCCCAATTCCAAATCCCTTGCCTCCATTGGTCGATCGTTTTGCACAACTTGAGCAGGATCTGGTCGCTGGATCATTTCTTGTTCTGGTTCTCCATCGTAACCAACATCATCATCAGAATCAACATCAGCAAATTGAACTCCACTTGGGTGTCCAGCAGTTGGGCCAACATCTTTTCCATACACCGAGTCACCGTCGGACATCGAATCAGAATCGTCATCTAAAATAGTTTCTTGCTGCATTATATCAAATCCAGTTTCACGAGCCCATCTCAGAAAGGTTGTCTCCAAGAAACGAGCATCTCGAGATCGAATCACTCTCTTTGTGATCACTTTCAAAAAACGTGACACCTCGGCACTATGTCCATCGGCATGCCCAAGGTAGATGGCTGGTGTGCCCCGATTCTCCAGCTTGTTCTTTATCTTGTCGCCTAACTTAACAATAGCCATCTCGCCAAACTTCTGAAGATACTTGAATCTCTTGTCATCCACACCATGGAATAATGTGTAGCGTGGTTTTCCTGATGCATTATCGCAGTCCAGATTATCCAGATAGGTCGCCGTGCGTGCACATTCAGCCCAAAGTCCCCTTCTGAGCTCCGAAGTTACATTCGCGTCGTTTAACATGCTCCGTACTCTTCCATATAAAGTTGCAAAGCGTCTTTCAACTCGTCCATTCTGCTGCGGTGTGTTTGGAGCAGAATATTCAAAATCAACACACAAACCGTTTGCCTTCAAAAGCTCTTCGGTCGTCCTATTTTCACCAGCACCGTCGCATCGAATTTTCTTTACATGCTTCCCTTCAGACTTGAGATCTTGAACCAATTTCAAAATCGTTGATGGTGTGTCACTTTTTCGCTTCAAAAAGAAACTGAAAGCATAGCCCGTAGCCTCATCCAACACCAAAAGCCAGTACTTTGCTCCGCCAAAACTCCTCGCTTTAATGGAGCTAATGTCCATGTGTAGTCTCTCCCCGATCACATTGCATTTGCGATCCTCAGCCACAACTTTCGGAACATTCTTCTGTCGCGCTTTAGCTTCCGCACACGCTGAACAAGCTCGGAAGGTCCCGACAAGTTTCACTCCATAGTACTTTGCAACAGCTCGCGTCTTGTCCTCTGAAACATGTCCTAGTAACGCGTGGAACTTATTGATATCAATGGCTCCATCCGATCCTGTTGCCGCTGCTGCCAACTCATCGTCGTCGAAAGGTAAAATCTCTATCGCTCCAACGTACCCAGTCTTTGTTCTGATTTTATGATCAAATCGCAAAGTGAAGTCATCCTTGGTTGTAACTGTGATGACCTCGCCTTCATTTCCCAGACTGCATCCTCCACTTAAAGCACGGGTGATCGAGAAGAGGTTGAATGGTGCAAGCTCCGGCACATACTTGCACCCGTTCAAGTAAACTGTCCTCAAACTACCATCGGGCATTCTCACACGACCTTTCTTTGTTCCGATCATCGTTGCTTCCAACGCCTTGCCATTTCCAATCGTAACGTAGTCACAAATCTTCAAACAGTTAACCATACCATCCATGCTGCCAGTCAGATGGCACGAAGCACCCGAATCAGCAATGAAGATGTACTTGGTGCGAGAATCCATCTCCAATAAGGCTGTCTCTTCCAATTTGTGGTCCATGACTCCCAAACCAACTTCACTCCCAGTGCTCTCATCGCTTGACCTCGAGTTAGGTTGACCTCTTCCGTTTCCGCCACCGTTATCAACTCCAACATTCGCCTGTTCTTTCTGTTTTAACTTATAGCAGTTAGCAATTCTATGACCCTTCTTCTTGCAGTAGAAACACTCCATATTCTTGTCGTTCCCATTGTTGCTGTTGTTGTTGCTATTGCCGTTGCCATTGTCATTCGCGTTGTTGTTACCACCATGTTGCTTGTTTCCATTATTCTTGTCACGGCAATCACGAGCCTTGTGTCCGATCTTTCCACAATTGTTGCATTTGCCTTTGAAACCTCCAGCAAACAAGGCATGCTCCTCATTTGGACTCTGAGCTAGTCCCAACTTTCCTCTGCGGTTCATCATTTCGAATTTCAAACAAAGTTCCTCACGTAGTTCTTCCAAGGTCAACGGGTCATGTAAGTCGTCCAAACGTTTTCGAAGTGTATGTACCTCAATATCATACACTGATGGAAGATTCCCAAGAATATGCTCCATCAAATCCTCCTCCGTGATACTGCCCTCCCTGGCATTGTTGATCTGGACCTGGAGGTCCTCCAATTGCGTGATCCAAACATCCGGATCCGACCTTGCACTCTTCAATCTCGAGTTTATAAATTTCTCTTTCAACAGCAACCTGTTCGGGGCTCTTGTCGACTCAAACTTACTGTTGAGCTTTTTCCACGCGGCCCTTGCATCTCCATCGCTCAGTTCTTTGGTCTTTGAACCTTTCACAATCTGAAAAGCAATGCGTCCGGTCTCAGTGTCCGCCGTAATGGACAACAGCAAGTCGATGAACGCGTCCTTGTTTAACTTTCGTAAAACCTTCGCTTTCGTCTTCGGAGCACCAGCTTCCATCTCGCTGTACTCGTCATCGGATGGGACTGTAACCTTCCCCATTAGGATATCCTTGTATCCCTTCACGTCTCCACGAGCAAGGAACTTCTCGCTCCAAATAGGCCAATCTCTCTTGTTTCCCGAAAAGGGAATCACCTTGATCGTTCCTTCTCCACCAACTGTCTCTGACATCTCAAATCAAACTTAAACCAAACTTTCAATTCTCAATTAACTCACAAGCCAAACTGAATCAAACCGACTGGTCAACTCAAACAATCAATCTCCGAAATCTCACGAATCACAAACTCAACTCCTCACGAATAGCCAGGGTATCACACTCTCGCTTCGAAGCGTGTTAGATACCTCCGACTATAGTAGATAAACGAAGTAGTAGCTGAACCACTACTCAACCACACAAACGAATTCGTTCTCTTAACTCTCAAACTAACAATAATGACGTTACTACAATCGCTAATGTTTTTCCCACCATTCATTCATCATTCATTTTCCATATACCACTATCACGTAGAATTGTACGGTAGATTGAATTCTTTGCATCGCCCTGCTCGGTGCGTACGTCACTCGATGTACAACTTCGATGTTGAATGCGAACAACACGACTCAAATTTATAATCCGATAAATCTAACACCCTTCCTGTTGTGAGCATTCCTTCATTCACTTTTCACCTTTCTTCCCAATCAAATATTTGCAATGTTTGTCATGTATATCGCCACTCACATTCTTAGTAAAGATATCTGCCTGATTATCAACAGTTCGAACGAAAATGATCTTCAGAAATCCATCCATCACAAACTCTTGAACAAAACGGTACTTCACATCGATATGCTTAGTGCGTTGAGAAACAGCCACATTTTCAGCCATGAAAATTGCTCCCACATTATCGACTCTCACAATAATTGGAATCTTGATCTTCATACCCATGGACTGTAGTACTTGGTAAACAAACTTGACTTCCTTTGCTGCCTCTGCTAGTGCAACATATTCTGCCTCACTGGAACTTAGCGTCACCGATTTCATCCCTTTCGACTTCCAGCTGATTGGCACTCCAAGTAGGTAAATGACAAACCCAGCAATGCTAACTCGGGTCTCCTTGTCTCCTGCAAAGTCGCTGTCACTATAAACCACAATCGTCCATGAACCGTCACTCTCTTCTTCCACAGGTTTCAATTTCAGCGCCATATCCTTTGTATCAATTGTATATTTGATCACTCGTAGCATCTCTTTATACGCTGCTGGACTAGGTGCGTCCAGAGCCTTGGTCAACTCACGAACTGCATTCGAAATATCTGGACGAGTATGCTTGATCAGATAAAGTAGCATCCCCACTCCACTCCTATAGGTCCTGTGTTTTTCAGCATCAACTTTCGCATTCGTATCGCGTAAAATTCCTTGACCTGGTGTACCCGGTGTGCGATACCTCTGCAAACTTTTAATCTCGTCACCAAACTTCTTCTCCAATTTATCAAGTAAATGTGGTTGATGGATCCAACCCATCTTCTTCTCCTTATCAATCGTGATCTCGCAAGATAAATAATCGTGTAAGCTCCCTTCCACCTTCAAAACAAATCCTTCTTTCTTCAGGTCACTGATAGTTTCATCAATCGCCTTTCGGTTACCAACGAGCAGCGAATCATCGACCCATATAGCGATGAAAACAACACCTTGATTTGTTCGTCTTGTCCAAAGACATGGATCTGGGTATCCTCCTTCAAAACCTAGCTTCTTTAGGACCGAAATAAACTTTTTGTAATACTGTCTCGCAGCCTGTACCAAACCATAGATACTATGCTGAAGCAATAGCACCTCATCGTCACCATGGACTTCTCGACATACCATGTAAATCTCTTCCTCCAAATCTCCCAGTAGGAAAGCCGTCTCGACATCGATTATGGTTGCTTCCAAACTCCAGACCAACATTAGAACAATCAGAATTCTCCAACTAACATCAGAAATCACCGGTGCAAACGAATCAGTAAAGTCCACACCCGGGACTTGGGTATAGCCGCATGCCACTAGTCGAACCTTGAAGGTTCCATCTCTCTTCACATCAAATACCCATTTCGACTTCACACAGCGACGCCCTTTCGGCATTAATGCGCGCTTTATCACTTTCCAAACACTTCTCTTGTTCATACTACCAACTTCTTTCCCAAATGCTTGCCGCCAACGAGCTCGCATCTTTGGATCAGGATGATCCCATGCCTCCTTGTAGGATTTCGGAAGCATAGCTTTCAATCTCAAAACAATATCTCGCAAGTACTCATCGCGTTTTTGTGTCGAAATTTTGCAGCTCCCGCTCTTCAAATAATCCAAAGCATCAAGAATATGCATTCCCTTCAACTTGTTCGAAAGATTGTTGTCCATATTAGCACTATCCGTCGTGCCAATTTCTCCCATGTCATTCTCCCTCATGTAAAATGCGAAGTCTCCAAACAAATGGTCCATTGCAGCATACTGGCCTAGTTCACCGTTATTGTCCACCTGGACTGTCCCGACAGGCTCCTCGTCAATTTCCCTTCCCAATGGATCATTTGGTTGGTCGTTGTTCAAAATAGTTTCTGGTAGTGGGTTGTACCAAGTAGTACCAAGTCGACGCATTTCAGCCTGTACCCGCGGATTCAATGCATCAACAGGTTGACCGCCAGGTCGATTGTAAGTCCGTCCCGACCTTGTCACCCTTCCCAATTCCAAATCCCTTGCCTCCATTGGTCGATCGTTTTGCACAACTTGAGCAGGATCTGGTCGCTGGATCATTTCTTGTTCTGGTTCTCCATCGTAACCAACATCATCATCAGAATCAACATCAGCAAATTGAACTCCACTTGGGTGTCCAGCAGTTGGGCCAACATCTTTTCCATACACCGAGTCACCGTCGGACATCGAATCAGAATCGTCATCTAAAATAGTTTCTTGCTGCATTATATCAAATCCAGTTTCACGAGCCCATCTCAGAAAGGTTGTCTCCAAGAAACGAGCATCTCGAGATCGAATCACTCTCTTTGTGATCACTTTCAAAAAACGTGACACCTCGGCACTATGTCCATCGGCATGCCCAAGGTAGATGGCTGGTGTGCCCCGATTCTCCAGCTTGTTCTTTATCTTGTCGCCTAACTTAACAATAGCCATCTCGCCAAACTTCTGAAGATACTTGAATCTCTTGTCATCCACACCATGGAATAATGTGTAGCGTGGTTTTCCTGATGCATTATCGCAGTCCAGATTATCCAGATAGGTCGCCGTGCGTGCACATTCAGCCCAAAGTCCCCTTCTGAGCTCCGAAGTTACATTCGCGTCGTTTAACATGCTCCGTACTCTTCCATATAAAGTTGCAAAGCGTCTTTCAACTCGTCCATTCTGCTGCGGTGTGTTTGGAGCAGAATATTCAAAATCAACACACAAACCGTTTGCCTTCAAAAGCTCTTCGGTCGTCCTATTTTCACCAGCACCGTCGCATCGAATTTTCTTTACATGCTTCCCTTCAGACTTGAGATCTTGAACCAATTTCAAAATCGTTGATGGTGTGTCACTTTTTCGCTTCAAAAAGAAACTGAAAGCATAGCCCGTAGCCTCATCCAACACCAAAAGCCAGTACTTTGCTCCGCCAAAACTCCTCGCTTTAATGGAGCTAATGTCCATGTGTAGTCTCTCCCCGATCACATTGCATTTGCGATCCTCAGCCACAACTTTCGGAACATTCTTCTGTCGCGCTTTAGCTTCCGCACACGCTGAACAAGCTCGGAAGGTCCCGACAAGTTTCACTCCATAGTACTTTGCAACAGCTCGCGTCTTGTCCTCTGAAACATGTCCTAGTAACGCGTGGAACTTATTGATATCAATGGCTCCATCCGATCCTGTTGCCGCTGCTGCCAACTCATCGTCGTCGAAAGGTAAAATCTCTATCGCTCCAACGTACCCAGTCTTTGTTCTGATTTTATGATCAAATCGCAAAGTGAAGTCATCCTTGGTTGTAACTGTGATGACCTCGCCTT
>Ga0315907_10008697_pt1 | contig 10384 bp, 5 predicted proteins | sample LakEriMetagenome_3_FD_203525 | JGI IMG/M metagenome (GOLD analysis project Ga0315907, IMG submission 203525) | Freshwater fungal communities from buoy surface, Lake Erie, Ohio, United States - Buoy 12 MA123 | ecosystem: Environmental > Aquatic > Freshwater > Lake > Lake biofilm | place: USA...
CGCATTATTACCGGGTCCTAAAACCGCTCCGCTCTTTGTTCGGTGGATACGCACAAGAATAGCATTAACACTCTTGTGTGTTTCATTGAATTTTCTTGCAACATCACAAACATTTATTTGGAGTGATGCTTCTCGCAATGATCGAGCGCTGGACCGAGTGAAGGCCATAGCGCAATCGGACACTATTTTCCATGTGGTCGAAGAACGAGAAGACCACGTTCTTCGTTGGATTCAATACGGTAAAGAGTCGTTACGCATTATTAGTTCCAACGAAATTGTGCCTACTTCAGACGAGAACGACCTGGAGTATTTTTTCATCATCAACGATACTTTGCACACCTTGAGCACTCGTCGCAATAGAGACTCAGAGACAATTGAGGCACTTGCTATGCGCTACGACTGTCAAGGAAACAGCATTGGTCCTGAGCAAATCGTTCACCAACACAGCGCGACCTACATACCCCGAAAAAGCGGTTTGCAGTGCAAAATTTCTCCCAACGGCACACGCCTACTGCTATACTTCGACACAGACAATGAACGAAAGCAGAACGAGGGCATTTATTTCAAGTGTTACGACCAACAGCGGAATTTAGTATGGGAGAAGGACCTGCGATTACCCCCATCACCGGACATACTTCAAGTGCACCATTTTCTGGTCGACAATTATGGTGGAGTTTATATGATGAGCGGACGAAATCCGGTGAAAACTAACTCCGATTGGCAGCGTCCGCAGGGTGGACAATATGTAGTGTATTACTACAATGCCGCGCGCAATAAACTCAAGCAGTACGACATCAACCTGAAGGATAAACAGGTTGTGTCGGCCGGTTTTGTATTGAATGAAAAACAAGAGGTGATTATAGCTGGTTATTACTCCAATAATTTTCAGAATAAAGTATCTGGCACCTTATTATTCTCACTGCAAGCGCAAGGCGGAGCTATATCATTAGCAGGTTATACGCCCTTTTCGAAAGAGTTTATGAAAACCGCCAGCGGCTTAGAAACAGGAACGCTTGAAGACTTTTATCTGGATCATATCTTCATGACACCAAATGGCGATGTGGTTTTAGCCGGCGAACAATACTACGTCAGCCGCTCTGTTTCTACCGACCCAACTACAGGCAGACAAATCGTAGAATATCGATACAATTATGAGGACGTCATGGTTTGTATGATGGACAGTACGGCCCGACATCTTTGGAATGTTCATATACCGAAACGGCAAATGAGTTCGACTATCAATGACCCGAATTTTTCCTACGCATTCTCAGGCGATACCACGGGTGTCGTTATCATGTTCAATGACGAAAGTGCGAATAATGAGATCGAGGAGCACAGAAAACGAAATGAACTGACGCCATGGACAGGGGGTAAAAACTCAGTCACGACAAGCGTCGACATTGATTTTGACGGAATATTCACGCGTCATACCCTGGTTGACAACAGCAAAGAACGACTGCTTTTCAACCCATTAATGACAGCCACAGCGCCTTGGACAAGAAAGCTGCTCGGATTCGATGACAAGCGCACCTACAAGTTTTGCCGTCTTCGGTGATGTTTTTTTCGCAAGACCGTATTATATTCGCAGCCCCAATTGACGGATTGGAGCATTGCCTAGGTGGCGGAATTGGTAGACGCGCACGACTCAAAATCGTGTGTCTTCGGGCGTGTGGGTTCGATTCCCACCCTGGGTACAATCAAGAGAATGCCGCTAAGGCAGTTCATTTAACCAAAAAGACCGTTTACACTTAAACCATCGGAATTCCGGTGGTTTTTGTTTTGCATGATGCATGCCGTACCTTGCGCACTCAATCGAACGACCCATGGCAAAAACAACGAAGGCACCTTCCAAGTTGAAATTTCCTTTTCAGAAGAAAAACTACCAGCTTCTGCTAATTGGTGCAGGCATCATTTTACTTGGCTATCTGCTTATGATGGGCGGAGGAAGTGAAGACCCGAATGTTTTTGACCCATCCATTTTTTCCTTTCAGCGTATTACACTCGCCCCAATCGTTGTATTGTTTGGTTATGCTTTCATCGGGTACGCCATCATGCACAAACCCAAGAATAATTCCGAAGCATAATCGCGGCGCGTGTCAGTTTTTCAAGCCATCATCATTGCCATTATTGAGGGCATCACCGAGTTTTTACCGGTGAGCAGCACAGGGCATATGATTATCACCCAGCACTTGCTGGGGGTTGGCGACGATCCCTTTGTGAAAGCATTTATTGTCAATATACAGTTTGGTGCCATATTAAGCGTTGTCATTCTTTACTGGAGTCGGTTTTTCCAGAGCCTCGATTTTTATTTCAAACTTTTCGCAGCGTTTCTTCCATCCGCGATATTGGGTGTGCTCCTCAACGACCTCATTGACTCACTGCTTGAAAGCCCTGCCACCGTTGCCGTTAGTTTATTGCTTGGTGGTGTGGTACTCGTGTTTATCGATAAAGTATTGAATCCATCGAAAGAAGTGATAGTCACCTTTCCAAAAGCTTTTGTTATAGGTCTTGCTCAATGTGTAAGTATGATACCCGGAGTATCTCGATCGGCAGCCACCATTATCGGAGGAATGACCCAGGGACTAACTCGTAAACAAGCTGCAGAATTCTCTTTCTTTCTTGCGGTACCTACTATGTTTGGTGCATCTGCTTTGAAGCTTTACAAAGGGTTCAGTGAACACCCTGATATTTTTCAAGGTGATAATCTCTTGCTTTTATTACTTGGCAATGCGGTTGCCTTTATCGTAGCCATGCTGGCCATACGCTTCTTTGTGGGCTACCTCACGAAATATGGGTTTCGGGTGTTTGGCTGGTATCGCATCCTATTAGGCGGGCTGCTTCTCATCTTGCTTGCGTTAGGGATAAACCTTCAAGTACTTTAACACTAACGGTGCGGGTATTACCTTTCGCACATGAATCTTTCGGCAGTTATTATCACTTTCAACGAAGAGCGCAATCTGCAGCGATGTCTTGATTCATTGAAAGATATAGCCGACGAGATTGTGGTTGTAGACTCCTTCTCTACAGATAATACCCAACAAATCGCAGAGTTAGCCGGCGCGCGGTTCATACAACATCCATTTGAGGGCCACATTCAACAGAAAAACATCGCTCTTAGCTACGCTTCCCATGAATGGATACTTTCACTAGATGCCGATGAAGCACTCGATGAAACGCTACGCAAATCGATTTTGGAAGTCAAGGATTCAGGAACGGCGGCGGCTTATTCGATGAATAGACTCACTAATTACTGTGGACATTGGGTGAAATACTGCGGGTGGTATCCCGACACAAAAATTCGCCTTGTACGTCAAGGAAAGGGAAATTGGGCCGGAGTTAATCCGCACGATAAACTCGAACTTCAGGAAGGTGAACAATCCGTGCACCTGCAAGGCGACATTCTACATTACTCGTATTACACGCTAAATGATCATCGCAAGCAAATTGAATATTTCGGAGACATAGCAGCGCGCGAATTGTTTCAGCGAAAGAAAACAACAAGCTGGTTCACGATTTTCGTCAAAGTAATTGCGCAGTTCGTAAAGAGTTATTTCATAAAACTCGGTGTGTTGGATGGCTCTGCCGGGTGGACGATTTCTCGCATGTCGGCCTACGCCACCTGGCGCAAATACACGAAACTAAAGAACTTATACAAACAAGTATGAAAACCATTTCGCGCATCATCATTTCGCGTACCGACAGCATTGGTGATGTTATGCTCACGCTGCCGTTGTGCGGATGGATAAAGAAACACATGCCTGAATGTATTATTATTTTCCTGGGAAGATCGTATACGCGAGCCATTGCAGAAGCTTGCGAGCACATCGATGATTTTATGGATTGGGATGAATTAAAGCACGAAAGTCCCGCAGAGCAAGTTGAGGCATTTGCTGCACAAGAGGCGGATTGTATTATTCACGTTTTTCCAAGAAAGGAAATTTTATGGGTAGCGAAACGTGCCGGTATTGCCCTTCGCATAGCCAGCGGCCATCGTCTTCATGCCCTTACCAAATGCAATAAGCTCGTTTTCTTTTCACGTAAAAATTCAGATTTACATGAGTCGCAACTCAACTTCAAATTATTAAAACCACTCGGTATTCCCGACCATATTGAGCTCAGCAATGTATCAGACTTCTATGGATTCAGAAGCACAGTAACAGTATCATCTGCTATGAACGAAATTCTCGAAAAGGCAAATAGCAGAAAAAGAATTGTGCTCCATCCGCTTTCGAAAGGGAGTGCAGTAGACTGGCCCATTGTGCGGTATCAAGAGTTAATCGATTTACTTCCCTCTCACACATACGCCGTCTATATTACAGGGACCGCAGAGGAAGGCCGGCGCATCCAAGAACAAGGGGGTCTTGTGGGTGAGCACGTTTATGACACTACCGGTCGATTCGATTTAAGCGAATTAATAACGTTTGCGAGCGAATGTGACGCGCTCATAGCGGCAAGCACAGGGCCCTTGCACATTGCCGCTGCATTAGAGAAATATGCAATTGGCCTCTATTCCCCCAAACGTCCTATTCATCCCGGAAGGTGGAGTCCTGTTGGAAAGAACGCACAAGTTATTTGCGCGTCTGAGCACCCGAAGAAAGGTGCTTCTCTTTCGATTTCTGCGGACGAAGTTCTACAAGTGATACAGCACGCTTGGAAGTGAACAGCATATAGAAATAAGCCATAAACATTACTCCTGCCTGTGACTCAAGGGTGTCTTCGGTCAAAAAAGAGAGGGAAACAAGTAAAACAATCATAATGGTCGGTGTATCTCTATTGGCCCTTTTCAGAACAGGCCAGAAGACGATTATGCAGAAAGCGATCAAACCCAATACGCCATAAGTCACCCACATAGTTAAGTATTGATTGTGTGCACGCAGTCGATAGGCTGGGTCGAGCGGCGAGTTATTCGCTGTGTAGGCCTGCTGAAACGCATCCTTTACATCACCGGTACCTACACCCATCCATCCATTTTGTTTAATAATCCAAACTGACGTTTTCCAAAACTCCCAACGCTGAATGACGCTGTGGCCATCGGGGTCTCCACCGGCTCGGTAATTCGACCACTCGAAAAAAACACGATTCAATCGCTTTTGAAGTCCGCGCTCGCTCTTCTCTGTGCAAGTAGGAACACCTGATTCAATAGCACGAATGTCTTCATTTGTAAGTGCTCGAACTCCATCAGCATCTTTGCGCAACTCTTTGGACGAGAGATACCGAATAAGTGTTCCCTTCAATATGTGTCCACGTCCATCCAAACTATCGGGATGCATGATGCTGCGGTCATACCAAGTTTCATATAACTCGCCCCATGCAACATAGGTCATGACGTAATGGCCATTTTCTATAAACGGAAAACTCACATGATGGTCATAGGGCTCCCCACGCGGTGTTGATTTTTCGAGTGAGTTCCACTGCATTTGTGCAACGTCAAAATAGCGCTTATACGCTCCGAGAACAAAAGCTGCAGAAGCAGCGCCAACCGCACAAAGAAGGAGCGGTATGCCAAAACGTGCGACCTTGTTTTTTTGAGAAAAAGAATAACGCAATCCCATCCAGGCGAGCAAAATCAGCAAGACTGCTGCTCCTGTAATGCTTCCGATCACGTAGATGAAATAAAGACAAGGAATGGAATACAATGCAATCAGCAATTTACCTTGAGCGGAATTGTAAGCAAATCGAACAAGAAGACCGAGGGCGAGAACTATAAGAAGCGAGAAACGGACATGCGAAATGAACACCGATATTTTTCTCACGTCGCGTTCTATTTCAGGTGAACCTAACCAGTTGACCTGCAGACACCACATGACAGCTACCAGCACAGCCAGCAGAAACAATCCTACTAAGGCTCTAAATTCACCTTGCGTGAGAGGATTAGTCAAGGAAATGAGCAGCGGCAATACGAGTAACGGAAGCTTCATTCGCAAATCCCATAACGCATAGTCGATATTTTGTGTCCACAACAACCCTATGACAGGCAATGCATAAAGCGCAACCAACGCAAGAGCTGTTGTGTTGGAAGTAAAGTGTTTCCAACGATGCTCAAAAGGCAACTTCTGAGATGCATCATTGAATAATTGAAGAACAAGTACACCACACAACCAGAACATGCCGAATGACATGAAGAAATTACTGAAGGGCAATGCCACAGCTATGATTGCAAATCCGATGAATTGCAAGTAGCGAAGCAGATTATTCCTGTTTGTGATCGTCATTTACAACTGACCGCCGCCGCTATGCATTGAGCGGCACGGTAGAAAAAGGGTCATTTCTTTACATCCACCGGTGCGAGCAGTTGGTTATAGTTGGAAGCGAACACCTCCAATGATTTAACGATACAAGGATCTTCACGGAGTGAGTTTTTGGATCGGCCGGTTTGATAGTAATAGCGACCCACGATTTCATTTTCGAGGAACTCCTTAATCTGTTGTTTAAACTTAACCAAATCGCTTTCCTTCTTGGGTTCGATTTTGGAAAATAGTTCCTCAAATTGTTTCTCCGATCCCTCAAAATATTTCTCTTCCTTAGCGGTCTTCTTGAGTTGTTCAAATACCTTTTCGGTATGTGTATCGTAATGAAAATCTTTACTCTTAGCAAACTCGATGAATTGGTTGTATTCGGCATCTGTTAAGTGAAACGCGTCAGCCGAATCGATGGCAGGATGGGATTGATGATAGTCGGTTGCCCAATGAAAGATTACCCAGCTATCGACGAGCGATCGCAGGATGTGCGATGCTTCATCCTCTTTGACCTCCACGTCAGGGCTAATACCCCGACCATCTTGCACAGGTCGCCCACCCTTGGTTTTAAAGCTGCGAATGAGCGAATCAGCCTTTGCCGCCACCTGGCCTGTGCTTTCATCTCGGTGAGAATAATCCAGGCGCTGTATGCAGCGTCCACTAGGTGTGTAGTATTTGGCAACAGTTAACTTGATTTTTGTGTTGTAGGCCAGGTCTTTCGTCTGCTGAACTAATCCCTTTCCATAAGACTCTACACCAACTACTACAGCTCTATCAAGATCTTGCAAGCTTCCACTCACAATTTCAGAGGCAGAAGCAGAACCACCATCCACAAGTACCGTTATCGGAATCTGTGTGTCTATGGGATCATTCATGGCGGTGTAAGTCTTATTCCACTCTTCAATTTTGCCCTTGGTTTTGACTATTTCAGTGCCCTTTGGGACGAAGAAGTTGACGATTGTAATAGCTTCTCTTAAAAGACCGCCTCCATTGCCGCGTAAATCGAGAATCAGTTTATTCATGTTGCGCTTTTTCAGCGCCTGAAATGCAGATTTCACCTCACTACCCGCAGACTGCGTGAAGCCGGTAAGCTGAATATAGCCCGTAGATGAGTCGGCGAGCATGGCGTAATAGGGAACGTCCTTGATTTTAATTTCTTCGCGTTTGATCTTGATAGTTTTGGACTGGGCTTCTCCCGGGCGCTGAATGGTTAGTTCCACTTCGCTCCCCGGTTGTCCGGTGAGTTGATCGGTCACCTCGTCGTGTCTTTTTCCTTCTACTGATTTACCATTAATCTTCAAGACCACATCCCCGGCTATCAAACCTGATTTCACCGCGGCATATCCTTCATACGGTTCTGTAATGGTTATCTTCCCATCGATGGTGTTGACCAGCGTTCCTATACCACCATATTGACCGGTTTGCATGAACATGGCCTCTTCAATTTTCGACTCCGGATAATAAACCGTGTATGGGTCCAGCGATTTAAGCATGGCATCTATACCGGTTTTCATCAATGCTCCGGGCTTGGTGCCATCCACATAATAGATGTTGAGCTCCTTATAAACGGAGGTGAAAATTTCCATGTTTTTGGAAATTTCAAAAAACTCATCAGACAATGTTGCCGAGAGCAATGCTGCGCTTATCAGGACAAGCGCCACTATGCGTCGCAAACGGGATTGGAAAAATCGTTTAATCATTTTGTTTCAGTTGGATTCACGGGCAATTCCACTTTCGCTGTTTCATTGCAAAACCGAAGAATCAGGTCGTTCATCTTCCCAAAAACGTAAGGATAATTGGGAAGTTGTTTTCCGGTAAAAATAAAATGAAGAGCGTATTGTTGACTGCGCTCTTTCAGTGAACTATAAACAACGTGTTTTTGCTTTCGGTAAGCTTCGCGCAGCAAGCGTTTCACCCTATTTCGGTCATGTGCTCGCTTAAAGAGTCTTTTACTTGCACTGAACATAACCTGCGCGGCAAAATCAACCGGCAATTCACACGGTAGATAAACTAAAATGATTGCCGGCGATTTGATGCTCATACCCTTCTGGTGGAGCGACTCAATGATTTTCCTACGCGACAATCGTTCGTCTTTGGAAAGTGTATGCCGTGGGGTGGTATTCTGCACCGCGCGAATTTAAGGCCTTGTGCATTTGCCGAATCACGATCATTCGCTTATTCTTGCAATGCACCAATAGCCAATCACTATGCGCTTCCTTATCACGATGCTCTTGTTCGTGCCCGGCCTTTTATCTGCACAAGGATTTACGCTGGATGCACAGATTTCCGATGCAAAGACCGGAGAAAAGCTCATGGGCGTTATTATTAAAAATGAGGCAACGGGAGGCGGAATGGTCAGCGATACGGAAGGCCATTTTAAGCTGCCGGCATCTGTAGGAGACACCATTGAATGCTCCTATCTCGGTTATAAAACGCTGAGGTACGCTGTTGAATCCAAAGACAGAGGTGTAGCAATTGAACTCAAGCTGCAATCAGGATCTAATGAGTTCAATATCGTAGTTATTTCTGCCGGTAAGTTCGAACAAAAGGTAAGCGAGGTAACAGTAAGTATGGAGGTGCTGACACCTCAGTTGTTGCACGACAAGAACGTTGTGTCGGCTGATGAAGCCTTGCAGCAAACGCCCGGCGTGAGCGTTGTGGATAAGGAACCGCAGATACGCAGTGGCAGTGGCTACTCCTTTGGTGCAGGCAGTCGTGTTCAAATTCTGGTTGACGACATGCCCTCGCTGAGCGGAGATGCCGGGAGACCCGCATGGGATTATTTGCCCATTGAAAACGTATCACAGGTAGAGGTAATTAAAGGAGCCAGTAGCGTACTGTATGGGAGTGCCGCATTGAGTGGCGTCATCAATTTACGCACTGCAGTTCCGGCCGACACCTCCCGCACAGTAGTAACGGCGTATCATGGTTTTTACAGCACGCCTCAAAACAAGCAATCTGTTTACTGGGATGGTCATTTGCAGCGAAGCGGACTGAGCTTTCTGCACTTACAAAAATTCGGGCAGCTCGATGTAACTCTGGCGGCCAATCTGGTAGGTGACGACGGCCATCTGGGTCCGCTACGTGATAGTTTGGGTGCGTTTGAAAACGGATACAACCCCTTTACAGCAGACCGCTACAACGCCAATTCTCGTGCACGCCTTAATGCGAATTTGCGCTATCGTTCGAAGAGGTTTGTAGGACTGAGTTTCGGATTGAACACAAATTGGAATACGAGCAATTCCTTAGCGACACTGGTATGGGAGAATGCCGACTCTGCCCTGTATAGCGCATACGAAGGAAGCGCGACTCGAACCATACAATTACTGGGAACTATAGACCCTTACATTACCTATTTCACACCCGGTGGCCAAAAGCATAGTTTGCGGACACGCTGGCAATCGCTCGACAATAACAATGACAACAACCAGGGCAATTTCAGTGATCAATACTATGGCGAGTACCAATACCAGCACAATTGGGAGAAATCAGGAGTTACAAACTTTACTACTACACTCGGAGTAGTGGGTATGTATACCAAAGCACGCGGCGAGCTATTCACCGGGGGCAATACCGATGGCAGAAACACGGCTGAGAACTATGCAGCGTATTTGCAAGCCGACAAGAAGCTATTCGACAAGCTAAATCTTTCAGCGGGTATTCGATACGAGTATTTCCGTATCAATAAGGACAGTGATAATAAGCCTGTTTTTCGCGCAGGGGCGAACTATCAATTGGGGCGCGCCACCTATTTACGCGCTTCATATGGTCAGGGATTCCGCTTTCCAAGCATAGCGGAAAAGTTCATTGTGACAGGCGTAGGTGCTATCAACATTTTTGCGAATCCCTCGCTTGTAGCGGAAACTTCCGACAATGCTGAACTAGGTATTAAGCAAGGATTCAAAATCGGCAATTTCATGGGATATGCGGACGTAGCCATCTTCCAACAGAACTATGAGAACTTCATCGAGTTTACGTTTGGACAATGGGCAAGTGTTCCGCCGAATACGCCGCCGGCCGCATATTTCAGTGCGCTCGGTAAAACATTTGGTTTTAAGAGTTTAAATACAGGAAGCGCACGTATTCGCGGGGCCGAGTTCTCTATAATGGGGGCCGGAAATATTGGCACACATGAGTTTCAGCTGTTG
>Ga0315907_10008699_pt1 | contig 10384 bp, 6 predicted proteins | sample LakEriMetagenome_3_FD_203525 | JGI IMG/M metagenome (GOLD analysis project Ga0315907, IMG submission 203525) | Freshwater fungal communities from buoy surface, Lake Erie, Ohio, United States - Buoy 12 MA123 | ecosystem: Environmental > Aquatic > Freshwater > Lake > Lake biofilm | place: USA...
CAAATTCCAACAAGGGGCAGTTCTTTTTATCGATGAGATCCATCGCTTCAATAAATCCCAGCAGGACGCCTTGCTTGGGGCAGTAGAAAAAGGCAGCATCCGACTGATCGGGGCCACCACCGAAAACCCATCTTTTGAGGTCAATGCCGCCCTACTCTCCCGATGTCAAGTATTTCCCCTACATCCTTTGGGAAAGGCTGACTTGGAAGCCATGATTCAGCAAGCGCTGGACCAGGATGCTGAACTGAAAAAAAAGGAGGTAATCCTGCAAGAAACGGATGCCTTGCTCCGAATCTCCGGTGGGGATGGGCGGAAACTGCTCAACCTGCTGGAGAACGTTATCGAAAGCTTGCCCGAAAATCCCTGCATCCTCACCGACGAGCGCGTCATGCAGGTAGCCCAACAAAAAGTAGCCTTGTATGACAAGTCTGGAGAGCAGCATTACGACATCGTCTCCGCTTTTATCAAATCCATCCGCGGTTCCGATCCGAATGCGGCCGTGTACTGGCTGGCACGGATGATTGAGGGAGGGGAAGAATTAACCTTTATTGCGCGGAGACTCGTGATCCTTGCTTCGGAGGATATCGGGAACGCCAACCCGAACGCCTTGCTATTGGCCACCAATTGCTTTGATGCGGTCAAACTAATCGGCTACCCAGAATCCCGTATCATCTTGTCCCAATGCGTCACCTACTTGGCGAGTTCACCCAAGAGCAATGCCTCCTACCTAGCCATCAACCAGGCTCAGGCCTTGGTGAAGCAAACAGGAGATCTCCCTGTTCCCTTGGCCCTGCGGAATGCCCCTACACAATTGATGAAAGAGTTGAACTACGGCAAAGCCTACCAATACTCCCACGATGGGCCGGGCAACTTTGTGAATCAAGAATTCCTCCCCGAAGCCATCCAAGGCACCACCCTCTACCAACCTGGTGACAACACCCGAGAACAAGAATTACGCGCCTTTCTTTCTAAAAGGTGGAAAGGGAAGTATGGGTATTGATGAAGTATAGACCTACAAAAAACCGAGTAAATCAAATCCTTAGTAATTAACATTTTATGAGCAGCTCGAATTTTGGAGTACTTACCTAATCTCTTTTTTCATTTGGGACTCATTCACAAAAAAGGTAGATTTACATATGTCGAAATTAGACCGAACAATCAGCTCTTCAGGAAATTTATTTGAGCAGAAGCCAGAGATTGTGCATTACAAGGGAATGTCAGCAGAAGAATTAGGCAAGGTCTTCGCTTACCTGAATAGTGTTTCTTTTAACTATCCCCTTGGATTCCCACCAAAAATGGATAAAACCACGGGCTCTTCGCGGAAATTTTAACCTATGGGAAACATTTTTAACCAGGATTTTCAAGAATTTTTATTGGCGTTGAATGAGAAAAAAGTCAACTACGTATTAGTAGGTGGTTATTCGGTTATTTACCATGGATTTCCACGCACAACTGGTGATTTAGACCTCTTTGTAGAGGTATCAAAAAACAATTACGATAAACTGTTCCAAGCATTTAATCAGTTTCAAATGCCCACTTTTGATATGACAGAAGATTCTTTTTTGAATCAATCAGAAGTAAACGTATACACCTTTGGAAGACCTCCAATCTGTATTGAAATCTTAAAAGAAATTTCGGGCTTTTCCTTTCAGCAAATAAACAAAAACGCCATTCAAACAGTATTTGAAGGTATTCCAATGAAAATCATTCATTTACATGATCTGCGAAGAAACAAGGAAATAAGTGGGCGTTCAAAAGATTTGAATGACCTAGAAAATCTCTCAGAATTGTAATTTTTTATTTCGCTTAGCCTACCGGTACTCCCACGATGGGCCGGGTAACTTTGTCAACCAAGAGTTCCTGCCCGAAACCATACAAGGTACCACCCTCTACCAACCTGGTGACAACGCCCGAGAGCAGGAACTGCGAGCCTTTCTTTCTAAAAGATGGAAGGGGAAATATGGGTATTGAAAAAACAAGTTCATTTAAAGGTTACTAACTTCACAATCTTCGACGACTAAAATCCTAATTAAATAAAATCCTTAAAGCACTTTATAGGTAACCATTTTACTAAATCATTATCCATATTTAATTAATTGCAATTAAGATTTTAAACCTATATTAATATATATTAATCTCTTTTAAATAAAATTGTAAATTCAAAATTATTTATTCTTTACAAGCCTTATTGAATAATAGCATAAATCACAATTAATACTTTCAAAGTAAATCTCTTTATTTCCAAAAATAGAAACCACTATTTGATAGATTGGATCATCCGGATCTGGTTCATCTGTCCAAAAAGATGCTGCCCTATCCATATAGTCAAAAGAAGAACTATTGAATTCACCCGACATCGGCAGATTTAAACTTTGAGAATCTTTTATTTTATTAACTTCATATTCTTCGTCAGGAATAGTAGCACTATCTACTAAAAGAAGAAAATCTTCGCCTCTTGCTATTCTCCAACCATTAGGAGGAAAAGAACCAATTCTTTTCATTGCATAGTAGTTATACAACTTTCCATAAGGTTCACCATAATTATCCTCAAAATCATAATAGCAATATGCAGGGATGGACTCGGAACTAAACTTTCTTAACTCTTCTTCATTTTTGGCATATTTTATTTCCTTACCTTCTCCATCTTTTATGATTCCCAGGTTTTTAGACCAGATTATATCAGAGGTATTTAGATTAAGATCTTCTTCTACTTCCAAACTACCCTTCTTTTTTATAATCTGATATCCCTTAACTGCCTCGAACTTCAAAAGGGAAATATTCCGTTTCGAAAGCATCTGCTGTATTTGCCTATCGAGTTTTTTAATAAACAATTCACTACTTAATTCACGTCTTGAGTTAATATCATCTGTTTCGACTCTAAGTTTTAAAACAATATCCCAGTAATAATTATAAAAATAAGAACTCCTTTTTTTATTTACACCTGTTAAGAAACTATTGTATAATTCTGCTGCTTCAGCAACCTGATTTTCATCTATTAATGCAATCAAATAGTTCAAAAGAAATTCTCCATAAATTAAAGGAAATTGCTCCCAAAATTGAAGTATTGAATTAGTTAACCCAAGACCCGAAAGTCTTTTTTGAATTTCATCATATCTATCATTATTTGCTCCAAGTGCTCTTCTTTCAGTACAACCATCACACTCCACTCCAAATGCATCCATGCGCTTAATCTCCTTTTCAACATGCAACTTATATTCAGCTACTTTTTTTTGTTGCAATAATTCTTCAGCATGCAAAAGGGAAAGTTTATAGAAATTCAGAATTTGATCGCTTGAAAATAAAAGGGGATCCTTCATTTCGATCAGCTGCTTTTCTAATTTACTGTAAAGGCTTAAATCCTGGAAGAGTAAATCATATGAAATTTTTTCCTTCTTTAGGTATTCTTTTAGGGTAATTTCATTATCAGTTATCGAACCAAAACCATTTTCACGTAACCCTTTGTATCCCCATTTCTCAATTTGATCATCTGATTCATTTTCTTCTTCTAAATCATTATTTTCCTCGATTTTAAGGCCATAATAAACTGATCGAATATTTGTCCACTTCAGCCTATCATTTATTTCATTTCTTACAAATTTAAGCTCGTTATCGAAGCTCAGAGAATCCACAATAAAACTATACTGAACTTTGGCTTTATCAATTTCATTCAATTTAATATTGCTTAGCAACGCAATTTTATTGGCATCAGGATGGTATTTGTAAATCTGTAAGGCACTAGATGCGTTTTCAAGAGATAATTCATATTTTTCTTGTTGGAAATAAGATAAAGCAAGCTTGCAATATGCGTATAACTTCTTATTTTCCGAATACAATCCATCATCCTGGACACTGAGATATTTTGTCAGATATTTTATTGCGTTGATAAAATCCGCTTTTTCTAAAGCTTGAGTCCCAAGGTCAAAAGAATTAGTTATGATGCCTGCAACATTCTCCAGCTCACCAACCCTAATTTTCAGTCTTTCAATGTCTTCTTTGACATCCGCGAAATACCTAAACTCAGGATTAGTTTCTTCAAACAACCTTCTTAATTCCTCTGCCTTTTCCATATCACCGCCATCCATGTTTGTAAGGATTTTCAAGTATTGGTTGATGGTTGCAGGTGTTGTGCTGGGCTCCTTATAGGCAGGCTCTAAAAGTATAGGATAATTCAATTGATTGGCAATCGCTTCGGCTAGTTCAGTTTTCAACTTTAAAAATTCTTCAACATTCCCGCTTACATCCTTAGCAAGAAGAATCTTTGAAGTTTGAACATCAACCAATTTGGACGAAAAGTTACAGGTCTTGCCCATGACGAAAACTGAACCTACAAATACATAATTTACACCACTGAGTTTGCCAAAATCTACAGCCGTCTTCTGATCAAAGTTTTTACTCTTCTGCAAATTTTGTTCCTCCAACAATTTGTTCAATTGCGAACGCTCAAAAAACTCTACTTTCTTGGGATGGATATTATTTGCAAGATCAGTGATCAGCATATTACTAAGAGCCTTTCCCCATGACTCGTATTCAGCAGCTCCTGATACGTTTTCAAAGTCAAGGATAGCCACTTTAGTTGTTTGCGAATAACCATTAAGAAATAAGAAAAAAAATAAAGCGAAATAGAGGATTACAGTCTTCATTTTTACTTATTTAAGTTTTTCTATTATTTTATTTGCTAATAAATTTTTAAGCTCAAAAAGTTTTTCTCGCGATCCTTCAACTCCTACGGAAAACAAAATCCCTCCCGTTTCAACATTAATAAACTTAGCATCCACGCGAAGATTATTCATGAATTCAAAATAAGTACCAGTAATTATGACCTCTGCACCAAGCAGTTTTCCAAGTTTGGTCGCTGTAGCTTGATCAAATCGACTTGAATTATTGAGATTTTGTTCGTCTAAAATTTTGGATAGCGATTCACGATCCACCATAGAAAGATTTTTAACTTCAGTCAAATCACTAATTAGCATGTCTCGAAGTGGGCCCCCAATATCCCCAAACTCACTAATCTTACCCGTAGAATTATCAAAATTTACAATTGCAACACGTTTGGGAGAAGTTAAAATTTGATTCTCAGTCGCAACAACAGCTCTTACTTCTTTTTTCTCTTTTTCTTCAATAATCGAGATCAATTCCTTACCATCTAGGGGAAGCATTTCTGATTCATCGGAAGGAGAATAGAAAACAAATTCTCCTCCTTCATCTCCTGTATTGTAAATAACTCCATACTGAGGCTCAGTTGTGCTGTTATTTAAAATATTTGGTCTAATCTTGGCAAATAGCTGATCAGGTGTGAAAAAGGTGGCTTCATTAAGTTCCAACTCTTTGAGGAAAAACTTCATAAAAACACTATTGTCGGGAACCTCTTTCAAATTCCCACTAGTTATTGCTTTCCTGCTTTTCATTTCATAAAGCCTTTTGGTACCTTGACTCATGTCTCCAATACTTCTAGACTTAAATATCCCCCCACTAAAACAAGCATCTGATATTAATAAAATATGATTCGATTGAATCGCATTTAAATAAAGGGTTAAATCAGTGTTTGAAATCCAATTACTTTTGCTCTCAATTTTTGAGTCGGATGGAAGCCAAAAGCCCATTTTTAGATCTTCATCCCAGAACCCATGCCCAGCATAAAAAATTATAAGGTTATCATCTTGTGATAGCGATCTTCTTTTCAAATCTATGGCATCCAGAATTTGTCCCCGTGTTGGATCAACCAATCTAATTACATCACTTTCTCTAAAGTAATATTTTGAAATCAAAAGGGAAGTTAAATTATCAGCATCTATTTTGGGCTCATCGAGGTCTACAATATTGTTGTCTTGGTATTGATTTTCAGAGATTATGATGGCATGGTATTTCCCTGCATCAACTTTTTTAAGATGCTTTGAAGATAAATTATCATAAGCCAATTGCCCAAAAAGAACTAATGGGGCCAATAAAAAACCAAGGATAAATAGGTATTTAATACTGATTACAGTTAAATTTTTCATTTTTTTGCTTCAAGTACTCTCTAATTTTCACTGCTTTTTCATTTCAACTTCATAAATTCTCAAAGCGCTAATCCTTTTGGGCTAAATCGTGAAAAACAAATGTACTTTTTCAACTTATAAATGCTATGCTTATCAATATCCTGATTAATTATTCATTCTGAAAAACAAAAGAAATATTGTTTTTTGTCAAGTTCTTAAAGACTTCTTTTTCAAGTTTTTTTGGTAAACTTTTCAAATCTCCAGAAACCGAAAATTTAAATAAGTTTTCATCCTTTTTTTCATTTCCAAAAAGGTTAACGTCCCTGCTAAACAATTCCTCAAAAAAATCGAATTGATCATAGCCTGTCACATTGAGGCTATATCCTTTCAAGGTTTTACTTAGTTTAATTTCCAAAGACAAGTCACTTTCTGAATCTAGTCCTTTTGGATGCTTGAAATTACTCAGAGTCTCATTAATTAAAATTTCCGCCTCGTAATCATCCGTTTCCAGATCAATAATGCCAAATAAATCATCCTTTCTTTCGTCCAATTGATGATTAAGAAGGATTGGTAAAATATCATTAGGCTCATTACTCGTATTTATTTCAATTTTTCCATCGTAATTCAAGTAATCCACACTAGGTTTATTGATCACCAACTGATTATTAAAATTCACTAACAAAAAATCTTCAAGGGAACTGTAAGATCTTTTTAAAGATGCAGTTATCAAATTTTCCTCTAATGGTTTTTTTGACACCAAAAGACAATAGGGCTTCCCCCATAAATCACTTTCAGAAAGGGTATATGCCGAATAGGAATTGGAAGGCATTATTAAACCATTAGATTTATCTAAAGCATTCATTTGATTTATAAAGGAAGATTCAAGAATTACCCTTTGACTTTCAAAAGAAAACATGTAGACATAATAAGGGGAAGAACTATTACTTGTAATATTCAATCTATACTTGTCGTCGTCATTCGAATAATTAATAGTGTAACTATTGGATAATGAATTCTGAGAAGAAAATACCTTTCCAGCATAGTAGTTATCAGATTGAATAATAGGTAAGAGTTTGGAGGAACTAGTGCCTATTGCAGATAAATTAATATTAAATTCATTATTGGGGTTAATTTCAGCAGGCGCATCTTCCATTCCAGATAGAGCATAGGCTGTTTTTACTTCTTTGGCAAAATCTTCATAGCGAAACCAAATAATTCCATTATCGCCATATTCCTTTCCCCAACTATTCATTATTTCAAAGGCGCCTCCAAATTTATTATCATCATAGCCAACAATGCACATGGCATGTCCTCCAGGATAATCATCAATTACACCATTCCATACATTAGAAACCAAGTTATCAACTATAGACTGATACATGTTCACTGCAATAACAACAGGCATTTTTTTGTTTAAATAATATTTAGCGTTTTGAACCACCTCAACCCCTGAAATAGGGATGAAACTCTCCAATCTATTATTTTTGAGTTCCGGAATTAACTTGTTTACATCTAGTGCAACAGTGGAATCTTGCAATATCCTCTCTAAACCAAATGAAGATTCAGCTGGAATACAAACACTATTAAATTCCTGCTGCCTTATTGCACCCACATTCTGTAAAGAATTAAGCGCCATTTCTACATATAATCCTTCACTACACTCATTATCTTGGTCAAACTTGCTAAGGATGTAGGTAAAGTAGGGTGAGAAAGCGTTTACAGCCTTCAAGGAATCGTCGCGACGATCCAATTTAATATTTTCAAGAATACTGAGACCCGCATAAGCAGTCGCCCAACCTACACAGGTTCCTCCCTCTTGCTCTCCAACTGGCGGAGCATATTCTCGTAAGGAGTAACTGGATGGCAAAAAACTCCCCCCTCTTGTTTTTACCCTGGCCCCTTCAGATTCTGATTTATAATATCCTTGGCTAGCATACCCTTTCACTCCAGGTAACCATTTTTTTTGAGCAAATACATTAATTGAAAGAAAAATAAGCGCGAGAATGAAACTTAGCTTTTTCATATAGTTTGAAGATTAAATAGATAATTCTTTTTCAAAAAAAAGGAATTATATATAGATTATCAAAAAAAATTTAAATTAAAATTCCTTTATTCAAAATTAATAGCAATTTTTACTTATATCAACTTAAATAATTTCAAAATAATGTGTTTTCTAAAAAAACTCCAATATGCACTGAAACCAGGGATTTTTGTTTTGACCATACTTTTAGGTTGTGTTCTATTCTTTGAATTCAATTTCTCTTTTCTCGATCCTATCCACATCGCTTCTGAAAAAGTAAGTTTCCGGGATATCTACTTTTCAAAAATACAAGGTGGAGAACTTAAATCTGATGATCGAATCGTTCTGGTCGACATTGGAGACACCCTCAAAAGACCAAACATCGTCAAGCTGCTATACAAAATTAAAGAAATCGACTACAAAGTCTTGGGTATAGATATTCGATTCGATGTCAGACGCCCAAATGATTCCAAAACAGACAGTCTATTGGAAGAATTTGCCCTGAAATCACCCAATGTGGTTTTTGGAACGAATGAACACTTAGGCGGATCATTTTTTATGAATGATAGACAAGAAATAAAAAAGGGTCTCACAAATCTTGGGAAAGAAGATAAAGATTTTCCAGTCCGTTCTCTTCTTAACAACTCTAAATCACAGCCAGGTACGCACTCCTTTGCTTATGAAATTGTAAAGATTATTGCTCCAAATAACAAGAGCATTGAACACTTTACCGATAAAAAAGAAATCGATATAAATTTTGAGCGCCAAAATCGACCATTAATTATTAATGCAGAGGAGTTATTATCTGATTCAACAGGTACTTACTTGAACTATTTGGAAGATAAAATAGTGATTGTAGGTAGTCTAGGTGACAATGGGAAAGACATGCATTTAGTGCCCAATGCCTCCTACAATTTATCCAAAGACGAAAATACTTTTTATACAGAGGTTAGCGGTCCTTTTATCCATGCCATAGCGATTTCTAACCTCTTAGATGAAAAAATAATAAAAAGTTCAAGTCTGTTTAATTGGTTGTTTTTCGCAGTTATATTCTTCGTTACACTTGTGCTCACATTAAATTGGGAACATGGATACAGCCCATACATGAGGCTGATTGCAAGGATTTACATTTTAGTAGGATCTTTACTGATATTCCTTTTATACATACTCTTAATGGATAACTTCCTCTTCGAATTTCCGGTAGGAGGAGCATTAATGACCTTAATTCTAACTTTGGAACTAGCAGAAATTTACGAACCTATTGAATTGATTAGCAAGGGCTTAAAACGATTTGTGACGAACCTTTTCTCAAAAGCTCTTCCTGAAAATCATGAAACCTTATGAAAACTAAGCTTTATCACCTCATCATCGCAGTTATTCTTTCTGCAACATCTTTACAAGCCCAGGGACAATATTTTGTCTATTCGATTACGGGAACTGCTTCTGTGTTGCGAAATAACAAACCACAGCCTTTAAAAATTCTTGATAAAGTACTCGAACTTGACAAGCTTAGTCTGGGTGCAAAGTCTGGAATTTCATTGGTAAATGTTCAAACCAAGAAGCTTTACCAAATTTCACAGGCAAAGCCATTTGTAATTAGGGAAGTTGTAACTAATTACGCAGAAGCTCCATCTACTGCAAAGAAGACAATTGAATACGTATTAGCCAATTTCATAGAAAAAGGGAAGGTTTTTCATGGAGAAAAAGATTATTCAAGTGTCGGTATGGCTACAAGAGGCGTATCTAAGAAACCTTTGCTTTTTCCCTGGTCAGGAACAAGCATTTATTTAAATGATAGTAGCTTTGTGCCCCAATTTGATTCTGCCCTTTCTGTTATTGAAAACAAGTTCTACATTTCAATTTCACAGAACAAAAAGATTATTTCAGAGTCATATCTTGAACAAGGGGATACACTTCAGCTTCCTCAGGTGCAGGATAGTACATCCCCGATTGTCATGACCTGTAAGTGGCGTAGTTTCAGTTACAGTGTAGATTTAATCTTCCTAAGCGAAGCCGAAAAAGCCATTCTCAATGCTGAACTACTAGAAATTGAAAATGACAACGATTTACTGAAAAATCCAACTGATAAAATCCTAGCGAAAGCAATTTATTTGGAAGCAAAAAATTGTTTTATCGATGCTGCTGAATTATTCAAGTCAATAAATATTGACTATTAGAAAAACACATCATTTGCTTTTCTTTGTTGCGCTCTAGAAATTTGAGCAGTTTTATGGGTTGAATTTATTTTCTTAAGCGTTTTCAAAATAAAAATAAAGCCCAATTATTATAAAATTGATTAGTTAAACCTTCTTCAATTATATTTTCGTCAAAAAAAAGTAATCAACTTTAGAGAAATAAATAACTATTAACATGAAAAAAATCTTGCCCA
>Ga0315907_10008700_pt1 | contig 10383 bp, 10 predicted proteins | sample LakEriMetagenome_3_FD_203525 | JGI IMG/M metagenome (GOLD analysis project Ga0315907, IMG submission 203525) | Freshwater fungal communities from buoy surface, Lake Erie, Ohio, United States - Buoy 12 MA123 | ecosystem: Environmental > Aquatic > Freshwater > Lake > Lake biofilm | place: USA...
CAGATCGTTGCGGAAAATACCGGACTTTATTTTTGAATTGATATCGTTTAGTGTATAGCCCAGACTAGTGTTTCTCACATTGTAACGATTCACGAAAAATTGGTCGGAAAGCAAAAACTCCTTCAGGTCGGAACCGTTGACATCATGGTATTGAGCTACCTCGGAAATGATCTGCGGTGAGATGTCGATGCAAAGCCCTTGCACAGGAACACTGTGGTCGATATGAACTACCGAATGCGTGAAGTCGTTGCCAATAATATATTCACCTTCTTTGACCGTGTATTTCTTTCCGTTAGCGTAATAGACTTCTCGGCCCGAGGCCACGTATTTGACTCCAAGCCCTGCAAAAGGCACTTCCATTTCAATCTTCGAAATCTTCGAAAATCGAATCTCGTTATTGGTCTCGTCTTTATAAACGGTCAGATTCATTTTACTATTACACTCAATTTTTCGTCCCTCGCCCCCAGTCCTCAGTCCTCAGTCCCCAGTCCCCAGTCCCCAGTCCTCAGTCCTCAGTCCCCGGTCCCCAAAATCACACTAGTCATCGTCAACGAACCCGCCACCGCTCGGTCGTTGAAGAAGCTTACATGATCGGTTGGCTGCTGCAGTCCGAGCGTATAAAGAAGCGGGTAGTAATGATCGGGTGTCGGTATGGCCAGTTTCGACGCGCTGTGAAGCGTTGTATAGTTGATGAGAGCCTGATGATCACCGGCCAAGATTTTTGCTTTGAAGAGTTCATTGAGTTCAAGCGCCCAATCAAAGCCGTAATTGTCTTCGTTGAGCTTTGCGAAGTCAACCATCCGAAGGTTATGCACCATGTTACCACTTCCAATGATCAGAATACCGCGCTTACGCAAGCCGGCCAAGGCTTTGGCTAGTTCATAATGATAGGCAGCAGGCTGGTTGTAATCGATGCTCAATTGCAAAACCGGTATGTCGGCCTTCGGATAAATGTGCTTGAGAATGGTCCACGAGCCATGATCTAGACCCCACTCATGGTCAAGGCCAATAGAGGGTTCGGAGACGAATTCGCTGATGGATTTCGCCAATGAGGCATCGCCGGGCGCCGGATATTGCGCGTCGAATAAGGCTTGAGGAAAGCCCCCAAAGTCATGAATAGTCTGAGGCTTTTCCACCGCCGTAACGAATGTGCCTTTTGTAAGCCAATGCGCAGAGACGACCAACACGGCTTTCGGTGCAGGCAACTCTTTGCCAAGTTGCTTCCATCGGTTGCTGAAGAGATTGTCTTCAATACCGTTCATGGGCGAACCATGTCCCACAAACAAAGCGGGCATGATCGTGTCGGTTTCCGCATATAATTCGTGCAACATGCGCACTGCGCCCATGGCAGCCATACCGGTTGTTCCAGCCATCAGAGTGAGAAATGTTTTGCGATTCATTGTCAGAACAAATGTAGTTGAGCCCTATCCGCGATTTTCTTGACCTGAGTTAAGAGATGCACAGTCGATCGGAAGACTTTCAAATCGTTCAATTGAAATGGCAGTATGGATTGCGTTTATTTCCCTTCGAAATACACCCGCTCTTGATTACGACAATCACGCATTTGAAGGTTGAGCTGACCCACCAAGTCGTCGTTGGCCGCCACTTCCATTCGTTGACGTATGTGAGGACCGAAGTACACAAAATCCTGATTATTTCCTTCTTCGAATCGAGAAACTGAATTTTGCAACTGGTTGAGAATTGACTCATAATTTTTCAGCATGGCCTCCAACTGAGAAACAGGGGCATAGGCTGCAAAGAACTCTTTTCCTTTTTGAACGGGATATCGTTGCTTCAAGTCGGTTTTGCACCGTGCTACCATTCGCCCGCATTCCTCGAGTGAATCTTGCCATTGCGTAAGCTTCTCGTCGAGAATGAGGGCATAATCTTGCGGAGTATAGCGCACAACACCATATTTCCTGCAAGTGTCTTGATAGGTTTTGCGTAATTCAAAATAATTGCTGCGGTGTTCTTGCTGATACTTGTTTAACGAATCGGGGAGCAGTTCAAATTGGCTGAAGACGGAGGCAACGGGTTCTTTCAATAGAATAGACTTCTTGTTATCCGTCGCTTTGCGTATGGTCCAATACACGGTGTCATAGTTCACGCGCGTACCTACTGTTAAGTTCGCTTCGACGAAGAGCTGATCGAATAGGGTATCGAGAGCCGGGTAGGGGGCAGCATCGTTTCGGTTAATGGATTGAAACAAGTCGTTGTGAAAAGTACGCAAGGTGTGAAAGTCACCATATACCTCGCTTTCCGTTCTCATCAGTTGAACACGAAGTGATTCAGACCGGTCGCGTATAGCTGCTGTTTGAACGCGGGGCGAACAGGAATAAAATAGAACTACGGCCGATATGAAAAGCAGGTATTTCAACGCAAACGATCAAGCGATTTAATGAGCTGCTCGTCTTTTTTAATTCCTCGCAATGCAATTAAATTCGAGAAGAAGGCCGCAAAGGGTAAGAAGAATGATATACCCAGAGCGAAGGGCTGTCCTTGCAGTACATTGACAGCGCTCATAATATAAAGGCTCATGAGCGCAAACGAACCTGCATAAAAAATGAAGCTCATTCGAACCACAGCCATTTGACGCTGACGATTATTATACAGGAATATAGCATATGTGGAAATCAAGGACGCTATGGCCAGTGGAATGGAAAAGTAGTATGTGGAAATACCTTGCACCGCAGTGCCATCGGCCGCGATTACCTTGTAGTTGTGCAGCTCATGAGTGCCTATTGTTCCGAATGGAAATCCGAAGGTGCTCAAAAACAAAATTACCGAGGCTGCCAGAAATAGGGTTTGCTTGCGTTGTATCATACGTGTCTGTTTGAGACGAAAGTAATCGTTATGGATGAATTATTTCACCAGCGCTGCTCCGTCGTAAAGCGATTCGCGCATGGCTTTGATTTGTTTGTCGGCCAGGTATTCATCGTAGCTCATGCGCTTGTCGATAACGCCATTGGGTGTTATTTCTATTATGCGATTGGCTACCGTTTGCACGAATTCATGGTCATGTGAGGTGAACAATGCCACATGCTTCCAGTCTTTCATAGCATTGTTAAAGGCCGTGATTGACTCCAGGTCGAGGTGGTTTGTGGGCTCATCCAGAATCAGGCAATTGGCTCCATTGAGCATCATGCGTGAAATCATACAACGCACTTTTTCTCCTCCGCTTAACACATTGCACTTTTTCAGTACCTCTTCGCCGCTGAAAAGCATCTTACCTAAGAATCCGCGCACATAAGTTTCGTCCTTATCCCGTGAATACTGACGCAGCCAGTCTATCAGATTATCGTCCGACTGAAAGAACTTTGCATTTTCATTGGGCAAATAGGCAGTTGTGATGGTACTTCCCCATTCTACATCGCCACTCTCTGATGTTGCTTCACCGGCAATAATGTCGAAAAACGCGGTAATAGCACTGTGCTCACGCGAAAGGATTGCCACTTTATCGCCTTTGAGCAACTTGAATGAAACATCGGCAAAGAGGAGTTGACCTTCCGCAGAGTGTTTGGATATGTTTTCGATATTCAGAATCTGGTCGCCGCATTCACGGTCCGGACGGAAAATGATACCCGGATATTTTCGTGTAGAGGGTTGAATATTGTCAATGACGAGTTTGTCGAGCAATTTCTTGCGGCTGGTAGCCTGGCGCGACTTGGATGCATTGGCACTGAAGCGCTCCACGAACTCTTGCAGTTCCTTGCGCTTATCTTCCATCTTTTTGTTTTGATCCGCGCGCTGGCGCAAAGCAAGCTGGCTCGACTCGTACCAGAAAGTGTAGTTTCCTGTGTAAAGTTGAATTTTACTGAAATCGATATCTACAATGTGCGTGCACACCGAATCGAGAAAGTGACGGTCGTGCGATACGACAATTACCGTGTTCTGAAAGTCGGCCAAAAAGTTTTCCAGCCAGGTGATGGTTTCGACGTCTAGGTCGTTGGTAGGCTCATCGAGCAATAGTATCTCCGGATTTCCGAAAAGTGCTTGTGCAAGCAAGACGCGCACCTTGTCTTTCCCGCTTAACTCGCTCATGTGCGTGTGGTGCAGATCTTCCTTTATTCCGAGGCCACTCAGCAAATTGGCGGCATCGCTTTCGGCATTCCATCCATCCATTTCGGCAAATACGGTCTCCAATTCGGCCGCCTTTTCGCCATCCTTATCCGAGAAGTCTTCCTTGGCGTACAGGGCATCTTTTTCTTGCATGAGGTCCCATAGCTTCTTGTTGCCCATTAGCACGGTATTCAAGACAGTAAAGGCATCGAACTCGAAGTGGTTCTGCTTGAGCACACTCATACGCTCGCCGGGTCCCATGCTGATATCGCCTGTCATCGCATCAATCTCTCCTGATAGAATTTTCAGGAAGGTCGATTTTCCGGCACCATTGGCCCCGATTACTCCATAGCAATTGCCGTGGGTAAACTTCATGTTTACTTCTTCAAACAGGGTGCGCTTGCCGTAGCGAAGCGATACATTGGAAACATTGAGCATGGCCTTGAATTTTTGCGGGCGCGAAGATACGACATGGCGTGGCTTTTTGGATGATATACCGCTATATGGGTATAGTAGGGTTCATCATTTTGGTTGCATCTTGCGCAGCACAAACATGAGGCATTCACTCTCGTCATTACCCGAAAACACCTGGGCGCGCGTGCTGGAAATTCGTTCCGGTAACCTGGCCCCTCGCTTGGTGGAAATGGGCTTTTGTAAAGGGACAGAGGTGCGTGTACTCTTCAAAGCCCCCTTTAATGGGCCTTTGGCTGTTGACCTTGGCACATCGTCGGTGGCGTTGCGACTCAATGAAGCAGAGCTGGTATTGGTCGAATCGGTAACCCCGGTGGAAGCATGAAACGCAAAATAGCACTCATCGGCAATCCCAATACGGGCAAGAGTTCTCTTTTCAATCAGTTGACAGGATTGCGGCAACACGTGGGTAATTATCCCGGAATAACGCTGGATAAAAAATGGGGAGAATGCCAATTGAATGACAACGAACAGGTTGAAATTCTCGATTTACCAGGTGTTTACAGTGTTTTTCCTCGCTCTATGGACGAGCGTGTGGTGATGGATATTCTGGCTAACGCGCAACATGCGGACTTTCCGAATGCTATGATTGTGGTGGCCGATGCAACCAACCTGGAGCGAAATCTGTTGCTTTTTACACAGGTGTGCGATCTGAAGATCCCTTCTGTTTTGGTACTAACCATGGACGACATCAATCAAAAACGGGATGTTTCCATCGATAAGCAATTACTGTCGAAACGACTGGGAGGCGTTGCTATTGTAACCGTAAATGCGCGCACGGGTGAGGGAATTGAACGATTGAAAAAGGTCTTGACCGATATCAAAAAGGAATCGAGTGCTCTGTCATTTTCACTGAAATCTCCGGCCGAGATTAAGGATGACTTGGACGCTCAGCGTCATGACGCTGAATTTCGTTATGAAGCCATAAGAAAGCTTCTCATCGGTGTTGTGCGTCAAACACCCCGCGATAAGCCCTCTTCAACCCGCCGAATGGACGCAATTCTTGTGCATCGTGTCTGGGGGTATCTGATTTTTCTGGGAGTATTGCTCCTCATCTTCCAATTCATCTTTCGCCTGGCGGCTGTACCCATGGAATATATCGATGGTTGGTTTGTCCGTTTTTCCGCTTGGACGCAAGACTACCTTCCTGCCGGTGTGTTTACCAATCTCATAGCTGAGGGTGTAATACCCGGAATCGGTGGAGTAGTTGTTTTTGTGCCACAAATCGCCATTTTATTCTTCTTCCTTTCCTTGCTGGAAGAGTCAGGCTATATGGCGCGTGTAGTGTTTTTAATGGACCGACTGGTTCGTCCGTTTGGGCTGAATGGAAAAAGCGTTGTGCCTCTCATGTCGAGTGTTGCCTGCGCTATTCCCGGTATTATGGCCACGCGCACCATCAGCACCTTCAAAGACAGAATCGTGACGATCATGGTCGCGCCGCTGATGAGTTGTTCAGCACGCATTCCTGTCTACACCTTGCTCATTGCACTGGTCATTCCTACAGAACGTGTCTGGGGATTTTTTGATCTACAAGGGCTGGTTCTCCTCGGATTATATGCCTTGGGTTTATTCTCCGCCTTGGCAGTCGCAGGGGTGATGAAACGGTTTGTGAAAACAGGCGAGCCGAGTTATCTCATTCTCGAAATGCCCATGTATCGCATGCCACGATGGAAGGAAGTGGGCATTAACCTCTTTGAAAAGGTGCGTGTATTTGCATGGGATGCCGGACGTGTCATTGTAGCGATTTCGATATTACTCTGGGCGTTGGCAAGCTATGGACCGGCCCACCGCATAGAAAAGGCCGAGCAAGAAGTGCTGCTTCATGCCGCACCCGAGGAGGTTGATCAGCTGCTGGCCTCTGCTCGTTTGGAGAATTCTTACATCGGCATTTTAGGTCATGCCATTGAACCGGTCATTAAACCGCTGGGTTACGACTGGAAAATGGGTATTTCACTCATCACTTCTTTCGCCGCTCGTGAGGTTTTCGTTGGAAGTATGGCGACTATTTACAGCGTGGGTGAAGACTTTGAGGAAAATACCGCCCTCATCGATCGATTGCGTGAAGAGCGTTGGAGCGATTCGGGCAGACCCGTATACACCTTGGCATCCGGCGTGTCGCTCATGGTTTTTTATGTCTATGCAATGCAGTGTATGGCGACTTTTGCTGTTGTGCGCCGCGAAACAAAATCATGGAAGTGGCCCATCATTCAGTTGGTGTACATGGGCGTATTAGCATATCTTGCTGCTTTCATTACTTATCAGTTACTCGTTTAATGCAAGTCATTTTGGTCATACTTACCGTCATTGGTGCAGCTGCTTATTTGCTGCGAAATGTGCGTTCCGGATTTGGACAAAATCAAGGGAAGTGCAATAAATGCGGGAATTAATGGCGCTTATTTCGTGCTGTCGCCGCTATCGTACTGAAGTATTGTTGTAACACGTGATTGTTTTCGAGACGGGGTGTAAGCACCTCCAAAATGGCGCATCCTTCAACAGAGTACAGCCACTGAAGACCTTCAGCGAGCGTCTCTGCATCGGTTGTAGCTCGAAATGGAATTCCATACATGTTTGCCGGACCTGAAGCACTGCGTTCATGGGCGGTTTCGAAAAACGTTTCCAAGGCTTTCGAATCATGATCCGGCCCGTCGATGATGCGGAAAATTCCTCCACCACCATTGTTGATGACGATGATTTTCAAATGAGACTTATCGATGCTATTCCAAAATGCGTTGTTGTCGTAAAAAAATGCAATGTCACCACTGATGAGTGTGGTGAGCCTTCCCGAGGCATATACAGCTCCCACGGCCGTGCTGGTGCAACCATCAATGCCCGCAACCCCTCGATTACCGAAATAGCGCAAATCGGGTCGTGCATCGTGCAGCAGCACATAGCGAACGGCAGAACTATTTCCCATTTGCACATCGCTTTGGGCCGGGAGTTCGCGGTGAATGATCTCGAAGGCACGCAAGTCGCTCCACGGCGCTAGTTTCAAGAAATCGGCCGCGGCTTCTCGCGACAGGCTGTTCCATTGGGAAACTCTATTCCCATAATCGGATAAAGCGCTATTTTCGGCTGAATCCATATTTTCGAAAAAATCGCTTGGCGTAACGGGAATAACCTTCGATAACTTCTTAAGTGTATCCAGACCCTCTCCGCTAATGTCGACGTGCCAATGCTCTGCTTCACTTTTGCGAAGGAGCGTTTTGATTTTTCGGGAAATGATGTTATGCCCCACGGTGATGAGCAAGTCAGGTTGAAGGTATTGCTTGTCTGCCTCGTCTAAAGCTGCCAGTAAACGATCGATGGTGGTTACAAAACCACTGCCCGCCAGGTTGCTGTGGGCTTCGGTTAGAATAGCTACGTTACTGCGTTTCCCAAAAGAAACCACGGCTTCATGTATGCTGCCATCGGCTTGCATTTGACCGGCTAAAACCATGATCTTCTGCGCGGATGTTATGCGGCTCCTAAGGGTATTCAGCTCATCATTCACCAAACGGAGCCGGGCATTAGCCCTTGATATCATTTTAACGGGAATGCGTTTGTCTTCACTCATCTTGTAGAGCGGCTCGCGCAGCGGGAAGTTGATGTGCACCGGACCACGCACTCCTTCATTGGCCAGGCGCATCGCCTCATCTATAATACGCACGTTGAACCAAACCAAGTCGCCTTCTGAAGCTTCTTCGGCGATTTCGTAGGAAGCCTTCACGTAGTTTCGATACACATCGCGCTGACGAATGCTTTGGCCTTCACCCTGATCAATCCATTCGATGGGGCGATCGGCTGTTACGACCAGTAAGGGTACTCGCTGATAAAAGGCCTCTGCCAAGGCGGGTGCAAAGTTGAGCGCAGCCGTGCCGCTGGTGCAGATAAGCGCCACCGTATGGTCGAATTGCTGCGCCATGCCAAGCGCAATAAAGCCCGCGCTTCGTTCGTCGACAATGCTGTGTACGTTGAAGCGCTTGTCTTCCGCCAGACTGATGCTGAATGGAGCATTGCGGGAGCCCGGACAAATGATGATTTCGCGAATGCCGTGTTGATCCAATAACTGGATAAAGTCTTGCACCGGTTTTTTATCGGAAATCATCGGGCGCTAAATTAAGCGCTGATTGCGCGCACACTACAGCTTCCTCTCCATGAAAACCAGGTCGAGCCATCGGTTGAACTTGAACGCTACCTCGTGCAAGTGACCGGCTACCTGAAATCCTTGCGCTTCATGCATGGTAATGCTCAATGTATTCTCGGCATCTATGCCGCCGATTAAAACATGAACGCCCTTATTGCGGGCAGCTTCTACTATGGATTGGAGTAGTCGCTTTCCCAGCCCTTTGCCGCGATGATTCTCGAGAACATAAACGGAATGTTCCATGGTGGTGCGGTAGGCAGCGCGCGCCCGAAAGGTGCCGTAGGTTGCAAAGCCGGCCACTTGTCCATTTTGTTCGGCTACAATTACCGGCCAGCCTTCTTTCAACCGCTGTTGCCACCAAGCCTCGATGTAGTCGAGGTCGAACGCATTGTATTCATAGATAGCAGTTGTTCGCTCGATGGCTTCGTTGTAAATATTCAGGATGGCATGGAGGTCGGAATGCACAGCCGGACGGAGGAGTTCAGATTCTTTTTGCATGGTTTCATGCACTTGGCATTATTTTTCCCAAGTTTGCGTCAAATTAAAACCAATTTACCATGAAAGCTTTCAAGAATTTTCTGCTCATGCCCGGTCTTGTGTTAATCCTGGCCCTTCAAGCATGCAAGTCGACCTCACCCATGGGCGAGAAGGTGAAGGAACCATTTTCGGGAAACAAATATGAAAGCAGTTCACGCTATTTCCGGGCAAAAGGCAAGGGCGATAGCACCGATGAGAATATTGCCAAGAATAAGGCTGATCTGCAGGCCAAAAAAGAACTGGCTCAACAGGTGGAAACCCGAATGAAAGTAGTGACAGATCAATACCTGCATGAAAATGAAACGGCAAGCGGCAGCGAAATCAATGATAAGTTTCAATCGTTGATACGTGAAGTAACCAACACGACCATTGCTGATTTACGCAAAATAGGAGAGGAGAAGTACCTCAATTCAGAAGGAAAATACACCGTTTACATCGCCTATGAAATCCACAAGCGCGACATGTATCGCTTTTTGAAGCGTCAGGCGAAGCTCAATGCCAAGTTGAATGAAGCTGAACGCAAAGCCATCGAAGACATGATCGACGAGGAGTTGAAGAAGGTGGAAGAACTCGGCGAGGGGGAGTAATGGGGACTGAGGACTGGGGACTGAGGACTGGGGACTGAGGACTGGGGACTGGGGACTGGGGACTGAGGACTGATTACGGATTACGGATTACGGATTACGGATTACGGATTACGGATTACGGATTACGGATTACGGATTACGGATTACGGATTACGGATTACGGATTATAGAAGGGAGCCTCCTAAGTTACAGCTAATCCGTAATCCGTAATCCGTAATTTGTAATCAAGAAAGCACTTTCTTCACCTGGTCTGCCGCTTCCTGGAGCGTAATCGCAGAGTGCACTTCCAGTCCGCTTTCGTCGATGAGTTTCTTCGCTTCTACCGCGTTGGTTCCTTGCAGACGCACGATAATCGGCACTTGAATATTGCCGATGTTTTTGTATGCATCTACAATACCCTGTGCTACACGGTCGCAGCGCACGATACCGCCGAAAATATTGACGAGAATGGCTTTCACCGATGAGTCTCGCAGGATGATGCGGAAGGCGGTTTCAACGCGCTTAGCATCGGCCGTGCCACCTACGTCGAGGAAGTTGGCAGGTTGTCCGCCGCTGTATTGGATGATGTCCATGGTTGCCATCGCCAGTCCGGCTCCGTTCACCATA
>Ga0315907_10008703_pt1 | contig 10382 bp, 9 predicted proteins | sample LakEriMetagenome_3_FD_203525 | JGI IMG/M metagenome (GOLD analysis project Ga0315907, IMG submission 203525) | Freshwater fungal communities from buoy surface, Lake Erie, Ohio, United States - Buoy 12 MA123 | ecosystem: Environmental > Aquatic > Freshwater > Lake > Lake biofilm | place: USA...
TCTTGTCTCCGATCACCATCCCATAGACTGCTGAATCAAAGCCTTTAATCATGTTGCCATCGCCAAGCGTGAAACTTAGTGGTGACCTGGAAACGGAGGAGTCAAAAATACTCCCATCTTCCAATCTTCCGGTGTAATGGACGGCTACAGCATCCCCTTTTTTAGCTGACATTTGATTCAGTTTTTTGTGAACTCCAAAGTTAGGAAAAATGCTCAGGCACCCAAAATCAAAAAAAGTGTCCGATTACCGGATAAAATCGTACATTTTCGGACATATTTACTACATCAAACTAGGTTATGGGGATCCAATCCCTGTTGGCACTATTTTTCTAGGGTAAAAACAAAACAACTCCCATGGAACAGCAACTCGGACGTATACTCATCATCGATGACAACGAGGACTTACTTTTTGCAGCGAAAATGCTGTTGAAGAAGCATGCCAAAGAAGTACACATCGAAAAAGATCCCCGACGGATCCCATTTTTGATCAATACCCAAAACTTCGATGTGATCCTGTTGGACATGAACTTCCGAGAAGACACCACTTCGGGCAAGGAAGGATTCTATTGGTTGAACCAAATTAAAGAGATCGATCCCAATGCAGTCGTGATCTTGATCACCGCTTTTGGAGATGTGGAAATGGCTGTTCAGGCGCTAAAAGAAGGGGCAACCGACTTTATCTTGAAGCCTTGGCAAAACGAAAAGTTGGTGGCTACCCTATCTGCTGCGCTCAAACTCAAGGAGAGTTATACCCAAGTGGATAAGTTGAACAAAAAGCAAAAAACCCTACAAAGCGATCTTAAAAAAGACTACACGGAGATCATTGGACAATCGGCCTCCATGAAGAATATCTTTTCCATCATCGACAAGGTAGCCTCCACGGATGCCAATGTCTTGATTTTGGGAGAAAATGGAACTGGAAAAGAGCTCATCGCTCGGGCGATTCACGAACGCTCCCTACGGAACGAAGAGATTTTTGTAGGCGTAGACATGGGTTCCATTACAGAATCCTTGTTTGAATCCGAGCTCTTTGGTCACAAGCGGGGCGCATTTACGGATGCCAAAGAAGACCGAGCAGGAAGATTTGAAGTAGCAGATCAGGGTACTTTATTTTTGGATGAGATTGGCAACCTTTCCATGCCTTTGCAGTCTAAATTGCTCACCGTGCTCCAAAAACGGGAAGTGACTCGCATCGGAACCAACCAATCCATCTCGGTAGATATCCGATTGATCTGTGCGACGAATATGCCCGTGCACGACATGGTTGGAGACAATGCTTTCCGACAGGATCTACTTTACCGAATCAATACCGTCGAGATCTACTTACCCCCCCTTCGGGAGCGACAAGATGACATTCCACAGCTGGCCAACCATTACTTGAGGCAGTACGCACAGAAATACCGCAAAAACTTCCAAGGCATCCGGCCACAGGCCATGGACCTGCTTCAGCGCTACAACTGGCCTGGCAATATTCGTGAACTTCAACATGCCATCGAGCGGGCCATCATCATGGCGGATGGAGATGAACTGGATAGTCGGGATTTCTTTTTCCTATCCGCCAAGCCTTCATCCGAAAAGGTGCAGCAGAGCAGCACACTCAATTTGGATGACATGGAGCGTACGACTATTCAGCGAGCCATCGACAAAAACGGGGGAAACATCTCCAAGGCAGCCAAGGAACTAGGGCTCACACGCGCCTCTTTGTACAGAAGACTGGAGAAGTATGGATTATAAAGTTGGCTTACTCGGCCGCATCGGCTTACTCACGGCCACCCTGTTTCTAATGGCTTACTCCCTCCTGGGAAATTGGGGGGTCTTTGCGACTTCCCTATTTCTGATTGTGGCAGGGATTCAGCTGATTTTTTTGGTGAAATATGCGGAGAGCTCCTTCAAAAAAGTTCGCCTTTTCCTGAACAACATCAAGCAAGACAAGTACAGCCAGCTTTACCCAGTCAAATTTGACGGGACAGAAACCGATGACTTGCATATTGAATTCAATGCCATATTGGCCAAGCTCAAGGAAGACCAGGCGGAAAAGGAGGCCAACTATCAGTATTTCCGCTCTGTATTCAAGCACCTGAGCATTGGCTTGATCACCTTTGGAGAAAATGGAGAGATTCAAATCCTCAATGTGGCCGCCAAGCGCATGCTGCAAGTGGAAGACCTGAAACAAATCCAGGAGGTAGAGCACCTCAACAAAGAACTGCACCAAGCCATACAGCAGCTTCGTACTGGAGGCAGTGAACTGATCAAGATCGCCCACCCGGACGGGATCATGCAGCTTTCCGTGTATGTGATCGAGCTGCTGATGCGTGGGGAGCGATTCAAACTGGTTTCCCTCCAAAACATCCAATCCGAATTGGAGGAGAAGGAAATGGAGGCTTGGCAGAACTTGGTAAATATTCTCACGCACGAAATCATGAATTCCATTGCCCCGATTTCTTCGCTAGCGGGAACGCTCAAGGGAGAGTTGGAACAAAAACAGGAACAAAAAGAGGGCTTGATCCCCGCCGATATGGAGGATTTTATGCTAGGAATTCAGACCATCGAAAAGCGCAGCGAGGGCTTGGTCAGCTTTGTATCTGATTTCCGAAGCTTGGCCCATGTGCCAGCACCAAAGTTCGGAAGTATCCCCTTGGCTTCGCTCTTTGATCAGTTGGAACTCTTGTTGCAGCACCAATTGGAAAGCCAAGGCATTCAGCTTCACAAAGAGCTACAGCCACGGGAATTGGTCCTGTTTGGAGACCAAACTCAGATTGAGCAGGTCTTGATCAACCTCATGCATAACGCCATCCAAGCACTGGAGGATGCTCCGCAAAAAGAGATTCACTTGAAGGGATTTATTGACGAGGCGGGTAAGATTATTGTAGAGGTAAGCGATACGGGCAAGGGCATCGAAGAAGAAGCCTTGGGTAAGATTTTTATTCCCTTTTTTACCACCAAACAGAAAGGGTCGGGTATCGGCTTGAGTTTGTCCAAGCAGATTATGCGGCGCCACAAGGGCAACATTCAGGTTCGTTCTGAACTAGGACAAGGAACGACCGTAAAGTTGATATTTAATGGCTAAAAATTGAATTTTGGGTGTTTTGCTCAATCAAGGACAGCCAAGCTGCATGTTAAGGTTAAAGCGTATATTTGTTTGAATGAAAAAACTTTACATCATTGCTGGTTGTAATGGTGCGGGTAAAACAACCGCTTCCTACACCATTTTGCCTGAAATTCTAGACTGTAAAGAATTTGTAAATGCTGATGAAATTGCGAAGGGAATTTCACCTTTTCAACCTGATAAAGCAGGAATTGAAGCAGGAAGATATCTCTTGATACGCATCAATAAATTAGTAGAGAATGGTGAGAATTTTGCTTTCGAAACGACCCTTTCTACAAAAAGCTATGTTCAGTTTATAGCAAAGGCAAAAAGATTGGGATATCAGGTGACCTGCTTATTTTTTTGGCTTAAATCTGAAGAACTCGCTATTTCAAGGGTAAAAACACGCATAGAAGAAGGAGGTCATGCCATTCCAGAGGACGTAATTCGAAGACGGTATACTAGAGGCTTGAAAAATTTTTTCAATCTCTTTTTACCTAAATTCGATAACTGGTTACTTGTAAATAATTCTGGGCCTAACTATGAAATTGTGGCAGACGGAAGCTCTACTGAAACCACTATCCATGACCCAACCCTCTGGAACGCAATAAAACAAAAAAACGATGGAAACTAAGGACGAATTAAGAGAGGAGCGAGACAAAATCGTACTAGGGCTTGAAGAAGCCTATAAAAAGCTTGTTGCTTTCAAGAAAGAAAAGAAAAGCCCATTTATTGTGATGAAAGATGGTGAAATTGTTGCCGTGGATGCTAAGGACATGCCTCCTAGTGTTCGCTACAAGCGGGGCAAGAATTAAAAATAATTTTTTGACCCTTCACTCTACTAGTACTTTTTTTATACCCTTGAAAGTAAATTTTATTGGCTAATCAACCTCGAAGACACAAAAAGACTTCTATGATTGCCTACAAAAGCAGGCTGAGAACTGTTTAGGACTTTCCTTTAAACAAGCGAGTACCCAACTCTGGAAAGCGGTAGAGGGCAACCAACCAGAGTACTGCCTGAATGATGCAAGGAATGAGTACCGACTCCCCATGCTCGAGGTGCGTGGCGATCGCTCCTCCTAGATAAGCTGCAAGCAAAAGCGTACCCAAAATTCCTGTTCGCGGGAATATAAAAAGCAATACCGCTACTATTTCAATCACTCCTAGTGCGTAATTGGTCGTAGCATCGAGTCCAAAACTTTCTGCCATTTTCAAGGCTTCGGCATCCGCCATAAACTTACCCACGGCACTTCCTACAAATACGAGTGCCACCAAGGTGGTGAGTATCCCGTTAATCCATTTTTTTGACATATGTTGAGAAGGTTGACTACTCTAAAGTAAGAAGTTCTTTTTGGAAAAAGTAACTTATCTAGTTCTGCTTTCTACGCTGCAAAAACTTCCTATATACTACTAGAAACAAAAAAAGCGCGTATTCTTTTCTTACAAAAAACTAATGAAAGCGGGCTTAAGTCTATTAAACCCATAAGATTTCCAGTTCCAAAAATTTTTTCTTGCGAATTACCATGGAAGTTGGAAGCTAACTTATTCCAAATGGATCTGCGTAAGGGTTTAGTGGAATGGAAATCGAGAAAGGGTAAAATAGGGGATCAAAAAATACTTATTTCATAAAATATACTTATTTAAAGAAAATTTTTAACCTATTATTATACACACTAAAACAAAAACAGCATGAACAGAACCCTTAACTTTTTGATTGCCCTATTTTTGATGACAGGCTGTGCTACCATTTAAATTTTTTCTCTAGATCGGAATTTGATACTAGCTAAAATGATATCGTAATAAAAAAAACTGTAACTATTTAAAAAAATAGTTTACCCAAAAAGTTATCTTTTGCTTCCAATTAATTTTTTAAACACAACTAAGAATTAGAATTTTTTTTTCTTAGTCCAAGAAAGAACATAGCTAAACCAGAACAACACAAAATAATTGATCCCCAAACATACCCCTGCCCATATTGGGTCAAAAACTTGTAATCAAATAAATATTTGAAGCCTTGAAAAAGACCCAAAAAGAATAGAAATAAACCAAAAACTAAAAATAATTTTTTCATAATAAAAAAAATCTGAGAAATGAATACATTTCTCAGACTGAATCAAATAACTACTTAATAACTTTTGTTGTAGTCGGAGTGTAAAGCCCGCCCGTTAAGGAATTTAACAACCCATCAATAAATGTATGTGTGGTCGTTACTGTATAATCCTTGGCATTCCCTGCCATTTTTGTTGGATCAGAAGTTTTAATGGGGGCTAATCCAAAAATTAAGTAATGGTTTTTTTCTCTAATTTCAACACCTGTTTTTGCACCCTCACCTACTTGATAGGTTAGCGTATAACAAGATGTTAACAGTGTTGAAAAAGTAACAATTAGGGCTAAGTTTAAAATAATTTTTTTCATTTTTTTTTGATTATGGTTATAAATTTATTTAATACTAATAGTACAAATTATTAAGAAAATAATATCTCCTTTGATGCAATATAACTCAATTTAAATTCAACCCAACACATCCTGAAAAAATCACATAAAATTTTAAAAATAAAGATAGTTCACATACATATATAACCTAAACTCATTTTTTTAAGTTAAAAATCAATCCCCGAATCGATTGCCACTAAATAGCTCGTTTCAAGGCATAGCCTAGCGATGGATTTGCTCAAGTTTTCTCAAGCCTTTACAGATGAATGACAACCAATTCCAGGCAAGATCAACTCATCCACAGACCTACGGTCTGAAGGCAGATCACTATCTGAAGGTAGAAGATAGCCCACGGTCCACAGCGCTTTTAATTGCACTTCAAACTTTGCTTTCTTTGGTTACTGGTATTTTTACAGATAATTACCATAAAAACCACTAAATTGAACCAATAATATTACTATTGGTGCATTATAGCAGTAATTAGAAAATCTATCACACTCACAGCGCAACAGGATGCCTTCGTAAAAAGCCTTGTCGAACAAGGATTTTATACCAACGATAGCGAATATGTACGCGACATCATCCGCCAAGACCAAGAGCGTAGAAGACAGCGACTGGAACTCAACGAAGCATTGATTGAGGGGCTAGCTAGTGGCCCTTCAGATACTACCCTTGAGCAAATTTGGGAAAAAGCTTTAGGGGAGCACCGTGCTGGTAAATAAAGTCGTCCTCAAGGAAAAGAATGTACTAGAAATTAGAGGCTGACATTTTCCACCTCTTTTAATATATGTGGAGCAATAAACTTACTCAAGGACTGGGGTGTAACTAATTCCACTTTTCTTCCCAATAGTTCCTCTAGAAAAAAAGAGAGCTCCATAAAATTATCAAAGGTCTTTTGCTCTGGGATAAATTCAACAAGCAAATCCACATCACTTGTTTCGGTGAACGTGCCTTTTGAAAAAGAGCCAAACAAGCCCAAATTAGAAACACCATACCCTTTAATCACCTCTCTATTTGAGGTGATCGCAGCCAAGAGTTCTTGTTTGGTATGGAGTTTATTTCGTTTCATAGATTAAACTAAATGTAGGTTTTTTCTAGTAAAAAACCACCTGAAGAAGCAGATCGAAACCTCTCTCTTTTCAAGCACTCAAACTAGAAAACTCACTTTTTCAGATAGAGTAGTGAAAAACTTTAGGACAACCCTCCTAGTATTTCAACTCAATTCGCTCTCCTTCAGTTGCCACACCAAAACCGAGGTTTTTTACTTGCTCCCGCTCCGGCCCCTCAAAAATTAGGGGATTGGTGTGGTTGAAATGGATAAACTTGACTTTCCGCTTCTCGCACTCCGAGAGCGGGGAAAATAAACTGATCGTTTCGGCAACAAAGGGATGCGGGATCTCACTCATGTTTCGGTTGGGCAGCTCCCCCTCCTGGTAAAAAGTAGCATCGAGCAAAGCCACATCCACACGGGCTACTTCGGTACGAATATCCCGATTCCACAGTGGCCACTTGTCAATGTCTGGGATAAATAAAAGGCTCTTTTCAGCCGTTTCAATTCGAAATCCTACGGTCTCCGAAAACTCATCCCGATGAGGAACTTTCAGGGGTATAACCCGGAGATTGGAGGTCAATTGAATGGGCTGGTCCGCTTCCATCAGGATAAGCTTGATGTTACCCAGAGATACCAATTGACTCCAAGGGGCATTGGTTTCGAGGAACGCCTTCATTTTGGGCATCACATACACGGGCATTCCTTGGGCGCCCATGGCCTCACGTCCGAGCTGCAACAAACCCGCATAGTGCCCCATGTGCGCATGGGTAAGGAAAATTCCGGAGAGGTTGGAGGAACCAGAAGCCTGCTGGAGCTGCTGCAGCTGGGCAGTGAAATCAGGAGTAGCTTCAAAAAGCCAGTTCTGACCACTTGCTTGATCCGTAAGCCCGAGGCTTACCACCTGTCGCTTCTTCTCCTCTCCCCGCCAGTGGCGCAAGCAATGCTCGGCTGTGCAGCCCGCCTGCGGATAGCCCCCATCCTGAGCAATGCCCAATACAGTAATGAATTGAGACTGCTGGGCACCAGGCACCACAATTTGGCCCTTTGTTAAAATTGGGCTCAGAAAAAAGAGGATGCCGCACCAAAAATTATAGCTTTTCATAAACAGGCAGTTGGAAACATGAATTAAGAGGAAAACGAATGCTACTATTACGAACTTCAAGAAACCAATCCAGAAACTTAAGTCCTACGTGGATTAGAAGTTCAACTTGACTCCCCCATTGATGACGAATCCATCGACGGGAGCATAAATGTCCCGAAACTCGGGATTACTCAGGTCGCCGGTGTAGATCGTGTCAAAACGAGTTTGTCGCGCATCAAGAAAGTTTTCAAAATTGATAAAAACGGAGAAATGTTCTCCCAAAGCTTTTTCAGCCATCAACCCGAAAATCCAATACGACTGCCCTTCTTTCCCATCATTGAGCAGTTGTGGAGAAAAGTAATAGGCCTCCAATCCGATTCTGAAATTTTCATGTTGCTCAAACATCAACACATTATTCAGCCGGTGTCTGGCCACAAGCGGATAAGGACTTTTCTGCCCATTGACCTCCTGCGTCACATCTGCCAGGGTATACCCGGTGAAAAGTTTAAAATCCCGGTAGTTCCACTTCAAGTTCACCTCTACCCCTTGCGTTTGAAAATTTCCCTTTGGCTGTACAAACTCAAACCCATTGCCTCTTTTTTCCAACAACAGGGGGTTTTGGATTTGCGTGACAAAAAGGAGCGTATTGGCCACCAAAGAAAGTTCCTCTCCCAATGCCAAGCGGTAGTTGATGTCCAAATTGGCACCAGCAGAACGCTCCGACTGGAGCTTCCCATAATCTATTGGGGCTACCCTGCGAAATTGAATGCGTTCGGTTTCTTCGGTAAATACCGTCGGTGATTTATAGCCCAATCCTCCACCAATTCGAAGTGTTAGTGCCGCATTGGGGGTGTATAGGACAGATAGTTTGGGTAAAGGGAAAAATCCTTCCGCGTTCAATTGATCCAATCGGAAGCCGGATTCCACAGTCCAATTCTCGTTGGCATTCCAGATATTTTGCACAAATGCCCCTAGCGTGGTGAGCGAATAATCCAAGGGATTGGAGCGATCGCCCTGGCTTTGCGCAAAGCGATCGGTCCATAGGTTGAGGCCCGAAATCCAGGATGAGTTGGACTTGGTCGAGGACCAGCTTAGTTCACTAAAGGAAGAAACCTGCTTGCCATCGAATCGGTAATCTGGAATTCCGATTGCCCTACTAAACAAGTTCAGGCTATTTTTAAAGGTCAAGGATTGGGTTTCGGCCCATTGGGTGGTGAAAGTCAGCTCGGTGGAAATTCGATCCGTAGTATTGGACTCAAAATAAGGATCGGTAACTGTTTTTCCTTGGATGTAGTCCATGGACCCTCCAAGTCGTTCCTCTTGACTTAAATTGATTCCCGCCACCAGATTCGTGTTGGAATTTAGGTCCCAAAAGAGTTTGGGATTGATGGTAAATCGCTCGAATTCTGGGATGGCAGTCAAGCCAATGCCTGCAGGATCATAGGCAGTACCTTTGTTGAAGGAAGTGAATACCGTGGTGCCAAATTTCTCCCCTTTGTCAGCATAGAAGGCGCTGGCATCGAGACCCCTGGCGGAAGTACCATTGATTAAAAATGAAAGCTCAGGTTCTTCCTCAGGACGCTTGGAAATCAGGTTAACCAATCCTGCGATGGCTCCTCCCCCATAAAGCGTGGAGGAAGCGCCTTTCACCACCTCCACCTGCGCCAGGTCCAGCGGGGCAATTTGCATCAAACTCAATCCAGAAGAAAAGCCGGCATAGAGTGGTAATCCATCTCTTAACAGTTGGGTATACTTCCCGTCTAAGCCCTGAATACGGATGCTGGAGTTGTAGCTCGTGGCAGACGTTTGCTGTGTTTGGATACCTGTACTCTCGTTGAGGAGCATTCGAATATCCCCTGGTTTCATATTGCCTTTTTCTGAGAGCTCTTCCCCTGCAATAATCTCTACTCGGGTGGGCACATCTTCGATGACACGGCTGCTCCGGTTGGATTGGACCAAAAGGATTTCGAGTTCCTCCTCTTCCTGCTCCAATCTGTAAACAGGCGGTTCGGCCCCCTCTTGCGGAAAGCTAATGCGAAGTCGAAGGGTTTCATAACCTAGGTATTGGACGAGAAGTGTGTGGGTCCCATTGGGGATTGCGGCTACCGACACCCAGCCCTTTTCGTCCGAAGTTCCCCCTAATTCCAACTGAGGAAAATAGAGGGTAGCACCCACCAAGGGGTTGCCACTTGCCTCTTCTAAGATTTGGGCTTTAAAGGTAGTTTGAGCAAGGGAAAAGGTACTGAAGCACAAGGCCAGCACTAGAAGACTTAATCGATGCATTGGAATGGGTTAGGGGCATTAGGTAAGCAAAGTATTTCCAAAGATTTGGTTAACCCTGCAGCTAAAGGCAAGTTTAAGCAAACCTAGTTATATCCCAATACGGGATAAAGAATATCGGAAGAATCAAACCATGCGTTTACCCCTCGGTTGTTAGTTTTTTAATGGAAAGGTTCGCTTTAGTAGCGGTAACCAAACAAAGTAAGGGTTGTTGATCATAAAAATGTGCAGTGGACTGTGGTCGGTCAGCTGTCGACGACAATTATCCAAACTTGAAAAGGTAGCGCAGTCAATTTATTTCTACCTTTCCGAAAACCCACAAAAATCTAGATGAAAAGGAGGTACTTGAGTTCGTTCCTAGCTGTTGTTTTTACGGGAGTCGTTTTTTTGTTCGGAAGCAAGTCGTTTACACAGGAAATACTTCCCGTCCACACGGAAGCTGTTTCCTTTGT
>Ga0315907_10008706_pt1 | contig 10380 bp, 10 predicted proteins | sample LakEriMetagenome_3_FD_203525 | JGI IMG/M metagenome (GOLD analysis project Ga0315907, IMG submission 203525) | Freshwater fungal communities from buoy surface, Lake Erie, Ohio, United States - Buoy 12 MA123 | ecosystem: Environmental > Aquatic > Freshwater > Lake > Lake biofilm | place: USA...
TCTTGCGCTTCAGCCAGAGGGGCTTGTATTTCGGACTCTTGCCCTGTGGACCAAAATAGGAATGCAGCACCAAGAGCAAGGGTTATCGCTGCAGCAATCGCCCACCAGGAGCTAGCCTTTTTTGGAGCTTGTTTTGCATCTAGTTGACTAGCCAAGGTATCCCAAGCAGCTAGACTAGGGGTTTCCTGGTGATTCTCGAGTTTTTCTCTAAAAACCCGATCCAAAGTTTCGTCTGATTTAGCCATGCGTAATTTTGGTTTGGAGTTGAAGACTCGTAATTTTTTCTTTTAACACGCTTCGTGCGCGGTTGAGTTGTGACTTGGAGGTGCTTTCGGTAATTCCGAGAAGCTCCCCGATTTCTTGGTGCGAATAGCCTTCGATCGCAAACAGGTTGAAGACTGTTCGGTAACCCAAGGGCAAGCTTTGCACCAAATCCATCAATTCTGCAACTTCCAGCTGGTTCAGGTCTTCGGCAGCTGGCTCTTGGATTTTTTCCACATCCTCCAGAGAGACAGATAGGCTTAGGGAGCGATTGCTTCGGATGGCCATCAGCGCTTGCGTCACGACGATTCGCTTCATCCATCCCTCAAAACTCCCTTTTCCTTGGAATTGGGAAAGCTTTTCAAAGATTTTCATAAAGCTTTGGATCATCACATCCTCGGCTTGTTCTTGATCTTTGAGGTACCGCAGGCATATCGCCATAAATCTCCTCGAGTAGGTATCGTAGAGCTGACGCTGGGCTTGCCTCTTACCAGAGAGACATCCCGAGATCAGTTCTTCCTCATCGGAGAATTGGGGAGGTAAATGCATTTGGTTTAACTTTCAAAAAGGTAGATGCGCCCGAACAAGGAAAGGTTGCAGGCAGATAGAAAAATTTTTCAATTTTCTTTTTTCCTTACTAAAAGATACAAAAAATCGTATCGGCGACTGAATGAATTAGAGCGAAAAAATAAAAAACAGTAGTGCTACAGCAAGGATAAGGATCATCAATTGCGACTTTTCTTTAAACTCCACGGCAACTTTAGGACGACGCAGGACAATGATAGCTAGGCCTATTCCAAAAAATTGAAGCAACAGACTGACGCCATTCAATGGACCCATTGGAGCGTCCAACAAACGCAATTGCGTATTGAGCAGGGAGACCGTGCCCAGTAAAATACCTGTAATTCCAAAAAGGAAGGCACGTTGTAGCAGCACGGGTTCAGGTAAGGCGGACCATTTCATAAGGTAGGGGGTAATGTGCAAAGGTAAAGAAAGTAGGGAAAATAAGCGTATGCTGGGGAACCTGTCTGTTTCTTTAGCGATTTGTTTTTCTTTTTTCGAAATAATTGGCAATCTCCACTCTAGAAAGGGCATTGAGGGTAAGTTCCTTGGTTAGCCCTCCCTTTCGGCCGATCCAAACTCCATACTGCATGTCTGCATAGCCTTCCATCTCGTGCGCATCCGGATTGATGGAGAGCATGGCTCCTTGTTCCATCGCGTAGCGAACCCACCTCCAATCCAGGTCCAGCCTCCAGGGATTGGCATTGATCTCGATCACCACCTGCTTTTCGGCACAGGCATCGATGATGGCTTTGTGGTCAATGGGATATCCCTCTCTTCGCAGCAATAACCTTCCGGTCGGGTGCCCCAAGATCGTAGTGTAGGGGTTGTGAATAGCAGTAAGCAAGCGGTCTGTAGCACGCTTGAGGTCCATGTTGAGTACCGAATGGACGGAAGAAACAATAAAATCAAAGCTTCCCAAAACTTCAGCCGGGTAGTCCAAGCTTCCGTCGGGCAGGATGTCTGATTCGATGCCTTTGAAGATGCGAAAAGGTGCCAATTCTTGATTGAGTGCATCGATTTCTGCCTGTTGCTTCGCTACTTTTTCAATCTCCAAGCCTCCCGCATAGCTCGCCGTGCGGCTGTGATCGGAGATGCCCAGGTACTCGTATCCCAAGGCTTTGCAATGTTCGGCCATCTGCCGAAGCGTATGTTTTCCATCGCTGTAGGTGGAATGGTTGTGTAGGATGCCTCTGAGATCACTGTTTTCGAGTAGCGTTGGCAGCGTTCCTGCTTTTGCTAGCTCCACTTCCCCCATGCCTTCACGCATTTCACGAGGAATAAATTGCAGGTTGTTTTGCTGAAAAAACTCTCCCTCACTTGCAAATTTTGATTTCCGAATCAGTTCCCCTACCGTCTCCTGCTCGTTGACCCAACTGCTGAGGTGGGCTTTGGAGGCCACAAAAAGCAATTCCTTGGAAGCAAGCTCATCTAGGCTACAAAAGTGAATGACAAGTTGCAGCTCTGGCTCTTCCAACTTTCCTCTCCAGGTCATCGGGCCAGAATGGACCTTGTTCCAAGTGATGCCTGCCAGTTGCATCAAGCTGGATTTAACGGGCTGTAGGTCTGCGGCTGCCACCAGGTATTCTCCCTCAGCAATAATTTCTAGGCGACGGGCAAAATCCCCGACTACCCGCACCTGTGCTCCAGGAAGTTGTTGTTGGAGTTGAATGGCCAAGGAATCGATGGTTTCTTCGATATCGGCATACAGCCATTTTCCGGAAGTGGAAGCCTTGAAAAGCAGGCTTTGAATGATAGTTTCTTGTGTTTTCTCTCCAAAGCCCTTCGTTTGGGCTACTTTTCCACTTTGGCAGGCTTCCATCAGCTCGTGCGTGGAGGTAAGCCCCAGCTCCTTCCACAAGACCTGTACTTTTTTAGGACCCAAGCCTTTCACTTGCAGGATGTCCAATACGCCTGTGGGAGTTTGCTCCAGCAGTGTGTCGAGCGTGGAAAAGCTCCCGCTGCTTTTGAGGGATTGAATGGCCTCAAGAATGCTTTTTCCGATTCCAGGAACCTGCGCCAATTCCTGCTCGCTCAGCTCCATAATATCTCCTTCTAGACGCTCCAAGGCATTCAACCCTCCTTGGTAGCCCCTGATTTTGAAGGGATTTTCCTCGTGAAGTTCTAGTAGCTGAATGCACAGCTTGAGTCGGTTTAAAATAGCCTTGTGGTCCAAAATTTTTATTTTTTAGCGGGTTTTCAACACAAATGTTGACAAATATAGTTTCAATTTAAACGCCTTAGAACTAACTTTCCTTTAAACAAGGGGGGAATTAACAGGTAAAGAAAGTAGCATGCAGTATTGGATCGTAAAAACGGAGCCCAGCACCTATTCTTGGACCGATTTGGAAAGCAAAGGGGAGGATACTTGGGATGGAGTGCGGAATTATCAGGCTAGAACTTTTTAATGTTGATGCAGCCTGGAGACCTAGTTTTGCTGTACCATTCTGGTGCCGAAAAAGCGCTGGTAGGTCTTGCGCAAGTGAGTCGAGAAGCCTTTCCTGATCCCCAGGATGAGGCTTGGGTAGCTGTGAAACTCAAAGCGATTCAGCCCTTGTCCAACCCAGTAACTTTAAGTCGCCTGCAAGCCGAACCCAGCTTGGCTGAAATTTCCCTACTCAAGCAGTCCCGCCTATCCGTACATTCTCTCAGCGAGGTCGCGTACCAGTTGATCCATTCCTTAAGTACATGAACAGGTTTCTACTCGCCGTATTTCTGGGGCTCCTTGCCTTGCCGGTAGCAGCTCAACTGCAGTTCAAAGAACGGATGGAAATTCCTGCAGATTCGTTTGAACCAATCTTTGAATTGATGCGAATCCCTTCAGGGCTTGTGGCTTTTCGCACTTTCCAGCCAAGAAAGCTAAATGCAGATCTAGTATTTGAATATTTCCTCACTTCCGATCTACTCCAATCCGACACCATCAAGGAGGTCAAGATTAAGGAAGGTTTTGACATGATTGGCTACGATGTGGATGAAGATCAGTTGTTTGTATTGTTTGCAGAGGGGGATGAGGCTGCGGCAGAAAAATACGTGCTGCACCTAGATCTAAGCACCCAGATTGGGGTGGAGTATGTAGCTGACAATTTGCTTCCTATGGACCTCGTGGAATTTTTGGTGCTGGACAAGAAGGCTATTTTTATGGGCAACGCCGACGCTCGACCGGTGGTACAGATTCTGTCTTTGGAGGAGAAAACAGTCCAAACCGTGCAGGGGATTTACGGCAATGAAACCCATGTGGTCCAGATTCTAAAGCTTCCCGAGCTAGAGGGACTGGAGGTAGTCATTCGTCGGAGAGGACCTTTCAAATCACAAGACACGTTTATCCTAACTTTTGACTTGGAGGGGATACTTTTGCGCGAGCTCAAGGTGGCTCCTTTAGGTGATCCGGATGAGGAAATACTGGATGGATTACTCCTTGCAGGTGCAGGATATGGGCAAGCCTTAATTGGAGCCTACGGCAAAGAAGTACGAAATTCCTACAAGGGGATGTATTTGGCGCAAATCAATGAATTTGGGGAGCAAAATATAGGGCTCTATACCCTGGCCGATTTCCCAAATTTTTATACGTATTTGCCCGAAAAACAGCGCCTAAAGCAAGAAGAAATCCTAGCGGATCAACTTGAAAAAGGAAAAATCCCTTCCATACGGAATTCCTATGCGATTCGGGATGTCAAGGAATTCGAGGACAGGTATTTGATCTATTTCGATCAATTTTCAGTTTCAAGTTCCCGCGGACCAGGTACAGTAGCACCCACTTTGCCTTCACAGCGCTACCGCTACGATCGATCGAGCCGCATGGGTTACATTCCCTACTACATGGATCCCTACAATTCATTTGGAGGACCCCTTCAAACCTATACCCTTGTTACTGAATACACCTATCGATCAGCCCATTTTATAGAAGTAGCAAAAACAGGGCAGGTCATTTGGGATAATTCTGCTAGATACGAGGATGTCAATACGACGTATCCGGAGCCCTTTGCAGAGGTTTCGGCGCAAGGGGAGGATGTATTTCATCTTTACCTCGTCAACGATCAAATCAAACTCAGCTACTTCAAAAAAGGGGAGCGACTGCTTGAAAATCAAACGATACCCTTGGAGCTTGACGAAACGAAGGGAGAAATCCAATATACCGATTTGGAATCGCTACGACTACTGCATTGGTATGGACCCTACTATGTGTTGTCGGGTTTGCAAAAAATTCGCTTTACGAACGAACAACAAAAAGAGGAAGTACGGGAAGTGTTTTTTATCCAGAAATTGCTGTTGAACGGCGATTTGTATGTGCCCAATGCCAACTTAGACTAGTTTATTTTCTATATTTACCGCAAATTTAATCCATGCAAAAACGGCTAGTCCTCGATCAGCAGCAGATTGACATCACACTGAAGCGGTTCTGCTACCAACTTATCGAAAATCACGACGATTTCGAAAACACGGTTTTTTTGGGATTACAGCCGAGAGGCACCTTGCTTCTGGACAAAATTATGGCACTACTCCAAGAGATTTCTGGAGTGACGGTTCCTTCGGGCTACTTAGATGCCACTTTCCACCGCGACGACTTCCGAAGAAGAGACTTCCCACTGAAGGCCAATGAAACCAAAATCGACTTTTTGGTAGAGGGAAAAAAAGTGGTACTCATCGACGACGTATTGTACAAGGGCAGATCTGTTCGCGCAGCAATGGATGCCATGATTGCCTTTGGAAGACCCCAAAAAGTGGAATTGATGGTTTTGGTTGATCGAAGACTCACCCGAGATTACCCGATTTTGCCGGATTATTACGGCGTCAAAGTCAATACGCTAGATAGTCAATATGTAGTGGTAGAGTGGGTGGCTCAGGGAAATCCCGCGGATGCCATTTGGATCACAGAGAAAGTAAAGAGCTAACTATGTCGCAACTCAGCACCAGACACCTCTTAGGCATCAAAGAACTCAGCGAGACGGATATCCGACTTGTGCTGGAGACCGCCACCAACTTTAAGGAGGTGATCAACCGACCGATTAAGAAAGTTCCTTCCCTTCGTGACATCACCATTGCCAATATCTTTTTTGAAAACTCGACTCGTACCCGACTCTCCTTTGAACTTGCGGAGAAGCGTCTCAGTGCAGATGTGGTCAATTTTTCTTCTTCCAATAGCTCAGTCAAGAAGGGGGAAACCCTAGTTGATACGGTAAATAACATTTTGGCAATGAAGGTGGACATGGTGGTGATGCGCCATGCAAGCCCCGGAGCCCCGCATTTCCTCTCTAAAAATGTACCCGCCAATGTGGTTAATGCTGGAGACGGTACGCACGAGCATCCAACGCAAGCACTCTTGGATGCCTTTTCCATGCAGGAAAAGTTGGGCGACCTCACTGGGAAAAAAATAGCGATCATCGGCGATATTCTTCACTCTCGAGTGGCGCTTTCCAATATTTTCTGCCTTCAAAAACTAGGTGCGGAAGTTCGTGTATGTGGACCGGTAACGCTCATTCCGAAGTACATAGAAAGCCTTGGGGTGAAGGTGGAGTTGGACCTTCATAAGATCTTGGAATGGTGCGACGTCGCCAACGTGCTTCGAATTCAATTGGAACGGCAGCAAATCAAGTATTTTCCGAGCCTTCGCGAGTATTCCTTGTACTACGGTATCAATAAGAAGCTGCTGGATAGCCTCAACAAGGAGATTGTCGTCATGCACCCAGGCCCGATCAATAGAGGCGTTGAATTGAGTTCCGATGCGGCAGACTCTTCGCATTCCATCATCCTTGACCAAGTCGAAAATGGGGTGGCAGTCCGCATGGCAGTGCTTTATCTTTTGGCTGGAGCCAAAGGATAAACTGGACTGGTTTTATTTCCTTTCTCCTAAACGATAAAGAAATTCCTCAAAAACGAGGATGTTGCCACTTGCCTCCACCTAGGGTGTACCCCAACGTAAAGCCAGCGTAGTGGTTAATCGCTTCTCCGATAAATCCACCACTTAGATTTTGGAGGTTTCTGTTGGGTACAAAATTGTATTCTACGCCCATTCTAAATTTCCGAAGCTCTGCTCCAGCACGAACTATCGGAGCCCATGCAAAGTCCGCTTCCAAATTGCCGATCTCGGTGGGAGCAATGGACTGATCTATTTCCACAGCACTTAGGGCGAAATAGCCAAATCCAGCGCCCAGATAAGGAGCAACATTGGATTTTCCGCTATTGAAAAAATGGGTGATCGTTCCTGCTACTGAAACATTAGCGCCTACCTCACCTTGGTATTTTTTCTGCATGTTGAAGTAGGTGACATCTTTTGCAAGTCCAGCCACTCCAAAACGCATTCCAAAGGCCAAGTTGTCTCTGACTAAGAATTGAGGCTCTAAGTTTAACAATGCTCCAATACCTCCGTCTTTGGGAATTGCCACTCCTAGGTCTGTCGAAAATCGGAATCGACCCTTTTGTTGTGCATAGCTTACTTGAACTAAAAAAAGGAGGATAAGGGCAAGTGCAATTTTTTTCATGGGCTGGTTCAGTTTAAAGTTGCTTGTGAGTCTAACGAAGAGACAGTGCATTGCGTACAAAAAGAGTTCCAAAAAACACAAGCAGGGATGGCTGGAGTTTTATCGATCGGGCTTAGTCCTTTTAATTTTAAGGTTTGAACCTTCCGTTTGTAACCAAAATTTGCCGTACTTCGTTTTTTGATGTAAGCCAAATAAGGGTGTATTACGCCATGCAAAAACTAGGAAAATGTTAACGGTCACGCAACTCACCAAAGTATACAATAAGCAAACTGCCGTCAAAGAGGTGAGTTTTCACCTCGATGGGGGAGAAGTGGTAGGCTTGTTGGGCCCCAATGGAGCAGGGAAAAGTACCACGATGAAATGCATTGTGGGTTTGCTTCGCAAAACAGCGGGAGAAATTCAGATTGGCGGCTACGATCACCTGTCAGTAGAAGCCAAAAAGTTGTTTAGCTACATTCCTGAAACCCCCTATGTATATGATTTGCTGACTATTTGGGAACACATGCAATTTGTGGCGCAGGCTTATGGCGTGAAAGAATGGAAGCACAGAGCCTTGGAATTGTTGGAAATGTATGAATTGGAGGACAAGCAGAAGAAATTGGGTAGAGACCTGTCCAAAGGGATGCGTCAAAAAGTGTCCATCTGCTGTGCCTTGCTTCCAGATCCGAAACTCCTATTTTTTGATGAGCCCATGATTGGCTTGGATCCCAAAGCAATTAAGAATACCAAGAATCTATTCAAAACCTTAAAGGATCAGGGAAAAACCATCTTGGTTTCTACCCATTTGATTGAAGGGCTTGAGTCGATTGCGGATCGAATTATGATCATGAAAGAGGGCGAGATCATTGGCAACGACAGCATTGCAAACTTGAAGTTGCAGGCTGAATCTGGATCTGGGTTGAGTTTAGAGGACTTGTTTTTAGAATTGACCAAAGATGAATGAGGTTCGCCTACTCCTGAAAAAGGATTTTTTGATTTTCATCAATAACCTGCTGTTGATTCTACGGAATCCGCTGCGCTTGATTCCCTATGGAATTGCCGCGGGATATTTCGTTTTTATGTATTCCAAGGGAATTGCAGGTTCTCAGAAAGTAGCTTCCAATGTGAATATGGACGCTGCGGGTGAGGTGGATGTTACACAGCAGAATATTATTGGAGGTTTGACGCTCTTGGCACTGATTTTTTTTATTTTCCAGTTGTACCGGGCTACCAAAAACAACATTACCTTTTTCAAGATGGCCGATGTGAATCTATTGTTCACTGCCCCGGTCAAACCCGAAAATTTATTGCTGTATTACATGGCCCGTTCCATTTTGCCTGCCTTGGGTGGATCCATGATTTTCTTGGTCTACAGTGGAGGTCAACTGGCGAGTGAATTTGATTTGGATGTTTTGGGAGGGCTGTTTTTGCTATTTGGCTTTGCGCTTTACTTCTTTTTAATTTTTCCGCTGCGGTTTTTGATCTATACCCTGCATACCCGATTTGGTATTTTGGAGCAGTTACGCGTAGGAGTATTACTTTTGGGTATAGCGCTGAGCTTGCTTATTTTGATTCCAGGATTTTTAGCTCCCGTATTTTGGGAAGGCATGTTTGCTTGGATTAGCTCCCCTTGGTTTAATCTGTTTCCAGTAGTCGGTTGGAGCCGGGGAATGATGTCCTATTTCTTGGAAGGGAATTGGATCTTGTCCACCACCTACCTGCTGCTGTATGGGATCACCTATTATGCAGTCGTCAAGTTGGTGATTCAATATTCTGGGCATTATTACGAGGATGTTTTGGAGGCAACCCAGAACAATGAAGATCGTCTGGAAAAGGCAAAAGGAACCAAAGAGGTGACCGAGGATGCCTACAGTCTTAATTCCAAAAAGCAATTGGCACTTCCAGAATTTGGATTGGGTGCCAAGGCCCTTTATTGGCGAAATTATGTACAGAGCAGCAGACAGGATCTTCACCCGCTGATTGGACTTTATACAGGTGGAATGGCCGTATTGGGAATTGTACTTGCAGGCTTGGGGCACTTTGACTGGTTTTCGCACCAGGTGCTCTACTTTTATCTCTTGTTCTTGCTCTTCTTTTATTTCATGGCAGGCATTGGAAGGGCCAATATTGGTGACCTGAAGAAACCTTGGTTTATTTTAATTCCTGCGAGTTGGTCCTCGAAATTTTGGAACATGATCAAGCTGGATCTCGTGCAAACGCTGATTTTTGCCTTGCTGCTGATTGTTCCTTCCGTATTGATTGGGGACTACAATTATTGGTTGATTCTGCTATTTCCGATAGGGCTGATTTTCACTTACGTGATTGGCCTAGGCGTTAACCTGATTCCGCAGGTGGGATTGGATGAGGGTTGGGACCGAATCCTGATCAAGCCCTTGATGATTGGGGGTATCGTTGTTTTTGGAATCGTCCCTACCTTATTTTTCTCTGGGGTGCTATTCGGGGTGACGGGAAAGTTTATTTATGGATTTGGGGCTGCAGTGCTGGGTTTAGGCTTTGTGGCGGCTATTCTTACCCATGTCACTTTGGATATTTTGAAGCGATTGGAATTTAAGGAGTTGTAAGTTTAGTTTTACGAAAGGGTCTCAAAATCAATACCTTGATGGTTTTGTTTGAGGTCTAGTTGGAAAATTTTCTTCAGGAAGCAGCCTAGAATAGTCTGTACCCGAGAATTTCATTTATTTTTGAGGTATCCAAATATAACCTCCTCATGATTTACAACTCCATTATCGACACAATCGGGAATACCCCGATGATTCGCCTCAACAAACTTTCTCTAGGTATCAAAGGAGAAGTCTTGGTTAAGGTAGAATACTTTAACCCAGGCAATTCGATGAAGGACCGCATGGCGGTAAAGATGGTGGAGGATGCAGAGAAGGCTGGCCTATTGAAGCCAGGAGGAACTTTGATTGAAGGAACTTCTGGAAACACGGGCATGGGCTTGGCATTGGCTGCTGTTGCGAAGGGCTACAAGTGTATTTTTACAATGGCCGACAAGCAGTCCAAGGAAAAAATCGATATCCTGCGTGCGGTGGGTGCTGAAGTAGTTGTATGTCCAACTAATGTGGCGCCTGAAGATCCCCGT
>Ga0315907_10008713_pt1 | contig 10375 bp, 9 predicted proteins | sample LakEriMetagenome_3_FD_203525 | JGI IMG/M metagenome (GOLD analysis project Ga0315907, IMG submission 203525) | Freshwater fungal communities from buoy surface, Lake Erie, Ohio, United States - Buoy 12 MA123 | ecosystem: Environmental > Aquatic > Freshwater > Lake > Lake biofilm | place: USA...
GCAAGTGCCGACAATGGAATTTTATTCAATATTGCCGGAATGAATATCACGGATAAGAGCATTAGCGCACCATGATATATGGTGGACATTTTTGATTTGGCACCCGAGGATACATTCGCAGAACTTCGAACGATCACAGATGTGAGTGGCAGACCGCCCAAAAAACCTGAGATCGCATTTCCTACACCTTGTGCCTTAAGCTCTCTGTTTGTAGGTGTAACCCGTTTATAAGGATCCAGTTTATCCACTGCTTCAATACCCAGTAATGTTTCCAGACTGGCTACAATAGCCAGGGTTACGGCGGTGGTCCATACATTGGGGTCACTTAAAAATTTAATATCCGGGAAACGGAAAAATCCTGTGAATTCTTGTAGGGATGCGGCAACGGGCAAACTAACGAGATGAGATGTTCCTAATGCCATAGCTGGATTATATTGTTTCAGCCATTCATTGATTCCGGTGCCAACGATAACTACAACCAGTGGACCTGGGATGTAGGTCAAGAATTTTTGATTTTTAAAAGATTTAGATTCCCATAAGATTAACATAAATAATGAAATAGAACCTATTAGGATGGCAGCTGAATCAACATAATTAAAAGAGGTAAAAATACCAGTGAATGTATTTCCTGCAGGATCATTGAATGATTCATTTCCTTCAAAAGAAGCTTTATCGTATCCCACCAAATGTGGAAATTGTTTGAGGATGAGAATCAACCCAATTGCTGCAAGCATGCCTTTGATCACTGAATTGGGTACGTAGTCACCTAATATACCTGCTTTGAAAAAGCCAAGTAAAATTTGTAGAAATCCAGCTATGACCACCGCGAGTAGAAAAGCCTCATAGGCAGGAAGTTTGCCAATCGCTGTGGCTACAATAACCGTAAGCCCTGCAGCAGGCCCACTGACGCTTAAATGCGATCCACTTAACATTCCTATAACGATACCTCCAACGATTCCAGCTATAATGCCAGAAAACAACGGAGCCTGTGAGCCTAAGGCAATTCCTAAACATAAAGGCAAGGCCACTAATAACACCACAATAGAAGCTGGAAAATCAGCTCCAATACTTTGAACATATTTTTTCATAACAATAGTTTAAAAAAAGATCATCTTAATTAAAGAGAAACTATTGCATGTTGGGGGGTGGCGTTTGTATATCATCTGCCTGACGGGAGTGAATGTTCTCGTTTTGAGATAAAAGGCAGTGCTGTTTTTTAGATAGAGGATGTATTCGTACATCAGCGAGTTGTACATGAAGTGTAGATTCTTTTCCCTTTGGGTTATCTTCATGAGTCGAACACTGTTCTTCTGTGAGCTGGGCATTCGCTAAAATGAGACCTAGCTGCATGACAGGCATCAGCTGGGTACTGAATACCAATAAAAGGCATAGACCAATTATCTTTTTTTTCATGTTTTACAGATAGATTACGTGCAAGAAATATCACTTACACCAATTCTGTATAAACAGCCTATCCCTTTAACAAAATTTTAAGAAATTAAATATTTAAGCCACCACACGTGCTGATAACCTGCCCGGTGATATATGAGCTCATATCCGATGCAAGGAAAAGAGTTGTATTGGCCACCTCTTCGCCCGTACCGAACCGTCCGAGCGGAATTTTTTCCAGAAATGCTTTTGCGGCATCGCCCTCTTTGAGGTAATGCGTCATATCTGTTTCAATAAAACCAGGTGCTATAGCGTTGCATCGGATGCTCCGGCTTCCCAGTTCAAGAGCTACCGATTTGGTGAAGCCAATGATACCTGCTTTGCTGGCCGCGTAACTTGATTGACCGGCATTACCCCGAATCCCGATAATAGAACTCATATTGATGATCGATCCTTTACGAGCTTTCATCATAGGTCTCATAACCAATTTGGTTAAGTTGAATACACTATTCAGATTAACCTGGATAACTTCTTCCCATTGTTCAGGGGTTATGCGGAGCAAAAGATTGTCTTTGGATATACCGGCATTATTCACGCAAACATCAATCGTACCGAAAGTTTCCAGAACATCGTTTACCATTTGTTCTCCCTGTATAAAATCTGCAGCATTGCTTTTATAAGCTTTGGCCTGTACACCCTTAGCTTTCAATCTATCTTCCAATGCTTTAGCTTTATCGGCACTGCTATCGCTAACATAAGTAAAAGCGATATTCGCTCCATGGTCTGCAAATTTTTCAGCGATGGCTTCTCCGATTCCGCGCGCGGCGCCTGTAACGATAGCAACTTTTCCTTCCAGTAATTTCATGTTGTTTGAATTCTAATAATGTGCAAAATAGTGAAACTTAAAGGGATTAGCGGATCATCGCTAAAATCTCTTCTACATATTGGCGATGATTGCTTAAACGAGGTACTTTATGCTGTCCTCCCAGTTTCCCTTTTAGTTTGAGCCAGTCAGCAAAAATACCTTTCTGAATATTATGTAGGAGTGGACTTCTTAGCGCAATGTCTTTATGGCGCTTCGCTTCGTAATCGCTATTTAATTTTTTGAGCGATTGATCAAGGGCTGCAGTAAAATTGGATAGAGAATCAGGTTCTCGCTCAAATTCTACTAACCACTCGTGAGCGCCATTTCCATCTTCGCTGAAATAGATGGGGGCAGCTGTATAATCATTGACCAATGCACCCGTTTTTTCACAAGCTTCTGCTATCGCTTTATCTGTATTGTCTATGATCAATTCTTCACCGAAAGCATTTATGTAATGTTTAAGTCTTCCACTAACTTTTATTCTGTAAGGTTCAATGGATGTAAAATGTATGGTATCTCCAATGAGATATCGCCATAGTCCTCCATTTGTGCTGATAACTAATGCATAATTTTTCCCGATCTCCACATCTGCTAACCCAATTGTTCTGGGTGCTTCATTCCCATATTCCTCAACCGGCATGAATTCCATGAAAATTCCATAATCAGGGAATAGCAACATACCCTCTGCATCGGGTTTGTCTTGTGCAGCAAAAAATCCCTCACTGGCATTGTAGGTTTCGATGTAATGGATGCGCTTTCCAATGAGTTTATCAAATTGCTCCCGATAGGGAATAAACGATACCCCACCATGAATGTAGAGTTCCAATTGAGGCCAGACTTCACTTATACTATCCTTTCCGGTTAGCTCCAGAATTCTTTTAAAAAGCACGATGGTCCAGGTGGGTACACCTGAAATGGAGGTTACATTTTCCTGGATGGTTTGCTGCGCTATTTTTTCGATCTTAGCTTCCCAGTCATCCATCAGCGCAACACTAAGCTCCGGCGTTCTGATCCATCCCCCATAAAAAGGAGAGTTTTGTAATAATACGGCACTTAGATCTCCATAATGTGTTTCTTCATTAAGTCGATGAACGGTATGGCTTCCTCCGATCACCAGGCCTTTTCCCGATAGTAGATCAGATTCAGGGTTAAAGTCGTAATAAAGAGCAAGCACATCTTTGGCTGCCTTGTAGTGGTTTTCCTCCAGGCTTTCATCACTTACCGGTATAAATTTTGATTTATCTGAAGTGGTACCGCTGCTTTTGGCAAACCAATTTATCGGCGTATTCCAAAGCAGATTTTGTTCTCCATCCATTATTCTTTGGATGTAAGGTTTCAGGTCATCATATTCGTGGATGGGGACGGCCTTTTTAAAATCCCGGATATTATATAAGGAATGGAAATCATGTTTCTTTCCAAATTCTGTGTATTGAGCAGAGGTGACGAGATCTTGCAATACTTCACGCTGAGCAGCCATTGGATTTTCTTTCCAGGCTTCGATACGCCACATTCGTAAACGGGCCAGCTTTGATATGGCAGGACTCAGCAATTTCATCTCACACAAAATAGGGAAATTCTTTACAACTGGCTAAGAAGCCAATTATTTCCCAGCTTCGGCTTTGGCTTCTTCGTGGATATAATTTTTTCTCTTGAGTTCAAAATTGCGGCCTAGGTATAATCTCCGCACTTGTTCATCTTCAGCCAATTCCTCAGCCGTACCATGTTTGAAGATCTTGCCCTCAATGAGTAAATACGCTCTATCACAGATTGACAGCGTTTCGTTTACGTTGTGATCGGTAATCAGTATGCCGATATTCTTGTATTTGAGGCGGGCAACCACTGTTTGGATATCCTCAACAGCGATAGGGTCAACACCGGCAAAGGGTTCATCCAATAAAATGAAATGTGGGTTAACGGCAAGTGCTCGGGCAATTTCTGTTCTTCTTCGTTCACCTCCACTTAATGAATCACCATTATTCTTACGAACATGTGTTAGCCTGAATTCTTCCAGCAGTTCTTCCAGTTTTTCTTTTCTGGCTACTTTGTTCATCTCCGTCATTTCCAAAACGGATAGTATGTTGTCTTCAACAGAGAGCTTCCTGAAAACAGATGCTTCTTGAGGAAGATAGCCTATCCCCATTTGCGCCCTTTTATACATGGGGAGGTCAGTAATTCGTTGATCATTCAGGTAAACTTCCCCTTCATCTGGCTTGATGAGGCCTACTACCATGTAGAAGGTAGTTGTTTTACCCGCTCCATTAGGTCCAAGCAATCCAACGATCTCACCTTGTTTAACGTTTACCGATACGTGGTTTACCACCGTACGGTTGCGGTATTGCTTTACAAGGTCTTTAGTATGTATGATCAGCTCCAAAATATTGGTTTATGCATCAAAAATACGGAACAGCGCTGGGTTTGCCATAAAACATAGCCTTAACTTATTTTGTATGTCCGCCGTTTTCTGCCTTACTTTGCAGTCGGCTTAAAGCCGAACGACATTCACATGAAAGTAATCGATCATATCCAGCAGGCAAAAGATACCTTGGTTTCTTTTGAGATTTTGCCTCCTTTGAAAGGGAAAAACATCAGTGCTATTTACGACCATTTGGATCCATTAATGGAGTTTAATCCTTCATTCGTTAACGTTACCTATCATCGAAGCGAGATGGTATTCAAGAAAAAAGCTGATGGGAATTTCGAGAAAGTAGAGGTTCGGAAAAGGCCTGGGACAGTAGGAATTTGTGCAGCCATTATGAACCATTATCAAGTGGATGCAGTACCACATCTTATCTGTGGTGGCTTCAGTAAACGGGAAACAGAGGATGCATTGATCGACCTTAACTTTTTAGGAATCGATAACGTTCTTGTACTTCGTGGTGATGCCCACAAAAATGAAACAACCTTTGAACCAGAACCAGGTGGAAATACGTATGCCATTGATCTATTGCGTCAGGTGGTAGATCTTAATAATGGTATGTATCTGGAGGAAGATATCCGTGACGGCTTTCGCACTAAATTCTGTATTGGTGTAGCCGGATATCCAGAAAAACATTTTGAGGCCCCTAATATCCAAACCGATATGGCTTTTTTAAGAGCGAAAGTGGAGGCTGGTGCTGAATATATTGTAACCCAAATGTTCTTTGATAACCAGAAATATTTCGACTTTGTGAAAACTTGTCGGGATAATGGTATCAACATTCCCATAATACCAGGTTTAAAACCAATCAGCAATAAAAAGCAGTTGTCGGTAATCCCAAGAACCTTTCATGTTGACATTCCTACCGACCTTAGTGCAGAAATCATGAAGTGTAAGGCCGATGCAGATGTAGAGAAGGTTGGAACCGAATGGCTCATAGCACAATCGAAAGAACTTAAAAAAGCAGGCGTTCCTGTATTACACTATTATACATTAGGTAAGCCGAAGCTTATTCGTAATGTTATGCTAGCAGTCCGATAATAAAGAAATCCTATAAATTTTTCTTGATAGATCAGTTAGTTTTTCTTGTCGGCATCAAATCGATGGCCCAGGAATTCATCAAGCTGTTCGTAGTTGAGTTTTTTCGCAATGATTTTTTTATCCTTATCCAAAAGGTATAGTATTGGTGTTTGATAGACATCATATTTCTGGCGAAAACCAGGTTGTCCGGATTTTTGTTCTGCTTCTTTCATTGCCGGAGTTTGATAGACATGTGTCCAATCGTTCAAATTATATTTTTGAATAAACTCTGTCCATTTATCATTAGGGCCATCAGTTTTAACACCAAATATCTTCACTCCTTTTGCTTTCCATTTTTTCTGATAAAGACTATCTAGTTTAGGAACTTCTGTTTGGCAGTGTCCACAAGTAGGATCCCAGAAACAGACAATGGTATAAGGCGACTGAATGCTATATAGAGAGCGCGTTTTCCCAGTGATGTCAGCCATTACCATATCAGCTGCTTTTTCACCAATAACATTGAGCATTAAACTATATCCACGATCGAATACAAATTTTCTAGTGCTTTCATTTAGCCATTGATCTGCTTCGCCGGGAATAAAATATTTATTGAACATATGTACAAACACGGCATCCTGCCCCATGTATTTAGGATTGATGTATTTATCTGTAAGATGAAGTAATACATATTTACGCATTTCTTCATTGGCTCTTGTGCGGAAAAGCACTTCATCTACTTCCATTTTTAGCGTATCGGCTGCTGGAGGTACAATCTCATCGAAATACTTGTCGAGCTTAGCCTGAAATACAGGAGTACGTATCAGTCGTTCATCCGTTAGATCTACGGAGTCCCAGTAAAGGGAGCGATAATAAAAGTTTCTTGCTGCAGGGTCTGTTATTTTTTCTGAAATGGCAGGTTCTCTGAAAACGCGAAACACAGAAGAAAGAAGATGTGTTGGGTTTTTTTGTATGAATGTTTCCCTGAATTGAGTGAGTTCATCCGCTTTTTTGCGAAGTTCTATTTCCGTAGCTGCAGAATCTTTTTTTGTTATTGATGCTTTCCATTTTTCCTGAAGTTCTTGCATCTCTTTACCATATTGTTGTGCAAATTTCAGGTAACTATAAAAACGATCATTATCGGAGGAACCTGTCATGTTCAATGTAGCCAATACATCTGCACTATCTGCTGTTATAGAAAAGCGTTGTTCTTTGTCGATAATAATTTCAAAATACCCATCTTTTTTTGGCCAGGCGATCATATAGATACCGCCTTTTAAAGACGTCGCACCTTTAAACACAGCTTTGTGTTGTTGATTAATGGCAGCTGAATCCACCAGCATCTGTTTATTACCATAATAATGTGCGAGGTATAGATATCCAGAGGTAAAGGGTTTTACGGTAACATTGATCTCGTAGCCCGGCTGGGAGTAGCCTGCATATCCGGTTAGGATGCTCAGAAAAAGAAAAAACGACTTCATCATTTGTCAAAATTAATGCGTGCAACGATAGTTTTACCATTTGTCTTGTTAAAGCGGGTTATTTTTGCGCTATGGCTCAAAAGAAGCAGCGCGTATTGCAGCAGATCGAGATCACGGATTATGCAGCTGAGGGTAAATCACTGGCAAGGGTAGATGGTAAGGTTATTTTTGTAAAAGGGGCTATGCCAGGGGATATCGTCGATATTCAGCTGACCAAGAGTAAAAAGGATTGGGGAGAAGGGCATATCCTTCGCCATCATGAATATTCCAGTCGCAGGGTAGATCCATTTTGTCAGCATTTTGGTTTATGTGGTGGATGTTCCTGGCAAATGGTGCCTTATGAGGAGCAACTTGTATTTAAGCAGCAGCAGGTGGAAGATCAGCTAAAGCGGTTGGGGAGGATCAGCCTGCCTACCATACAACCCATTCTGGGATGTAAGGATATCACTTTTTATCGCAACAAACTTGAGTTTACATTTTCCAATAAGAAATATCTATCGTCAGAGGAATTCAGGCAGCGTGAACCGGGGACTGCACCTGAGCCGGCATTAGGGTACCATGTACCAAAATGGTTTGATAAGGTGATCGATATCAATACTTGTTATTTGCAAGCCGACCCTTCCAACCAGATCCGTAATTTTATCCGTGACCTCGCCTTAGAAAATAATTTCTCATTTTATGATATTCGCCAGCACCAAGGGTTTCTGAGAAATTTAATCATTCGATATGCTACCACGGGTGAACTGATGATCAATTTATGCGTAGGAGAAGAAAACAAGCAAGCGCTTGACCTTATCTTTAGCGCATTGTTAGCAAACTTTCCGCAGATCACGACGTTATTATATACGTTGAATACAAAGCTGAATGATTCCATTTTCGATCTGGAGCCTGTAGTGGTTCATGGAAAAGGATATATTAAGGAAGTATTGGAAGATTTTACATTTAAGATCGGGCCAAAATCTTTTTTTCAGACCAATAGTCGCCAAGGTGAGGAGTTGTATAAAGTGACCAGGAATTATGCGGAGCTGACTGGATCGGAAGTGTTGTATGATCTGTATTGCGGAACAGGAAGCATAGGCATATTTTGCAGTAAACATGTAAAAAAATTAGTTGGTGTTGAAGCGATTTCTGAAGCAGTTTCAGATGCACATATCAATGCGGAGTTGAATAACGTGAATCATGCCATGTTCTTCGATGGTGATGTGATCGATATTTGTACGGATACATTTTTTAATCAGCATGGGAATCCGGATGTGGTGATCACTGATCCTCCAAGAGCAGGGATGCATGAGAAACTGGTTAGAAAGCTATTGGAGATCAGTGCTCCAACAGTAGTATATGTAAGTTGCAATCCGGCAACACAGGCGCGCGACCTACAATTACTGGATGAGGGATATTCGGTAGAAAAAATTCAACCGGTGGATATGTTCCCGCATACCCATCATATTGAAAATGTAGTTCAACTGAAACGTCGATAGAGATAATGTTTAATTTTAAAAAATGAATTCAACTGAAATAAGGCCAAGAGGTTTTCAGGTTCTTCCGGTGATCGTAAAAAATTTATTGATCATAAATGGATTGTTTTGGGTAGCTCAGATCACGATTGGTGAACGACTTGTAAAGATGGAAGAGTTGTTTTCACTGCATTATGTAGGGTCAGCCTATTTTCATCCTTGGCAATTTATAACTTATATGTTTTTACACGACCCATCCAGTATTTTTCATATTCTGTTCAATATGTTTGCCCTATGGATGTTTGGCAGCACACTGGAAAATTTATGGGGAGCAAAACGATTTATAATCTTTTATCTGATTTGTGGTTTGGGCGCTGCAGGTGTTCACATGTTGGCGTTGTGGTATGACATCAGTCAAATTGAACCGCTTTATCGATTTGGGCAAATACCTGCAGATTTATTCTTCGCTCAAGTGAATGTGCCAACCATGGGGGCTTCCGGAGCTGTTATGGGTATTTTCGCAGCATTTGCTTATACTTTTCCCAATAGCCAGATGTTTATTTTCCCCATTCCCTTTCCGGTAAAAGCTAAATACGCCATGATGGGTTTGATCGCCTTGGATCTGTTTGGTGGATTCGCCAATCGCTCCAGTGGTGTTGCACATTTTGCTCATGTGGGGGGTGCATTAGTGGGAATTTTGTTGTTAGTATTTTGGAACAAAAGAAACCGCCGTACGTTTTATTGATAAAAGGATCAAGTGAAATTGAGTTATGAGTTATCGTGATTATTCCACTGGGCAACGAGTATCGTTTTGGAGTGAAAATAATGCATTACTGATGTTGATCAGTCTTAATGTATTTGTTTTCATCACCCTTCGTTTTATTATGGCTGTTTATGGTCTCTCTCACCTGAGCGAGGAAAAATTTTATACCAATATTTTTCAGTGGTTTGCCATGCCGGGTGATTTCATGACTTTTATGACGCGGCCCTGGACCATCGTCAGTTCTGCATTTACACAGCTTGATCTATTTTTTCTTTTTAGTAATATGTTATGGTTATGGACTTATGGATTTATTTTCCAGGATCTGACTGGTAATCGTTCCATCATTCCACTTTATTTATATGGTGCTATTGCAGGATCTGTTTTTTATTTGATCAGCTTTGCTATTTTCCCTCAATGGAAAGAGGTTATTGGAACGTCGTATTATTTTGGATCCACATCCGCTATTATTAGTATAGCTATTGGTGCAACCATTCTTAGTCCGGGCTACCGTTTATTCCCAATGATCAGAGGAGGAATCCCACTATGGGTATTGACTGTTGTTTTTGGGGTTATTGATATTTTTTACCTGAAAACAAAGCCCGCATGGTTCTTCCCTCATTTAGGTGCCGCATTAATTGGAATATTGTTTGTTCAGCGTTTAAAAAAAGGAGATGATTGGGGCGAATGGATGAATCAGTTTTACGAATGGATAGTGAATGTATTCAGTCCCAAAAAAAAGCGTGATGGCGCTAAGAAAGTGAAGCAGGAGGTATATTACGATTCCAGAGGGTATAGAACGTTCAGACGAAGAGCAAATCTTACTCAGCAAAGGATAGATGAAATTTTAGATAAGATCAACCAGAGGGGGTACGAAAAACTTACCGAAGAAGAAAAAGAACTTTTAAGGAGAGCAAGTGAGGAAGATTTGTAAATTTGACTATGGTCAAGGGACTTCGTAGCTTTTTCCTGGTAATATATATACCTATCCTT
>Ga0315907_10008714_pt1 | contig 10374 bp, 2 predicted proteins | sample LakEriMetagenome_3_FD_203525 | JGI IMG/M metagenome (GOLD analysis project Ga0315907, IMG submission 203525) | Freshwater fungal communities from buoy surface, Lake Erie, Ohio, United States - Buoy 12 MA123 | ecosystem: Environmental > Aquatic > Freshwater > Lake > Lake biofilm | place: USA...
GATCTATTTCTGAAAAATCATGGAGTTGGGAGCTGTCGATATCGAGAACACCTAACACATCACCTGAGGCGGTGCGCACCGGAACAACTATTTCTGATTTAGAAAGCGCGCTGCAGGCTATGTGACCAGGGAATGCTTCAACATCAGGCACTATAATGGTTTCGTTTCTCAGCCATGCATTGCCGCACACGCCCTTTCCTTTCGCGATGCGGGTGCAGGCTATGGGACCTTGAAACGGGCCAAGCACTAACTCCAGATTGCGCACCCAATAGAACCCAACCCAGTGAAATTGAAAGGCGGTATTCACAAGCGCGCAGAAATTGGAGGCATTGGCGTTGAGGTCTGTTTCACCGGCAAGTAAAGCCTTCAGCTGAGGCGTAAGAGCCTCATAGGTTTCAGCACGTGAAGCACCTGTAGGTATATGAACAGACTCTGCCATGGTTGCGAAATTAGGAGTGTATGAGCGATAATACTTGAAAAATGTGTGTTGTGTGCAGCGGGTTCGTACATCTATATTTGAACCGTTCCTGTAGGAAATGTTTTTACAAAGGAAACAAAGCGAAATTCAACCATAATTTCAACCGAATGTCTGCGGGCATTCACCAAAGAAAAAACTATGTCAAGTACATCCTTTGCGGCACGACACATTGGTCCGCGTCAGCACGAAGTAAAGCACATGCTCGAAACCATCGGTGTATCGAGTCTTGAACAACTCATTGACCAGACAGTGCCTTCCGGCATTCGCAGCGCTCATCCACTTGCTATTGGTGAGGGTCTTGCTGAGCATGCTTTTTTGCAACTCATGCGTGAGAAAGCCTCGAAGAATAAAGTCAACAAAAGCTATATCGGATTGGGGTATCACCCTACTCTGACACCAACGGTAATTCTGAGAAACGTGTTGGAGAATCCCGGTTGGTATACCGCTTATACGCCTTATCAAGCGGAGATTGCTCAAGGCAGATTGGAGGCCTTGTTGAATTTCCAGACGATGGTAACAGACCTTACGGCGTTGCCTATTGCCAATGCATCCTTGTTGGACGAAGGAACTGCAGCAGCGGAGGCGATGATTCTCTTTTTCCATAGTCTTTCCAAAGAGAAGGAACAAGCAGGAGCGAATCGCTTTTTTGTAGATAACGAGGTGTTTCCGCAAACGGTTGACGTGTTGCGTGGTCGCGCCAAGCATTTGAAAATAGAATTGGTATTCGGTGATTTTGCATCGGCGCAGTTTGATGTAAGCTACATCGGAGGCTTGGTACAATACCCGAATAATAGCGGACAGATTAATGACTATAAAGCATTCGCTGAGCGTATGCATGCTGTGGGTGGACATGTGGCTTGTGCGGCCGACATCATGTCCCTCACGCTCATTACGCCTCCGGGTGAATGGGGTGCAGACATTTGTTTCGGCAACTCGCAACGCTTTGGTGTGCCGATGGGTTTTGGTGGTCCTCACGCTGCTTTCTTCTGCGCGAAGGACGAGTTCAAGCGCAATATGCCGGGACGCATCATTGGTGTATCAAAGGACCGCCACGGCAACATGGCTTTGCGTATGTCGCTACAAACACGTGAGCAGCATATTCGTCGTGAAAAGGCGACCAGCAACATTTGCACTGCACAAGCGCTTCTTGCCGTGATGGCTTCTTCGTATGGTGTTTATCACGGGCCGGACGGCGTGAAAACCATCGCCACGGCGATTCATCAAAAGGCTCTGCATATTGCAGGAGCATTTGGTGCTAATCAAATTAACACGCGTTACTTTGACACACTCAAGATAAAGGTGGATAACCAAACGGACGTTCGCGCGAAAGCCGAAGCAGCGGGAGTGAACTTCCGCTATTTTGCCGATGGCCACGTGGGTGTTTCCGTGAATGAAGCTATGAGCGCGGCTGACGTTCAAGAAGTAATCGCATTGCTCGGGGGTAAACCCGGAACAACTGCAAGTGAAGCCTTGAAGGGATTTGATCGCACATCATCCTATATGACACATCCGGTGTTCAATTCGCACCGCAGTGAAACCGAGATGTTGCGTTATTTGAAGAAACTGGAGAATAAAGATTTGTCGTTGGCTCACGCAATGATTGCATTGGGTTCTTGCACGATGAAACTGAATGCTACGAGCGAAATGATACCACTTACATGGCCCGAGTTTTCAGATATCCATCCGTTTGCTCCGGCAGAACAAGCGAAGGGATACACAGAGATCATTAGTGAATTGCACGATGATTTGTGCAAGTGCACGGGCTTTAGTGGCATGTCGTTGCAACCGAACTCCGGTGCGCAAGGAGAGTTGGCCGGTTTGCTCGTTATCATGGCATACCATGAAAACCGCGGCGATCATCATCGAAATATTTGTTTGATACCAAGTTCAGCGCACGGAACCAACCCGGCTTCTGCTGTAATGGCGGGGTTGCAGGTAGTGGTTGTTAAGTGCGATGAAAACGGGAATGTGGATGTGGTTGATTTGGCTGCAAAGGCACAGCATCATAAAGACAATCTCGCGGCTCTGATGGTAACATATCCGAGCACGCACGGCGTGTTCGAAGAAGCCATCAAAGACATTACACGCATAGTGCACGACAATGGAGGTTTGGTATACATGGACGGAGCGAATATGAACGCACAGGTTGGATTGACATCGCCCGGTAATATTGGCGCCGATGTTTGTCACTTGAATTTGCACAAGACCTTCGCTATTCCTCATGGAGGAGGAGGTCCGGGCATGGGCCCTATCGGAGTGAATGACAAACTCGTTCCGTTTTTGCCGGGTAACGTGCACATCAAGACCGGCGGTCCGCAGGCGATTAGCGGAGTATCGAGCGCTCCGTTTGGAAGTGCGTTGATATTGTTGATTTCGTATGGGTATATCAAAATGTTGGGTGGACAAGGAGTAACTGATTCGACTCGATACGCAATCTTGAACGCGAACTACATGAAGGAGCGTTTGCAAGGACATTATCCTGTGTTATACACAGGTAATAACGACCGTGTAGCACACGAGATGATTTTGGATTGTCGAGATTTCAAAAAGGCTGGCATTGAAGTAGAAGATATAGCGAAGCGATTGATGGATTATGGTTTCCATGCACCAACCGTTTCTTTCCCTGTGGCCGGCACCGTGATGGTGGAGCCAACAGAGAGCGAGCCTTTAACTGAGTTGGACCGTTTCTGTGATGCCATGATTAGCATACGCAAGGAGATTGCTCAAGTAGAAGCCGGCCTTGCCGATAAGTCAGATAATCTTCTGAAGATGGCGCCTCATACAGCCGCAGAGCTTACTGCAGACGATTGGAGCCACCCGTATTCTCGCACGCAGGCAGCTTATCCGATGGCAAGTTTGCGCGACATGAAGTTCTGGACGACGGTGGGACGCGTGGACAATGCCTTCGGCGACCGTAACCTGGTGTGCACGTGTCCGCCGATGGAGATGTATGAGGTATAATTGCGGATTACGGACTCAGAAGGGCTTCTACGGAATAGTCGTTGTCTGTAAAGTCATAACGTGTTCTTGTTGAAGAAAAAGATGTGAGGGTTTTGAAAAAAGGTTGAAATTGCAGGCCGATTAAAATCGATTGCATTGACCATGAAAAACCTTTTCTCACTTGTGCTTTTGTGCATGAGTTCACTGGCCTTCGGCCAAATCACGGACGTCCGTATTAATGAAGTAGACCAGGATCAACCCGGCACAGACACGCTTGAGTTTGTAGAACTCTATGGACCGGCTAATACACCTCTTGATGGGCTTGTGCTCGTTTTTTTTAACGGCTCCGGTGATGCGTCATACGATGTATACGATTTAGACGGATATATGACCGACGAGCTTGGATTCTTTGTCTTGGGGTCTCCACAATTGCCGGTTGCGGATGCTATTTTGAATCCGAATGCCCAAGGGACCATTCAAAACGGACAAGACGCAATTGCTCTCTACGAAGGAAACGGAGCGGATTGGCCCGCAGGCACTATGGTTTCCTCTTCGAACATTGTTGACGCGATGGTGTACAGTTCAGATGATGGTCCGGATGATGCGTTAACAGCGGCTCTTACACCCGGCCAAACCATATTGAACATAGCCGGTAATTCACCATTTTCGTTTTCCCGGGTACCGGATGGTGGTTTGGTATCTGATTTAACCAGTTACTTAGTTCAATTGCCTACACCCGGCTATACCAATGTGCCGGAATGTTCGGGCGCAGAAATAGGGTTGCAAGGAGGATCCGTTGATCAGTGCACCGATTCTACTTACATGCCCTTATCTTTTAGCACTTCCAGCCTATTTGGCGACAACTACATCTTTGTCTTGACCGACACTACAGGGTTGATTTTCGAGTGGAATGACGTTGGTTTGTTAGACTTGAACGCTTATCCGGCGGGCGCCTATCGTATTTATGGAGTATCATTCAACGGCATACTTGACGAAACAACGTTAGTGGCAGGCATGCCAATAGATGGTGTAACAGCCTCTGATTGCTATTCGATATCGAGTAATTTCATTTTCATAGTGCGAGAGGATTGCGGCGTAACGGCTTGCGATGCCGGTTTTATAACCCTTGATAATGGGCTGGCCTATCTCAGTTTTTGCCAAATAAATAACCCCGGGGTTATCAATTTCAATTCAAACAATGCAGCGGAGGGTACCCAATATCGTTATTTCCTGACCACGGCGAATGATTTGATTTATCAAGAATTGACTTTAGGAAGCTATGATTTAAGTGTATTGGAAGTAGGAGAATACCACATCTATGGAGTTTCATTTTTGGGTGCGCTAGACGCTTCTACGGTTGTGCCGGGAGCATCTGTTTTCGATGTAACGACACTGGATGGATGCCTGGATTTATCAGATAATTTCCTGGATATCCGCAATATTGATTGTTTTCCTGCCGATGGTTGTTCGCGTGTTCTTATTTCGGAATACATTGAAGGTAACGGATCGAATAAAGCCATTGAATTGTACAACGCCACTCCATTTCCGGTTGATTTGAATGATTACGATTTGTTTTCATACAATAATGGCGACACTTCATTTATTGTATTAGATACACCTGAAGGAGTTCTCTTACCAGGTGAAACGTATGTGGTTTGCAGTGCCCAGGCGGATGGTGCGTTATTGGCACTAGCGGATAATTCTACGGCCTCCATGAACAACTTCAATGGTAATGACGCCATTGTTCTTTCTTATAATTTGGAAGCGGTAGACATTATTGGAATTGTTGGTGACACGGTTAATGACTGGACGTTCGGACTTGCATCGACGATGAACAGGGGGCTGCGCAGGAAATTTGAGGTGAATGCGCCTACTACGAATTGGCCTCTTTCAGCCGGTCAGTGGCTCGATTATGATAACTCGGATTACACTAATTTGGGGATACATGCCGCTGAGGTTTGCACACAGCAGCCCTATTTGACCTTTAACCAGACTGCTATTCAAGTGAACGAAGGAGCGGGTGTTGTGAATGTGGTCGTAAGCGCGTATAACGTCCTGCAGGCGACGCCGGTTCAAATTCAGGTTTTGCAGCAAACAGCAGCAGAAGGTTTGGACTATACAACCGTTTTCCCTGTTCAATTTGTTTTTGACCCAAGCAATACGGAGGAGTCAATTCTTTTCGAAATTGTGGATGATAATGAACAAGAGAGTTTTGAAACCATCACCTTGAACATCATCGATGCATCAGGTGATGCGGTATTCGTGAATCAATTCATCACGATAACGATTCAAGACAACGACCAATCCTTCCCTTCCTATGCCATTGCAGACGTTACCGGCATCAATTCATTGGGCGCTCTCGATAGTTTAAGTGTCTATTGCACATTGGGCGGTATTGTTCACGGGGCTAATTTTAATCCTGACGGATTGGAGTTTACCTTGAACGATGGTACGGATGGTATACGAGTTATTTCACCGAGTGATAACTTGGGTTATGCACCAGCTGAGGGTGACAGCATTTTGGTGGAGGGACAAGTGAGTCAGTTTAATGGAATGGCTGAGTTTTTAATGAGTTCTGTCACCTTTGTCAATGCAGGTAATGAGTTGCAGACACCGCAATTGGTCACTGTGTTGGGCGAAGAGCATGAGAGTCGAATGGTTAGGCTCGACTGCATTACCTTGATGGATCCCGCTCAGTGGGGCCAGTTTGGAACCGGGTTTTTTGCAGGAGGTTTTGATGTTGATGTGACCGACGGAACGAATGAGAACGTGATGCGTGTAGACTTCAACTGTGACATATTCAATTTGCCGGCCTTTGATGGTCATTTTACAGCAGTGGGTATAGGCGCTCAAATGGACGAGACTTCACCCTTTACAGTGGGCTACAAGTTTTTACCCCGTTATCTATTGGACGTATCAGAGCAGGTGATTTCTAACTTTACGATGCCTAGTCCTGTGGAATACACCATTGACGGCTCAGAGGTTGTTTTCACGAATACGAGCACAGATGGTGTGTATGCATGGGATTTTGGGGACACTCAAACGAGCACGGAAGCAGCACCAACGCACACGTACACGTACGACTTCTTGTCTACAACACCTTTACTGACTGTTGCGTTAAGCACAACGGTCGATGGCTGCACGGATGTTCAGGAGGTAACGGTAGATGCGATTTTCATGGTTTCTGTAGAGGAGTTGGAGGCCACCATGGATGTATTCCCGAATCCGGCGGGTGACGCCTTGACTATACGCACTACACATGTTGCCGATGCGTTTCAGATACTCGATGCTAGTGGTCGTGAGGTCTACACCCTTAAGACTCCGGGCACAGGAAACATTCATGTGCAATTGGAGTCTCTGGCTCCCGGAGCTTATACCATTCAGTTGCGCATGGCGACGAATACAATTAGCAAGCGTTTCATTAAGTTTTAATGAATGAACTTTAAAAAAACCGCCCCCAACCGGGGCGGTTTTTTTTTGCCTTCATGCAATCTTTTCCATCCTTGTGTGGTCTAACTATTATGAGTTGGAAAAGAATATGTGATTTTGATGCTGCGTATCGATAATCCGATTATTTTCACAGCCCATCAACAGAAGTGCTTTAGTAGAATCACCACATGCCCTTTGTTGAAAATGTGTTTGCAATCACCTATAACCGCCACGAAATACCTGTTAACCTTGACATGGTGAATAGAAGCAGTATCATAGAACTTCAGCCGACAATCATGCCCAGATTTGTCCAAATCGCATTGGTGTTATTGCTGATGAATCTGCCAACTGTGAATCAGGCTCAATCGATATTAGGGGGAAGCGTTACATGGGAGAGATTGGGAGGAGACCTGTACAATGTATCACTCAATGTTTATTATGACTGTTATGGCTCGATTGTCATCGGGCAATTTGACGGTGATGCTGCAAACGACACCATCAATCAGTTTCAAAATTCAATTGACATAGCTTTTATTCCGGACGCATCATGCGCCGGCCTTGTCTCATTTACGGCCATAGCTGATAGCACAGAGACAGAAGAGATTTCGGATTTGTGTTCTATTGGCGCTTTCAATGAATTGGACAACAGCACGTGCAACAACCCCGCAAGTTTTTCACTCGGCTTAAAGAAGGTTACCTACGAGGCTCAAGTCACATTGGCTGCGGGTTGCACCTGGAAGGTAATTTACAACAACCAGGATTGGAGTTTATACTTCGAAAACATGGACGCTGTTTTTTTGCAGGATGCGTATATCTATTCTGAGATTAATACAGCGATTGCTCCGGCCGGAGTGGTTGATATTGTGCCCGATATGAATGGTGATTACATTTCGTATTTCTGTGCGCAGCCAACATCAACTTTACCGGAGCAACACGAAATTGAGATGCAGCTGCCTCCGGGTGTTACAGCCCAATACTTCTTGGGTGCTCCTATGACCACGGGAGCAAGTGTTGCCATTTCTACTCCCACACCCGGCTTTAGTGTACCGGGAGGTTTGACTATCGGTCAGAATACGGGCGTCGTGAGTTGGTTGCCACCTCTTCTGCCTGTGGGTGCTCCGACGACGGTGTACATTGTTCCTGTTGACATAGTTCTTTCAAGCGGGGGCTCGAACATTGGAACTATTCATTACAACCTGACGATTGCTGTTCGCGATTGTTCCACCACGCCAACCACATTCGACTCTCCTCCGGTAACTGCTCAAGGGGCAGATGTCACCTATACGGATAATCCTGCGGGGACCAACGACCTGGTTGAAGTATGCGCGGGAGATTTGTTGTCATTTACTGTTCAGGCCTCAAACGTGAACGCGTCGCGGAGCATCGAAATCACCTATGAGTTTGATCCACCTGCACCTAGTTTATCGGGGCTCGTTATGACCCAAACGTCCTTCACGCCGGGCACCGCCACGTTTGAACTACAGACCACGCCTGCTATGGCCAGTGGTACACCATTCACGTTGCATTTGACCGCACAGGATAATGCTTGTCCTACCTCGACCAATGAAGAAATTTGGTTAGACATTGCGATTCGTCCGGACATAAATATTACCTCGTTGCCCGATGTAATTTGTGTGGGTGACGTCTATACGCTGACGGCAGAAGGGGCGGGATCTTCCAACCAATATTCCTGGGAGGTATTGCCCGGTGGTGATGCTACGCCGGCTCTTACACAAAACGTAACCACTCAAAACGTTTCGCCAGATAGCACCACGACGTATCGGGTGAGTACGCCGCTTAATACCGGGTCATGCGCCAGTGAAGATTTTGTAACCGTTGGCGTATCACTTCACCGATTACAAATGAATGCAGTGAACGAGAGTTGCGGAACACTTGGGTCGATTGATTTAACTCCGCTGGGTGCCTCTAACCCTGCTGATTTGACCTATGCGTGGGTTTTCGGAGCGGGAGGGGCAATAACCGCGGGCGAAGATGTCAACCAAGATCCTACGGGTTTACAAGGATCAACGACGGGTATTACTTACACAGTGACGGTAACGGATTTGCTAAATGGCTGTTCAGAGAGTAACTCTGCAGTCATTACGGAAACCGCAGGTCCGGAGTTTACATTCCTGAACAGCTCTGTGCCCGTTCAGGTGTGTTCAGGTTCGGATGCAACAATCAACTTTGATTTTACAGCAGGTACTGCCCCCTTCGATGTATGGTTGAATTCGAATCTTGCCGGGCCGCCTGATTTAGTTGGGGTGACTGACCCTTACGACTATATCTTACCGAATGTTACCTCAGATGTCACGGTCACGGTTTATCGAGTAAGAGACAACAGTGGTTGTATTTCTGATCCGAGCACAGTTCCTCAGTCCATTGATGTTGAGGTTCGTCCTTTGGTTACCACTGCGATTGTTTCACCGTCCAGTCCGTTGTGCCTAGGAGATGCTTTGGCGTTAACCTTGGATCATAGCGCAGCTGGAACCTATGCAGTGACTTACACGATTGGAGCAGGAGCTCCGACAACAGTGAACGTGGCCGACAATGGGATAATAGATGTGGCTGACCCCACTGTGCCGGGAAGCGTGTCTTATGACATCGAGTCAGTAGCTTACACTACCGGTCTGCCCTGCCCTAGTTCAGATGCGGCAAGTGTTTCTATTAACGTTGTGACTAATGCCAAGCCCACAGCAGATTTACCGAATGCTTTCACGGCATCGGCTTGTTCAGGAGCAACCGCGACAGTCCCCATTACGCTTACGGGCGACGGACCATGGGTGATTACCTATGAGTTGGACGGAATACTACAGCCCGTGTTGAATGTTCCGGACGCGACGGCGAATCCCAATTATGTCTATGATTGGCTATTATCTGCGGCAGGTGTTTACTGCATTACGAACGTGAGTGATGCCACCAATTGCATTAATCCGGTTGCCGGAGAATGTGCTACCATAACAATCAACCAACTACCTACTCTTGTTTCTTACACGATTAATTCGGAAGACGTAACACAGAGTCCGGTGAATGTATGCGTAGGTGATCCTATTTCGATTGATGTGGAGGTTACGCCGGCGGGTAATAATTATTCGTACGCGTTTTCGGTTATTGGCAATGCAGGATTAACGGTAGGTCCATTCAACAATGAAACGGAGGCGTTTAATACCATCTTGACCGCTGCGTCGAATTTTCAGCTCAAGCTCGACAATGTAAGTTTGACTTCAGCTAGCTCATGCATTACAACGATCAATCAAACAATAGTGGTGAATGTCCCGGCTGACCTCGCGGTTACTGCCGGTGCCCCGGAGTGTGATGCGTTGGTTTCGGAAACCTATACAATTGAGTATACCCTTTTCCCAGGAACTGCGCCATTCACACAAGCTGTAGGTGGAACAGGCGGCGCATTCTCAACGATCGCGGGTCCCACCGGACCGGTAAACATTTTCACAACAGACCCATTGCCTTCAGGTGGAACCGGCGGATCTTGGACGATTAATGATTTTTTCAATTGCAATCAGGTAACG